>Ga0190358_1000053_pt1 | contig 42821 bp, 32 predicted proteins | sample 48721812_MG_FD_161666 | JGI IMG/M metagenome (GOLD analysis project Ga0190358, IMG submission 161666) | Hydrothermal vent microbial mat bacterial communities from Southern Trench, Guaymas Basin, Mexico - 4872-18-1-2_MG | ecosystem: Environmental > Aquatic > Marine > Hydrothermal vents >... | reverse complement strand
TTATATAGCGAACCATTTATCACCAATTAGGTATAGATATTGATTGGTAGTTTTTTTTGTTATTTCTATAAATTATTAATTTTACTCTGACCCCAATTATTGGGGACATTGCAGTAAATAACTTACGCAGACCTGACAGGTTTTCAAAACCTGTCAGGTCTTTAAGCCGCGTATATTATTTTCTGCCTTGTCCCTTAATCATTTGACAAACATAAGGGTTGCAGCGATAGCTAATATCCACCCTACGTTCGCAAATTAAATAAAAAATTACCCATCTTTACTACCAAAATAACAAAAAACAGGTTATATCGACACCTTATGTCAATCCCAAGTTTTTTTGAAATTGGTTTCAAACCAAAAAATGGTATTTCTAATCAGTTATAACATGATTTTTATTATTGGACATTATACGGACTTAAAAAAAGATTTGTCAAGCTTTTTTTTAATTATTTTTAAAATAAATATTTATATCTTTATATACTCTTTTATCCATACCATTTACCTTGAAAAAATATAGCGAGTGTTGGGTGGGTAAAAAAAACACCTAATTTCAATATTATATCGCGATAAAACGTATCCGCATTTAAAGCCACTCTCTCAAATGCCCTACACGCGACGATCCAAGGCAAAGTGATAGTAAAATTTACCCACCCTGAAATAATGCAATACAACGCAAAATAAAAATTTTCCATTATAAAACAACAAATTACTGATGGTTATCTGTCGTAAAAAATGTAAAAAATTAAAGCAAGCGTAGCAAGCTTATGGTAGGTAGAAATACGATAAAAATAAAAACTTATTATAAATCAATGCTTTGGGTCAAACTGGTCACATAAAGCGGATCACATCGGCACCCCAACAAACCCAGTTTTTTTTTAAATTCGGTTTTTAACCAAGAAATTTTTTGAAAAAATGGTATTTTTAAAGGTATCCTTCATATTCTACAAAAGTAGTGAACAGTTTATCCTCCAGATGTCATTTTCGTGAAAACGGGAATCCAGAGCTTTTGTGGTTTAATGGATTCCCTTTTCCATTTCTCCTTCCACTAAAATAGCAATCTTCATGGTCTTCATCCCATAATGCCCATACGCCAAACTTGATCGAGTGTGTAATTGGAAAGCCAATGTTCTAAATCAAGTTCATCTGCCCAGGTCATTTCTGTTAATCCGTTTTCTTCATCTTCATCCATTACCAGTACTTCGTGAGGTTCTAAAAAACCAATTAAACGGTCAGAATGAGTCGCGATAATTAATTGGGTGCGGTTTGACGCTTCACGCAGGAGTCCAGATAGAAAACTCAGTAGTTGTGGATGCAGACTCACTTCCGGTTCATCAATTAGCGTGATAGCACTTAAATTATGGCTTTGCAACAATGTGATTAGCCAGATAAAACGTAAAGTTCCCTCAGATAATTGGTGCATGTAGAGTGGTGTCGAAAAAATTTTATCATGCCAGGTGAGGGCAAGTGTGCCGGCAGCCACCGGGGGAAAGCTTAAGCTTTTGAAACTCGGAAAAGCAACCGCAAGACTATCTTCAACCATTTCAAAACGATGTTGTTCTGTTTCTCGTAGATAATAGAGATAGGAAACCAAATCTTCACCATTTTGAGCGGGTAAATTGACTGGACGCATGGTTTGGGGGAGTCTGATCGGGGAATTGGGTGCGACGTTAAGGGTAAAGGCACTATAATGAGTTGAAGAAGCTAGTTGCCCTGCAAAATTTGCAGGGTCAAGGGTCTTATTGGGATATCGACATGATTGAGACGACGGTATCCATTAATTGAGATGTGGTTAAATTGATTGTTACTCATATTTTGATTGTTTGGCGGGGTTTGCAACTGGAGTGTTAAATCTTGGTTTTGCCAATTATTTATCCCCCGATTTCCGTTAAAAAAATCCGAGGTGGGGCAACCATAAAGGATTGCCCCTACATGTCTACCCTTGAATATTGTAGGAGCAATCCCTTGTGCCCTTTTTCGGGATAAGGGTTTACAAACCCCGCAATGTTTTTATATTTTAAAACTCAGGCGGCAAAGCCGCCAGTTCAGAAGCCCAAAATACCGGTCCATCCAAACAGACATAAGTGGAGCCTATATTACATCGCCCACATTTACCTAAGCCACATTTCATACGATTTTCCAATGTCGTAATCATTTGATTTTGCTTAAAGCCGAGCCGCTCCAGTGCTTCAAAAGTAAATTTGATCATGATGGGGGGACCACAGACGATGGCAATAGCATTATCCGGGCTGGGGACAAATTCTTTTTCTAAGATGGTGGGGACGAAGCCGACATGTCCATTCCAGTCTGAAGTTTCACCGCCGGGATCGACCGTTTTGACGAGGGTGACATCTGACATTTCTTCCCATTCTGTTAATTCTCGTTTATAAACTAGATCATCTACGGTTCGTGCGCCGTAAACAATGGAAACTTCAGCAAATTGATCGCGCAAGTCTAAAACATTCCAGATAAGGGAGCGCAATGGGGGTAACGCAATTCCACCTCCAATGAAAATTAAATGCTTTCCTTTGAACTGTTCGATTGGGAAGGTGTTACCGTAAGGACCACGAAAGCCCATTGTATCACCTTCTGTGAGGGCAAATAATCCTGCTGTATTTTTACCAACATTCCTGAAACAGCATTCAATATGGTCCGTCCGAGTTGGGGAGGAAGCAATACAAAAAGTGCTTTCTCCAAAGCCAAAAGCGGAATATTCTGCAAATTGTCCGGCTTTAAAGTTGAATTGTTCGCGTGCTGAATCGTCTTGGAAAGTTAGATGAAAGGTTTTGGTATCCGATGTTTCTTGGATAACCTTGTTGATGGTCATTAGATGGGGTTGATAAATGTTCACAATACTTTTTCCTTTAATGTCTGAATCAGAATTTTCAGAATTTTAGAATTGACAGAATTAAAAGCTTATGGTTGAATTCAAAAGTTATTATTCTGAAAATTCTGAAATTCTGAAAATTCTGATTCAGACAATTAATCTATTCAAAATCAGGATCCCGTTGCAAAGCATTGGGTAAAGAGGCTTTGAGATCCACTTCTTTCATATATTCAGTAATGTCTAAATTAACGGGGCAGTCGCGGATACAACGTCCACAACCGACACAGCCCTGAGCATCAAATTTATCTAAGTAAATCTTAAACTTACACGAAAAACGATTGCGATAGCGTTTATATTGACTATCACGCGGATTATGTCCGGACGCATGTAGGGTGAAGTGATCAAATTGACATGAATCCCAGAATTTAATCCGATATCCTTTGCCACCCCGATTTTCATCGACAATATCGAAACAATGACAAGTTGGACACATAAAGGTACATGCACCGCATCCGATACATTTTTCACCTAGCCTTTCCCACAATTCGTCATCAAAGTTGCTCAATTCATCTAACCAACCTTTTATCAGGTGGCTGTTACGAATGCGGGTGATTTTGTCTTGTGCTTCTTTTCCTGCTTGAGTACGGGCTTGCGGTTCGCCGGGCCATTGAAACAAAGGCTCTAATATTTTTGCGACGATTTCACCTGCAGGCGTTTTGGGTTCGACCTGTAAGCGATTGCCAGGGATTTCAGTCAAATGTAAATCCGAACCGCGATCACTATCAGGTGCTAATCCCACTGAGGTACAAAAACAACTCATATCTGGATTCGTACAAGAATAGGTAACAATGGTCGTATTTTCTAATCGCTTGGTAAAAAACGGATCCTCAAACCCGGCATTCGCTTTAGAAAATACGGCATTCTGTGAACTAACCGAAGCCGCATCACAGGGGCGCACCCCAAAAATCACGGTTTTAGGATAATCATGATGCACTTCCGTCATCAATACCTTTTTGCCCTTGTTTTCAAACGCAAACAAGGGCTCATCTTTAACAAATAAAAATTCTTTAACGCCATTGAGGGGCAAAACACCTTGACCAACCGCATGATTTTCGCCCGAGTCTATTTGGGTGAGCATCATGACATCAATGGCATCTGGGCTTTCCAGTCGAGGTCGCAGTTGGGGTGCAATGACTCGAAATTCTGATTGGAGCAGAAGATCAAGACATTTGCCAATATCAGTTTGATTTAAGGTTGCTGTTTTCATTGATTGTTAAGCCTACTGGATAAAGTTTTCGCTATCATCTGTCATATAAGTAATCAACGGCGGTTTTTCCGTTTCTGAATAGCCTGACTTATAACCAAAAGAGCCTTGTACCACATCTTTCATCCGCTGATTGAAGAGATCGACTTGAATATCTACCGGGCAAGCGCGAGTACATTCCCCACAACCGGTACAACGACCTACCAGATGTAAGGCTCTGGTCAAATGCCAACCAAAAACGCCCTTTGTATGGGGGGCTTGATCAATCCAGTTGGGCGTCGTTCGATCCGTAATACAAATATTGCAGGAGCAGTGGGGACAAACCTCACGACATGCATAACATTTGAAACACCGCTCAAATTCTTTTTCCCAGAACTTAAAACGTTTATCAGTCTTCAAGTTAAATAGGTTAAGCACTTGGGGTGCTGAAACTTTATAAGGACCTGAACGGTCAACTTCTGGTCGTTCACCAGGGAAAAAGTCGCAGTCGTTAGGTATATGAACATCACATTCAGAACATTTAGTAGCCCGATTATCATCGCGTAAGCTGCCATCCCATTTGCTAAAGTGGGAAACTACGCCATCACAAGGTACGCCAAAAATATAGACTTCATCACGGCTTAACTGATTTTCAGCAATAAGTTGTGTAATCGCACGAATATCGCAGCCCTTGCCGATTATTCCAACCCTTTTCCAGCCTTTTTTGGGGTAACCCTGACGTTTATTCAGATAAACGGGCAGCGAATTGATACAACGCGGATCAAAAATGAGTCGATTAACCTCTTCCGGTTTACGAATAAACACCGGGGTGGTCCGAGTCGGATCACTGCCATTTCCATAACCAATTACTACATCAATTTCTTTATTTTCCAAGAGGTTATGCGCTTGGGTGCGAATTGCTTCTATCATGCCGCCTCCTTTACTAAATAGTGGGCATAAGGATCAGTCATGTCAGCATATTCACGGTGTTGTCCTAATTCCCGAATTTTGTCTGTAAAGACATCTATCACCTTCGTCCATTTAATGGCTTCAGCGGCTGAAATCCATGAAAATTCAAGTCGAGCCAAGTCTATGCCATGAAAATCTAACAATTCCCTGAAAGCCAAGTTACGTCGCCTGGCGTAATAGTTACCTTCGTTATAATGACAATCGCCTGGGTGACAGCCAGAAACAATGACACCGTCCACCCCTTGTTCAAAGGCTTTAATCAAAAATTGCGGATCAATTCGTCCTGAACAGGGAAGGCGTACCATCCGTACATTGGGAGAATAATCCATGCGACTGGTGCCAGCCAAATCCGCTCCTGAGTAGGTACACCATTTGCAAACAAAAGCCATGATCTTGGGTTCAAAATCATGGCGCGTAATTTTTTTGCTCATTTTTAGAGAAATTCTCCTTTTTGTCTGAATCAGAATTTTACTTCGGAAAGAAATCCGATTTTTTCAAAAATCGGATTTCTATTTTCAATTGAGTCTGAAAATTCTAAAATTCTGATTCAGACAGACAATTTAGACAAAAGCCCCCTCAAAAGCCGTAATCTGTGCATATACCTGCTGATCGGTGTAACCTTCAAGTTCAATACTTTTTGATCGGCAAACGGTATTGCAAAGTCCACATCCTTGACACAGCCCTGGGTTGACTTTGGCTGCCCATTTTAAAAATTGACCTTGGCGATTGGTGATTTCAGTGCGGTCAATCGCGTTATAGGGGCAAACTGTGACACAATCCCAGCAATTCATGCAGTTTTTTTCATCGACTATTGCCACTTCTGGTTCGCGCTCTAATTCTTCACGAGAAAAGAGTTGCATCACTTTAGAAGCTGCCGCCGATGCTTGCGCAACGGTTTCCGGAATGTCTTTAACGCCCTGACAGGCACCTGCTAAATAAATACCGCCCGTGGAAGAATCGACAGGCATCAATTTAGGATGTTGTTCGGAGAAAAAGCCATGTTGATCGTAGCTAATTCCTAAATTTTTGGCGACACCCATCGCATCTTCTTGAGGCACCATAGCCGTCGCCAGCACGACCATATCCGCTTCAATTTCTAAAGCATGACCGGTAAAGGTGTCAGCCCCTTTAACCAAAATCTTATCGCCTTTTTTGGACAATCTGGAAACGCGTCCCCGTACATAATTCGCGTTTTCAGATTGAGCCCGGTTGATAAATTCTTCATAGCCCTTACCGCCGGCCCTAATATCCATATAAAAGACATAGGATTTGCCATGATGGACATTGTGTTGATAAAGCATGGTATGTTTAGCGGTGTACATACAACAGATTTTAGAACAATACTCAACACCTTTGTTGCAATCTCGCGAACCAACACAGGCAATAAACACGACAGTTTCTGGTACTTTACCATCTGAAGGGCGACGAATTTCACCCCCGGTTGGACCAGAAGCTGAAGCTAAACGTTCAAATTCTAAGCCATTAATGACATCAACCAATCGCCCTGCTGTTGAACGGGGTAACGTTTTACGTATTTTGGCTGTCAGTTTTTTCGGTGTCATGTGTGGCGGGCGATAACCACCATATTCTTTATAGACATTGGGCATCAGTTTGAAACCGGTTGCCACAATGACTGCACCGAACTCTTCTTCAATCACTCTATCTTGCTGGGTGAAGTCGATACATTGTGGTCCACACACTTTAGCGCATAAACCACATTTGTCTTTAATAAATTTGGGACAATTTTCTCTGTCAATCACAGGCACTGTTGGGACAGCTTGAGGAAAAGGTATGTAAATCACGCTACGTTTACTCAAACCCATATCAAATTCATTTTCAACCGTGAAAGGACATTTTTCCCAACATTCTCCACAACCTGTACAATCTTTTTCTATCACACTTTTCGCTTTTAAGCGGATAGTGGCACGGAAATTACCAATGTAGCCATCCAACTTTTCCAATTCAGCATAACTATGAATGCTGATAAGCGGGTGGTTGGAAACTTCTACCATTCTTGGGGTCAAAATACATTGCGAACAGTCCAAGGTGGGAAAGGTTTCTGACAATCTAGCCATATTACCGCCCAAAGAAGGCTCGCGTTCCACAATCGACACAGGAATCTGGGCATTAGCTAAATCCAAAGCCGCCTGAATACCTGCGATACCGCCACCGATAATCAAAGCCCGCTTGGTGACTGGCATCTTGTAGCGTTCTAATGGCCGGTTATATTTCAACCGATTCACCATCATTTTAGTTATGTCTTTGGATTTAGCCGTCGCGATTTCTTTATCATCATGCACCCAGGAACATTGTTCGCGGATATTGGCAATTTCCACTTTGAAAGGATTTAGCCCGGCATCTTCTGCCGCTTTTCTAAAAGTGGCTTCGTGCATTTTCGGGCTACAGGCAGAAACAATGCAACCATCTAAATTATTATCTTTGATGGCTTTTTTGAACATTTCTTGACCGGGCGCGGAACACATGAATTTATAATCTTCCACATGAGCAACACCACTAAGTTCACCCGTTTTTTCAGCTACATCGGCAGTATCTACAGTACGAGCAATGTTATTACCGCACTGACAGACAAAGACTCCTATTTTTGCCATACTTTAATCTCCCCTCCAATCTTTGGATCACGAATTTTACAGATTGCCAATCAGAAATACTATTTTTTGGAAAAATAGTATTTCTTAGTGTGTTTTTCTGGTATACATACCTTAAAATCCGCGATTCAGAGTGAATCTTATTCGATTAAATGATCGGTGACTTTACATCCCAACGTCGTCTATTAACTTCATCAATAGCATAATTGGGAAGGATCATAGGGCTTTTAACCCCTCGATCTAATCCAGTCTCACTAAGCGTTTGACCATATTGGGTCAGATGATCCAGAGATAGCGTTCCCTGTTTTATTCCAGCTTTAACCGCTTTAGCAGCGGCTTTGCCGGCACGTCGCCCGAAAACGAGAATGTCTAGCAAAGAATTTCCCATCAACCGATTACGTCCATGAACACCCCCGGTCGTTTCTCCAGCAGCAAACAAATTGGGTATGTCGGTTCCTGATTGTTCATCAATCTGAATACCCCCATTTTGATAATGCAAAGTGGGATAAACCAACATCGGGTATTTGGCAATATCAATTCCAAATCGTTTAAATTGAATATGTTTTGCAGGAAGTTCCCGTTTAACCGTGCCTTCGCCATGCAGTAGATCAATCATTGGGGAATCCAGCCAAACCCCTGGTCGCCCAGTCGGGGTAGTTATTCCTTTTTCTAAACCAAGACATTCGCGAATAATAGCTGCTGATTCGACATCACGCGGTTCTAGCGGAAAAACAAACTGGTTGCCCTCAATATTGGTTAATTGGGCACCCAGTCCACGTACCTTTTCAGTTACCAAAAGACCCACATTTTGTTCCGGATAAGAAGTACCTGTGGGATGATATTGAACAGAATCCATAAAACAAAGCTTTGCACCCGCACGATAAGCCATGACGAGTCCATCTCCAGTGGCACCATAATGATTAGTACAGGCAAAACCACGATAATGAAGCCGTCCTGTGCCACCTGTAGCGATGATGACCGTTTTGGCTTTGACGACCAAATAGGTCCTGGTTTCCATATTATGAAGGATGACCCCGGCACACTTGCCTTCATTATCTAATAGCAATTCTATCGCAGGCGAAAATGCTAAAAGTTTGATTTGCTCATTATGATTACGGGTTTCATCCCGTAATACCCGCATAATTTCTGCGCCGGTCATGTCACCAGCAGAGTGCATCCGCTTACGACAAGTCCCACCACCATGACGCACTTTCATACGTCCATCGGGATGTTTATCAAACATGACCCCTAAACTTTCTAGCCATTCCATGATCATGGGCGCGTCATTGGCCATTGCGGCTACCAATTCGTGAGTATTAGTAAAATGCCCACCCCCAATCACATCTAGGTAATGATAATAAGGCGAATCGGGTTCTTGATCGGCTGCTTGAATACCGCCCTCTGCCATCACTGTATTAGAATCACCTTGACGCAATTTTGTTGCCATGATAACTTTGCAACCTTCCTGCATAGCAGTAAGCGCTGCGGCTGTGCCAGCACCACCACCACCGATAACTAAAACATCGGTTTCCATATCGGGCTTAGAAAGATCAGGGTTAACTGATTCAATAATACTGCGTGACTCTAATAGGTCAACCAATTCTTCTGGAAGGACCTCTTCTTTGTTAGGCCCAATTCCAAGCACACGCCGTCCTTCAGTCGTATAATCAGGGTGGAATTGATTTAGCACTTCCTTACGCTGTTCAAGAGACATGGCAGGAAAATCATTCCCGGCGCGTGCCTGAGCAAGACGTTGAGGACGACTTGCCTCCACCCGCTTAATAAGTTCCAACATTTCCGGAGTATAACCGTCTGACATGATATTCCTTCCTTACAAGTGTGATTGATCTTTTGGCATCCATTCACCGGGTCCAGATAAATTAGGCTCCCGCTCCCGGGAGGTATATATTTCCTTGAGTTTTTCTCTGTCCATTTGACCTAATTCAGCTAACATCGTTTCATAGCGACCGGCGCGAACCTGTTCGGCTCGTTTTTTGGTCACTTCTGATCTAGGAATTAACTGAGCTGCGGCAATGCGCCGTCCGGCTAAACCCACTTTCATTTGGGTAATATTAGCCGGACAACGTACCACACAAAGTCCGCACATAATGCAATCAAATGACTCTTTGGCACCCCCTAATACATCACCTCGCTTGAACAAGGCAATATAGTTCATCACATCAATTCCCATCGGACAGGTCCGTGTGCAAGTGCCACAGCCTACACAACGAAATATTTCCGGATAAAGTGTAGCAATATGCTCATCCGGAGGCATTTTACTGTCAAGAATGCCAATATGATCTGCTCGATTGGGTGGAAAAAAGGGACTTTGCGCCAAAATCATGCCCGGTTCTACCACGGTTTGACAAGCCAAACCGGTATATATGCTATGGTCACCCAAAATACGATAAAAAGTACCACAAGCTCCACAAATCCCACCACGGCATCCACAACTTCGTTTAAATTGATAGCCTACATATTCCATTGCTTTGAGAATGGTTAAGGTTTCCGGCACTTTGTACCTTTGCCCCATGATATAGATTTCAATGAACCTAGCATCTTTGGGCGGTATAGTCCGATCTCCTACCATAGCAACGTGATTGATCTGCTTATTTTCATTCGGCATGAGATAATAACTCCTGATTATTTTTTCGCTTCAATTGGTTTAGCTCCATCTTCTAAACAGGCTGATAAAATAGACGTTGGATCAATGCAATGCCTTTCAAACTGATGTGGCTCAGTATCTAAACCCAATGCGACAGCCAGTAATTGAGTAAAATAAAAAATGGGCATTCCTTGTACACCAATATAGTGATCGGAACCGCGTCTTTCACCTTCACTCTGATCAAGATTAGATTGACAAAGAGGACAAGCTGTCACCAGTGCATCCGCACCGTAATCATTCGCTTCCTGAAGAATATTGTGCGAAAGTTCCAGTACCTTTTCTGGATCGCGCATGATCAGGTAAGAGCCACAACAGTCTACTTGACCAGGAAAATCAACGACTTGACAACCAATAGCCTCAAGAAAATCATGGAGAATGACCGGCTCTTCCGGATCATCTAAAGCCATTTCCTTTTGTGGTTTTAGTAAGAGACAACCATAATAAGGAGCCACCCGGAGGCTACTCATATCTCTTTTGACCATTTTTGCCAAATTATCAAAACCAATGACATCGCGCAAATATTCCAGATAATGCACTACCTTAATACTGCCCTGATATTGACGCTTCAAAAAAGCATTCAAAGTTTCCAACTTTTTGGGTTCTTCCCGAAAAGCGAAATCAGTGCGCTTGAGCGTGTTATAACAAAAAGAGCAAAGCGTAATGAGGTTTGCATCGATCTCTCGTTCCTGACAATGCTGTTCAGCTTCCAGTAAAATATTGGCGGGCGCAGCCAGCCCCATCAAATTATCTTTGGTCAGAGGAAAAGAAGCACCACAACAATTCCAAGTCGCAATTTCATGCATTTCAAAACCAATCGCTTTGGCACAATCCATCGCCGAGCGTTCATAACCTAGTGCTTTTGTTTTCAAAGAGCAGCCAGGATAATAGGGGACATGAGTAAGATTTTTAGACATAACTTCCTTATACGAACTTTCTAAAACCGCTGACAACGGCTTGTTGAGTCGAGTTAGCCAAAAATTCCTGCCCAAGGGCATGGAGAATGACCCGTGGTTTCATCCGATTCAAATGAAGCCGTTTAAGTCCTTCGACAATGGCAGCAGGGCTGACATTTTTGGGGCAGCGTTCTGAACAAGTCAGGCAGCCCATACAGGACCATATCGATTCAGAATTGACGGCTTTTTCAAATAATCCAAGTTTAAGATAATGAATCAGTACACTTGGAGAAGGGTCCATGGAAGCCGGACAACCGGCAGTACATTTACCGCATTGATAGCAGTCAGAAACGATCTCGCCTGTCGCTAGTTCCAATTCTTTGAGCGCAGATTGGTTGCTTTTCATAAGAATCTGCATTCTTCACCTCAATTATAATCATGATGAACTAAACATTAAAATCAATGTTCGTTCAAATTTTTTATTGACTTTAACATTTACCTATTACTCAAAATATCATAAATCACTTAAAATGAATTTAGATTTAAGATAAAAATTGACTTTAGAATTTTATTTTAAAATTCGACTTCTGTTTGGATATGTTATCTATAATATTCATTATGATGAAAATCAAGCCATAAGTGACAAAAACTTGTTAAAATCAGAATCTATTTAAAATCTAAACGAAACCCCAATCCTTAACGAAAGAATTTGTTCTGAAATATCGGATTCAATTTGATCAAAATCTTCATAATAATAATCATGACGAGTCAAAGATAGATCATAATAAATATTTCGCGTGATTGGTGCTTTCCATTCAATGCCTAAACTGGTGCCATCAGCATCACCTTTTGTACTACCCAGGGAAAAAGATTTATATGAAGCTTCCATTTTAGCGTATGCTGCACTGAATGAAAAAGTGCCCCAATTTTTAACAGCCCAGCCACCACCAGCTCCAATAAATAATCCTTTCCCTTCTAAAGTATTTTTAGCACCTGCAAAGGGGGAAGGTGCTAATTCGGTAAGAGTTGAACTGCCATATTTATAGCCAACAAAGGTACTAATAGAATCATTCACCGCATAACCTATAGATGCTGCAAAGTCGGTGCGTTCAAATTCTATGGTATTGGATAGACTATCAATGATTGATTCTTCATCGGTGGTAATATTTCTTTCGCCGGCTAAATCTATATAAAAACGTTGGTAAATGCCGGTGACACCGCCTCCTAAGGAGCTAATCTGCCCACGTACATTGCCATTATAAACCGAATATTCAAAATTTCTTGAGGACACAAAGATATTAGGGATAATTACAATATCCTGGGCCATACTGCTTTGTGCGGATAAACTTACAATTATCAGGAGCAAGTAATTGTTAATTGATTTCATAAAGAATTAAAAATTCATTTTATAATTATTAATTAGGAATGAGAATTTAACAAAATCCTTTCGAAATCTAAACAAATGCGATCTCAATATATTTGGTACTCCTAAGGGCATCAAATGTTTTGGATTGCAAAGCGTGAAGCAAAAGAACTTGTTAATAGATTAATATTCTCCAAAATATTTAAAAGCGTGGTTTCATTCTATCATTAATTTGTCGCAATCATTGAAATTTGGCGTATTTTGGGTTATATTAGTATATTAGAAAATTTTAACTGGAACATTGAGTTTAATTCAGGATACGCTATTGATTAACTAGTCAGAGGTCGTAATGGCATCTTCAAAACATCATTCAAATAAGGTAGAACAAGCGCAAGGTCTTTACGCCACGCGTGAAAAAATTTATCCTCGCATCGTGCTTGGATTTTTTACCCGCCTTAAAGCTTTAAGCGGTATCGTTTTATTAGGTATTTTTTACCTATTGCCTTGGATACAATGGGGGGATCGGCAAGGGGTTTTATTCGATCTGCCTGCCCGTCAATTTCATTTATTTGGATTGACTTTTTGGCCCCAGGATTTTTATTATCTCACTTTGTTGTTGGTGATTGCCGCTCTTTCGCTATTTTTCTTTACCAGTTTAGCAGGGCGGTTATGGTGTGGGTTTGCTTGTCCACAAACAATTTGGACCGATGCCTATTTATGGATGGAACGTTTAGTTGAAGGTGATAGGGCAAAACAAATCAAGCTTGACAATGCACCATTGTCATTCTATAAAATTCGCATTAAAGCAACGAAACATAGCTTATGGCTGATTTTTGCCCTATTTACCGGTTTTAGTTTTGTCGGTTATTTCACGCCTATCCGTGAACTGACTCAAGGAGTGATGTTATTTAATCTCAGTGAATGGGAAACGTTTTGGTTATTGTTTTATAGCCTAGCGATTTATGGTAATGCAGGTTGGCTACGCGAACAGGTGTGTACTTATATGTGTCCTTATGCTCGCTTTCAAAGTGCCATGTTTGATCATAATACGATGATTATCGCTTATGATGAAAAGCGTGGCGAGCCGAGAGGGGCGCGTAAAAAAAGTGGGGATTATAATACACAAGGTTTAGGTGAGTGTATTAATTGCACGATGTGTGTACAAGTCTGTCCTACTGGCATTGATATCCGTGATGGTTTGCAATATCAATGTATTAGTTGCTCCGCCTGTGTTGATGTATGCAATGAGATCATGGATAAGATGGATTATCCTAAAGATTTGATTCGTTATACCACTGAAAATAGGCTCAATGGCATACCCACCCATATTTTGCGACCGCGAATTTTTGTTTATGCGGGCATTTTATTGGCGGTGTTAATTGGAATAGGCTATGGTATTGCGACACGCTCGTTGGTTGAAGTGGATGTGATTCGTGATCGTAATAGTTTGTTTAGGGAAACGCCTAACGGAATGATTGAAAATGTGTACCAATTACGAGTGATGAACCTGGACAAACAGTCTCATGTTTATGATGTCACGGCGAGTGGGATTGAGTTGCTCACATTAGCTAAAGATCGTGAAATTGAAGTGGCACCAGGCAGTATCATAACAGTACCTGTACGTTTATTGGTGGTTTCAGATAAATTACTTAAACGCAGTACCATGGTGACATTCAAGTTGACGGCGCAAGATAATCCAGAATTAACGATAACAGAAGAAGCGCGTTTTTTAGGACCAGTGGTGGTTCGTCGTTGAAAACTGAGCGCAGAAAAATGGGTGAATGAATGTAATCAAAAACAATGGCTTATCTAAATATGCACACATCATTAGCCTTAGAATAAATTACTAAGGCTAATAGTTCAAGTCGGTTAAAACCGACTAAAAATGCCATCTTCATTAGTTGGCTTTAGCCAAATTGAGCTGTTAGCCTTAACCCAACACATTCTATTCTTGACCGCTCTGGTAACGAACAAATGTAATACCCACTTCACTCACCCCTTGATTAAAGGTTTCTAATCGCTCATTAGGGCTAAAATAACTTGATGACAACTTAAATGGAAATAAAGTTGGAGTATAATTCACCAAAGTATCAAGTGGTGCTGAGGCTTCTTTAGCAGCAATGAGAGCACCTTCTAATAACCAACTGGTTAATTGATTCTCGTTGACCGTTTTTTGTGGCATCGCCGCATAGATACCTCTCTTACCGGTATCCTTTAAAATACCCCAGTCAATCCAACAGCGTATTAATTTCTGGGTTGCAGTCGCTACGCCCTCCCGTTGCCCCATTTTTTCCTGCACTCGCTTTTGTATTTGTGCCATGGTGACCGTTTTTTGCAGACGTAATAAACGTCCAACATGTTCGGCGACGGTGGCAAAAAAAGGATAAATTGCCATCGCCATACCCCAGTGGACCATAACATGGTTTTCTTCGGGCAAGTTTTTGTACAGTGCTAGTCCTTCATTTCTGAAAGCTGCTTGGGATTCGGGTACCTTAACCCACATTTTTAATAAAATATTCACGGCTTTTTGCCTAACACCACTTTTAGCAGTGCTATTGATTGCTACCTTATCACTTAAATAATCCAGTAATGCTTCCCGAATTTCGGTAATGGTTTCTCCTTTTGAGAAACGTTCTACTGTAAAATCTAACCAGCTTAATTTTACAGGTTGACCAAAACCAATTTCGGCACTCTTACTACGACGTTTCATAATGTTGTCTCAATGTGAATGTGAGTGATCAATTAATACTATTTGGAAATTTCTTCGTTTTCTAATACATAAGGTAAATCCATTAATTTTAAAGCTTTACCTTGCTGACTTTGCCAATGAGTTTTATGGGCATGGCTAATTTGAATGACGGCTAAAACGATAGCACCGCCTTTAGGATAGGCGACGGCATTGAGAATTTGACCCACACTTTCATCGCTGTCACTGATATATAATAGCTCGCCGGGTTGTGGAATCACATCGGTGTCAATTATAGCAAGGTACATGCGGCGTTTCAGGGTGCCAAGGTAGCGCATACGTGCGACGACTTCTTGCCCTGTGTAGCAACCTTTTTTAAAACTGACTCCTTCAATGGCCTGAAAGTTTACCATTTGTGGTACAAAGGCTTCGGCAGTTGCCGGGAGTATTTGCGGTAAGCCGGCAAGAATATCTAATAATTGCCAGGCATTGGCTTCTACCGGATATGCTATTTTACTCGCACATTGCCATAATGCTTGTGGTATTTCAGTGAATACTATATAACGTGGGAGTGTACCGGGGATATGTAGCACCGTGATTGCGTTGACGGTTAAGCTGGCGTTTATGTTTGAAGGGGGTGTTTCGCCTAAGCAATCTGTCAATATTTGTGTACTATTGGGTCCGGCTATACCGATACGGGATAGGCTATCACTCATTTTTTCCAGTTTAACGGCGGCGCGGAGTTGATACTTATGTAGCCGTTTTATGGTGGAATCGACACTGTCTTGTGGTAATAGCAGATAATAAGCATCGTCGCGTTTAAATAGCCAAAAACTGACCAAAATGCGTCCCTTATGCGTACACCAAGCCGTTAATTGATGGCTTTCTGCTGTCACTTTACGCACATCATTAGTAAATTGTCCCTGCAAAAATTTTTCGGCATCATCGCCGGCGACTTTAATTAAACCCAAATGGGGTAAATTAGTGATTATATCACCTTGTGGTGTTTGTTGTGATTCTTCTTTCATATTATAATACTTTAAGTAAACGGCACTCTTCATATCCTAAACTACTTTTGAAGGGTGCCAACTAAACTATCTATTAACTGATCAATGTGATCTTCATTATGTAATGCTGAAAATGTCACCCTTAAACGGGCTGTTCCTTGTGGCACTGTAGGGGGACGAATCGCTGTGATAATGATCCCCCGCTCATAGAGTGCCTGACTGACAGCTAATGCTTTTTTAGAATCTCCCAATATAATAGGTTGTATTGGGGTAAAAGATTCCATTAAAGGAATTTGCTGTTTTTCAGCAGCGGCGCGAAAATAGGCGATAAGTTCATGTAAACGTTTCCGTCGCCAGGCTTCTTCGTCAGCGATAGCTAAACTGGCTCGCACAGTTTCTGCCAGGGCTGGGGGCAGAGCGGTGGTATAAATATAAGTACGTGCTGATTGTATCAAAGTGTCAATTAATAATTCGCTCCCTGCTACAAAAGCACCAAATACGCCAAACGCTTTACCCAAGGTACCCATTAACACTGGCACCTCATCGGTTCCTAAACAGTACTCTTCTAATATACCACGCCCAGTATCACCCAATACTCCTAAACCATGTGCATCATCTACCATGATCCAAGCTTGATAGGTTTTTGCTAATTTAACCATTTCAGGCAAATTAGCCAGATCTCCATCCATGCTAAATACGCCATCAGTGATAATTAATTTATGGGCAGCTGACGATTTTTTTAATAAATGTGCTAAAGTTTGTATATCATTATGGGGATAACGATAAATTTTTGCCCGTGATAATAAAGCGGCATCGACAAGTGAAGCATGATTGAGTTTATCCAAAAAGATGGCATCATGTCGCCCAACCAGGGCTGTCACGACACCTAAATTTGCCATATAGCCGGTTGAAAATAACAAAGCTTGTTCACGATTAGTATAGTCAGCTAATGCTTTTTCAAGGCTATGATGTGCTAAAGTGTGTCCTGTCACTAGGTGCGAAGCACCGCTTCCAACGGCATATTTTTCAGCACCTTGTTGCCAGGCAGTTTTTAAACGGGGATGACTGGCTAAACCAAGATAATCATTACTACAAAAAGTTAAATAGGGTTGTCCATTTATTAATAATGTAGGTGTTTGAGGACTATCATGTATTTGGCGAGTTCGATAAAGTTCTGCCCGTTGTTGTCGGAAAGAATTGAGAAAAGTATCCATATCATCCAAAAAATTGTGAAACGATGTAACTGATAACTAATAATTGATAACTGATAATATGAGTTCTTCTTATTTTATAACCGGTACTGATACTGAGATTGGTAAAACTTGGTGTACTTTAGCATTAATTCAATATTTCAAAAACCAGGGGTTACGAGTGGCGGGAATGAAACCCATTGCCTCTGGCTGTGATTGTACTAAAGCCGGTTTTAGAAACAGTGATGCAAAACAAATTTTAGAATTCAGCAATCTTAATGTACCTTATGATTGGAGCAACCCTTATGCTTTTGAACCCCCTATAGCCCCCCATTTAGCAGCGGATCAAGTGGGGAAAGTGATTGATTTAGAAAAGATTATTGATAAATATCATCGCTTAACAGCCCTGGCTGATGTAGTGGTGATAGAAGGCGTGGGCGGTTGGCGTGTACCCATTAATACGACGCAAAGTTTAAAGGATTTAGTATTAGCGATGAATGTACCAGTCATTTTAGTAGTTGGCTTGCGTTTAGGATGTATTAATCATGCCTTATTAAGCGCAGAAACTATTGTAAATGATGGTTGCCAATTAGTTGGCTGGATGGCTAATCCAATTGATCCACATTTCAACGCGCAGGGTTCCATAGATACCTTGTTGAAATTGTTAAAAGTCCCTTTATTAGCTCAACTGCCCTATTTACCTTCTCAACAAATTTCAAAATTGGCTGATGCTATTGTGCTTCATGTCGAATTTATTTCGCCATTAGGTGGTTGAATTTATATTGCTAACGGTTGAATTTTAGATTGCCGTATTCTGAAAAAAAAAAAGCAAAAATTCTTAGACTTAACACGCAAGGCTAAGTAGTTATATCAGTCTCATTCCGGCACCCTTCAAAAGTCATTTACAGTTAGAAAAAAGCATCAGAATAAATTTTCTTTTGTAGAAATATGAAGAGGCCCTTTATTCCTAAGAGAAAATAAAAAAAATGCAGATTAATTTCTCCCCTATTCGCACCCAGCTTATCCTAAGTTTTTGCTTATTGGCTTTAATACCCGCCTCGATTATGGGTATTTATGCCACGCAAACCACCACTGATGCGCTACGTAAGCAAGAATTAAATATTCAAGCGGGTATTGTCAAAAGTTTTAATCGTCATCTTGAAACATTTTTTGCTTCTACACAAAATGATCTGGTTTTTCTGAGTCAATCTCAGCCACTGAATTATTATTTGAGTAGGCATTCTCAAAATTCACCTACCTTAGAAAAAGCACGACAAGCTGTTGAAGAAGAATTTTTAGTCTTTTCACGTCGTAGTCAAGGCAGGTATTATCAAATTCGCTATTTAGATGAAACTGGGCAAGAAATAGTGCGAATTGATGCAGACGAGCTTAATTCACAAGTAATTGCGCCAGCACAGTTACAAAATAAAGCCCATCGTGATTATTTTCAAGAAACTATGCAACTTCTGGATAAGGAAATCTTGGTTTCGCCTTTAGAACTGAATCAGGAAAATGGAAAAATAGAAGTCCCTCATAAGCCAGTCATTCGCTACGCAACTCCTGTTTATTATCCTGATAGACAACCCGCGGGAATTGTCATCATAAATGTGGATGCCAGTCAATTTTTGTCATCATTAGGAAATACGTGGTTAGTTGATCAAGATGGTTATTATTTAGCCCATCCAGAAAGTGATAAACTGTGGGGAAGCCCCCGGGATTTAAACAGTGGCTATAGCCTGGCTCAAGATTACCCAAATTTAATGCCAACGATCTCAGAATTAACAAAGGGATTCATTAGCACCGAGCAGAACATATTCACTTTTTTGCGTGTTTCAATCCAAAAATCGGGTTTTTGGTACCTAATAACACAGCGTTCTAACGATGATATGCTACCTAAAATTAATACATTTCGTATAAACTTCGGCATGATTCTAGTTGTTGTGTTACTCATTGCTCTAATCATCGCTTTATTTATGAGTAGGCGAATTACCAATCCTATTGAGCATCTTAGCCATATCGTTAAACAAGTCGCGGCTGGTAATGGACAAGCCCGTGCCAAAGTTGAACAACTGAATGAATTTGGTACCCTGGGTAAAGAATTAAATGCCATGTTAGAAGTTATTAATGCCTCTGAAAAGGCATTGCAGAAAAGCACACAAGAAGCGAAAGCGGCTAGTCTTGCGAAAATTCAGTTTTTAGCCGGTATGAGCCACGAGCTACGTACACCATTAAATGCCATTATTGGTTATGGTGAAATGTTACAAGAAGAAATTGATGCACTGGGTAAAGCGGATCTGAGTAGTGATATTGAAAAAATTTATTTATCTGGTAAAAACTTATTGCATACTATCAATGATATTTTAGATATTTCCAAAATTGAAGCCGGTAAAATAGAACTTTATACTGAAACGTTTTATTTACCTAACATGGTAGATAATATTGTGCAAACCTTACAACCGCTACTGACCAATAATCAGGAAACCTTGGAAGTCCATTATGCTGAAGGATTGGGAGAAATGCATACCGATCTCATCAAATTGCGCCAAGTTATCTTAAAGTTGTTGAGCAATGCCTCTAAATTTAATGAACACCGTGAGACCATTTTTTTAGAAGTCTTAAATGAAAAAACCGAAGATGAAAAAGAGTGGATTATTTTTAGAATACAAGATCACGGTGTTGGCATGAACGATGAACAAAAACAGCAATTATTCCAATTATTAAGCCAACATGATCGATCTAGCATTGAGCAATATGGGGGGCTTGTCATTATTCATCATTTTGTTGAAATGCTGGGCGGAACAATCTGTATAGAAAGTGAATTAGGTAAGGGAAGTACTTTTACTGTTCGTTTACCGGCTTTTATCACCCCATCTGTTCAACCTCCTTTATCAAGAGCATCTACTGATATCGGAATATTAGAGGAAGGTAGCATGGTATTGGTGATTGATGACGATCAACAAGTACGGTATGTGCTAGAAAATTACCTGAGCAAATTGGGATATCAAGTCGAAGTGGCTGACAGTGGTGAAGAAGGATTAAGACTGGCGAAAAAATTACTGCCTGATATCATTACCTCAGATGTGATGATGCCTAAAATGGATGGCTGGGAAGTATTATCTCATTTGAAAGCGGATCCTGAATTAGCCAGCATTCCCGTCATTATGCTATCCATGATTGATGAAAAAAATGTTGCTTACTCATTGGGTGCATCAGATTACTTGACGAAGCCAGTTACTCGTGAAAATCTGTTAAAAGTTTTACAAAAATACCATTTTTCTTATAACGAGTCGGCTCGTCTCATCATGACTATTGATGATGATGTCGTTAACCGGGATTTAGTGGCTCGTATGCTGCGAAAGGAAGGCTTCAGAGTTTGTAAGGTTGAAGATGGACGAGTGGCGTTAAATGCGATACAGAAAAAACGCCCAGATTTGGTTTTATTAGATTTACAAATGCAGGAAATAGACGGCTTTGAGTTTTCTGCCAAGTTACATCAACTTGATGATTCCATTCCTATTGTGATTCTGAGTGCCAAGGATATTACAGTTGAAGATAGACTGCGCTTAGCTCATGTGGCTGGTATTTTCCAGAAGGGTTCATACAGTCGTGATGAATTAGTTGCCCTGGTAAATAAGTTGTTAACCGTTGATTCGTCGATGGGGTTATAAATTTTTAGTATGAGAAATCCGATTTTTGAAAAAAATCGGATTTCTTATATCCACTTTTAGTATTTTTTACTCATTCAAAAGAATTTCAGTTAACGGCACTTTAAACCAAAAGGTGCTCCCCTGGTTTTCATGACTATCTACGCCAATTTCTCCCCCCATATTTTCTACAAACATTTTCGCCACTGCTAATCCCATACCGACACCTTCGTAGACTCGTGTTGATGAACCATCGACTTGAAAAAAAATATCAAACAAATGGGCTTGTTGAGCAGAAGCGATACCAATACCGGTATCTTGAACTTCAAACTGTAACCACTGTTTGTCATCAAAAGATTCAATCGCTTGCACACGTAAAATAATTTTGCCCTGTTTAGTAAACTTAATGGCATTATCGAGCAATTTACTCAACACTTTGGAGAGCCCCTCTTGATAACCTCGTAGCGTTTTATGTAAAGAAGGAGCAATTTCAGTGGTGATTTGCACATTTTTATCGGGGGTGATTGACAAAAATATTTTTAAAACATCGTTTACCATTTCAGAAATCTGAAAATCACACATGACTTGATTGATTTCCCCTTTAAATTGCTGGGAAAAATTCAGCATATTGGTGAGAATATCCATTAATTGCTGGCTAGCTGTCATTACTGCATCAGTACATTCGCGCTGTTCTTCAGTCAATTCGGTATCTTCTATTAACATTTCAGTCATCCCTAAAACAATATTCATAGGGGTGCGAAATTCGTGACTGATATTGCGTAAAAATTCCGTTTTTAAAATTGAGGCTTGTTGAGCTTTATCATAAGACAGTTGTAAGGCTTCAAATAACGTATGGACTTTTTCAGTTTGATTCGCAACCTCACGTTCTAAGTTTTGGCGTAAATAAGCGAGTTCAAGATGGGTTTGTAACCGAGCTAATAACTCTTCTTTTTGGAAAGGTTTACTAACGTAATCAACACCACCGGCGGCAAGCGCACGAACTTTATTTTTAGTATCGCCGAGTGCCGATAAAAAAAGGATAGGGATTTTCGCCAAATCAGCCTCGTTTTTAATGCGGCGACAAGTTTCATATCCATCCCAACCAATCATAACAATATCTAATAGAATAATGTTAGGATGAAGTTGTTGAGCCAGTTTTAAACCATCCTGACCATTTTTTGCCGATACCACATTAAAATTTTGTTGTTCCAATAGGTTATGCAACAACATCAAATTGACTTGACTATCATCAATGATGAGCACTAAAGGTTTATTTATCATTTATTTGGGGATTGGGAAATGCAGTGATGAAGTAATTGGAAATTGGTGTAGTTATCCAGAAAAGTTTTGTCCCGGCTAAAAACTCGGCTGAAATTTATCTGGACATCTATAGCTTTTCATATAAATATTTTGTAAAAGACCTGACAGGTTTGGAAACCTGTCAGGTCTGAAAAGCTATACAATAAATAATAAAGTTTCTTTTCAGGATAATCCGGTTGAACCAAAGCCATCACGTCCATTATCTTCTAGTTCGTTTACCCATTTAAAGTTGACTTGGGTAATTGGGATAAATACCATTTGGCAAATGCGTTCTCCAGGATTAATGGTAAAAGGTTTATCGCTCCGATTCCAAACGGCGATTTTAACTTCTTTTCTATAATCGGAATCAATTAAGCCCACTAAATTAGCTAATACAATACCATAATTAACACCTAAACCGGAACGGGGTAGCAATACCGCAGCCATGCTAGGATTATGAATATTAATAGCAATGCCACTACCAATAAGCTGAGTTTCATTAGCTTGAATGGTTAAGGGCTCTTTAATACAAGCTCGCAAGTCAATACCGGCTGAACCGATAGTACTGTATGTGGGTAAAGGAATTTCTTTACCCATTAAAGGATTAACAATTTTTGCTTCAATCGTGTGCATCAGTTATCAGTTATCAGTATTAATTAAGGGCAAGCCCTAGTTGTGCGTTCCTTACAAAATTCTCAATAGAGCTTCAATGTTTTCCCAATCATCAGATACACCGTATTTTTGAAAATATTTACAACGTTTCAGATAAATTTGCGCCACTTTATCATTTTTATTCACTTGTAAAACTTTTTCAAAAAAAGGTCGCGCATCATTGAATTCATCACAATGGTAAAGCACAAAACCTTCTTTAAAATGGGATAAGGTTTGCTCTTTTAATGTAATTATTTCAGGCTGATCTGCATCAAAAATTTCGTAAATTGTAACCTCTTGAGATTTTCCTTTCACTTTCACGGCATCAATTACTCGAATATGATATTCTAAGGGTTTCGATAATTTTGCATAAGTATATTCCGTGATTAAAAGGGAAACGCCATAAATTTTAGTTAGCCCTTCAACACGGGAAGCTAAGTTGACCGCATCAGAAATCACTGTTCCATCCATGCGATTTTTGCCACCAACCGTCCCTAACATTAATAAGCCACTATTCAAACCAATGCCAATTTTAATAATAGGTCGTTTGGGGCGACCTCGAGTCAGATTGTATTCAGATAATCTTTTTAACAAATTAATGGCAGCTTGTACGGCATCATCTACACGGGTTGGGAATAGAGCCATAATGGAATCGCCTATATATTTATCAATCATGCCATGATGTTGAGTAATAATCGGTTCCATTCGACTCAAATAAGCATTAATAAAATTGAAATTATCTTGGGGAGTCATTTCTTCCGATATTGAGGTAAATTCCCGAATATCACAAAATAAAAGAGTGATTTCTTTTTCAACTTGATCGCCTAATTGAACATCAAGAACACTCTTTTTATCTAATAGGGCTAAAAATTTCCGGGGAACAAATCTCTCATAAGCCGCATTCAGCTTAGCAAGTTCATCAGTCATACGAATGCGTTCTTTTTCAGCACGCTTGCGTTCTGTAATATCTTGAAAGGCAGCAATGGCATAAGCAATATTGTTATGTTCATCAAAGATGGGCGTTCCCCAAACCTCTATAGGAATCGTTTTATCGCTCTGATGAATTTCTATATCATCAACACTGGTACTTTCGCCTTGTAATGCTCGCACAACAGGTAATTTTTCTGACGGATACAATTGATTCGTTTCAGAACGATAAGCTTTATAACTCTCAGAAAGTTGTTCTGAGGTGGTATTGGGTGCTATGTCTTTCCCAAATAATTGTAGGGCTTTATGATTAAAATAGCAGGGTTTGCCGCTGGCATCAAGCACCCCTATTCCTACGGGTACCGCTTCTAAGAATTTTCTTAATTTTTTTTCATTTTCTTTGACTGAAGCTTTGAGTTCCTTGATATAAAGGTGTGTTTTAACTTTTGCAAGCAACTCGTCTTTAAAAACAGGTTTTTTCATATAATCATTGGCACCACTTTCTAAGCCTTCCACAATATTAGCTACTTGAGTGTTAGCCGTTACTAATAAAATAGGTAGCTCGTCAGCTTGCCAAGTTTCACGAAGTTTTCGTGTGACTTCTAAGCCCGTTAGATCAGGCATCATCACATCCATTAATATTATATCTGGCTTAGAACCATTTTCTATCAGTGTCAATGTTTCGATACCTGAACTCGCTTCTATAGTCGTGTAGTTTTTTAAAGATAACATGCTGACAAGTACACGGCGATTAATATTGTCATCATCAACCACTAAAATTTTATGAGATTTTGGTTTTAAGGTATTTTTAACAGGTATTTTTTCAGGGAATCCCTGCATACAAGCGTTAGTTTGCACAAGCTCGTTTGATAACTGATTTTGAGCTTTCCATTTTTCTTCACGCGATTTGAAATTTGAAATTTGAAGTTTGAATTGACTGATTTGTTCTTCCAGAAGCTGGTTTTCTTTTTGTAATCCAACATTTTTCGCTTTGAAATGGCTTAATGAGATTTCTAACTGGCGACTTAATTGACGGTTTTCTTTAAAGCTTTTAGAAACCTTTTTAAACCAAGGATACCAACCCAGGGGAACTTTTGGAATAGGGGCATCTATCCCCTTATTTTCATTTTCTATCTGTTTGAGCAAAAGGGTAGTGGGAATAATAAATTCTTTTTGAAGCAGACGAATAGTCATAACCGGTATTAGGGCAAGCATCAGTAACAAAACTAACAACCCCCAACTGATCGCTTCAAAATGGAAAAGCCCGGATAAAAACAAAATAACCACAAAAAATGTAGCTATTATAGTATAATAATAACGTTTAAAAAAATTCATTGTTTTAAAATTTTAATCGTTAGAATCAGGATTCACCTGATTTGTAGGGGCGGACTTCTTTGAAAAGACCTGCCAGGTTTAAAAAACCTGGCAGGTCTTAACAATTGAAAAACTTAATTTATGACTGTGCTTAGTATAAGCCAAAAACGGGAAGTTATTTCGTAGTCATTTCTTATTAATCCGTTGTACTCAAACTCTTCAGTTCTTCAGTCACACGAAGTACTTCTTCAATACATGTAATACCTTGATAAGCTTTAATCAAACCATCTTCACGCAAAGTTCTGAAACCTTGACTGCTTGCCAGTTGCTGCATTTCAGTCGCTTGAGCCCGCTTTAAAATTAAGGTTTGCAATTCATGAGTGATATATACCATTTCGTAAATACCAATACGCCCTTGATAACCAGTTCCTTGACATTGTGAACAACCTTCCGCTTTTTTCCACTGGGGCGGTTGTGTTGCCAATTCTTTTGGCATTAGACTTTTAACTTGTATTTGTATTTCTGCCATTGGCGTAATGGGTTGAGCACAGTTTGGACATAAACGACGCACTAGACGTTGAGCTTGCACGGCACGTACCGAGGTTGATACCAAAAAAGGTTCTACACCCATATCAATCAAGCGGGTAAAAGCACTTACCGCATTATTTGTATGCAAAGTTGATAACACCATGTGACCGGTCAAAGCAGCTTGTATAGCAATTTCTGAAGTTTCACGATCACGAATTTCACCTATCATAACAATGTCCGGATCTTGCCGTAAAATTGATCGTAAAGCATTTGCAAAAGTGTAGCCAATTTCACTATGTGCTTGAACCTGGGTAATGCCTTTTAGTTGATACTCCACAGGATCCTCAACGGTAATAATTTTTTGAGTACGGTTATTAACCGCATCAAGGGCAGCATATAAAGTGGTCGATTTACCAGAACCTGTTGGTCCGGTCACTAAAATAATACCGTGTGGCTCACTAATCCATTGATTAAATAAATGATAATGATCCGGAGCAAAACCTAATTTTTCTAAGCGATTCGTTTGACGCTCTTTGGGTAATAGGCGCATAACAATAGATTCACCGTGGACCCCAGGCAAACAGGATACACGAATATCTAAATCTTGACCACTCACGCGGGTATTTAAACGTCCATCTTGCGGCAACCTGCGTTCCGCAATATCAAGTCCAGAAATCAATTTAATACGGGAAGCAATGGCATTAAAACGTTCTTTAGGCAAATTAAGGCGTTCATATAAAACCCCGTCAATGCGATAACGCACAAAAAAAGTGTGTTCTTCCGGCTCAATATGCACATCTGAGGCGCGTTGATCGATAGCCTGAGATAGCATATTATTAACAAATTCAACCACCGGGGCGCCTTCAGCTAATTCGCGTAAGGTATTCACATCATCACTATCACCAAACTGATCCCCAGTATTAGCTTTAGCCAATAAATCAAGCAGATAGTCTAAATCTTGATTGCGAGCTAAATACCAAGTTATTGTTTTTTCTGGAAAATTTTTATAAAATATCTCATGAATTGTATCAGATAGGGGATGACGCGCCAGACAATGTACAATCGCATCGCTACCTTCCCAAGCCACAACTTCTTGATCTAGCCACCAGTCTTCTTCGATACCCGATTCTTTAATCATATCCAGCAAAATATTCACATCCGGTGGGATATTTTTACGTTCCATCACGGGCAACTGTAATTGTTGAGATAACACGCTTAATAGATTATCTTCAGATACCGCGCCTAGACGAATCAAAACTGCACCTAGTAGCCCTCCAAGGCGGGCTTGAAATTCTAAAGCGCGTTGAACATCTTGCTCATTAACAAAGCCTGCTTCAATAAGCATTTCACCTAAACGGGGTTGATATTTAATAATGGATTCATTTATAAAGTGTTCTGTCAACATAATTAGTCATTAATCTTAATCTTAATCTTAATTTGATATCTTTAATTTTTTTGCTCTGTACAGAACAAAATAGGAATTATATTTGTAACTGATTGACTTACAAAAAATGCTTTTGTACATAAAAGTTTAAATTGTGCCAACATGTAGTATAATATTATTTTACTTAATTTTACTAAAGGAATATTAATGAAACCACGTAGTATAGCCCTATTCACATTGGGCTTATTAATGACTCAAGTATCTGCCGAAGAAACGCAAAAGCCCATGAACGAAGCTGATAAACTCAGCTATAGTATTGGGTACCAGATTGGTACAAACCTTAAAAAATCAGACATAGGCTTTAACCAAGAATTAGTTGTTAAAGCTATTACTGATGTTTTTACCAATCAACAACCACCCCTTTTTAGCCAATCGGAAAGGGAAAAAGTCTTGAATGCTTTTCAAGAAGAAAGGAAGGCTAAAATGAAAGCAGCTCGCGAACAACAGCAAGCAGAACGCGCTCAACAGCAAGCAAAACATGCTCAACAAGCTCCAAAAAACCTCAAAGAAGGCGAAGCTTTTCTGGTTGAAAATGCAAAAAAAGAAGGGGTTGTCACGTTGGAAAGTGGCTTACAGTATCAAGTAATAACGCCTGGTACCGGCAACGCTCCAAAAGCGACTGATAAAGTGACTACACATTATCGTGGCACTTTAATTGATGGAACTGAGTTTGATAGTTCCTATAAACGGGGGCAACCTGCTACTTTTCCAGTCAAAGGTGTTATTGCAGGTTGGACCGAAGCCTTGCAATTAATGAAGGTAGGGGCTAAATGGCAGTTGTTTATTCCAGCCAATTTAGCTTACGGAAAACGAGGTGCAGGTGGTAAAATTGGTCCCAATGCCACCTTAATTTTTGATATTGAACTTATCTCAATCGTTGCTGAATAAGTTTCGACAGACCTGACAGGTTTCTAAAACCTGTCAGGTCTTGCTTAGCTTATTGGGTAGTTGTAATATTCAGTATGCGGCTTTCTTCATCCCACACCACATCATCATCTTCATCAACATCGACATGCAACCACAACTCTTTGCCATCTTTGATGACGCGAATATCATTGTCCGGCAGCACATCTTCTTCATTATCGACGACTGGTGGAGGTGCCTGTTTTGAAGCATCATAATTTTCCAGGATATGCTTAGCCTTTTCCATTACAATTTCTGCATAGTCAGCTTCCGCACCACCACCATTAACGGCTGCACCTCGATCCCTAGGACGAGATGTCTTATATTTATGCCCAATGCTAAAACCAATCCGGCTACCATCAGCGAAGGTTTCTATGATACTATCGGCTAGGATTTTTGCCAGTTTTTCCTGTCCCGCAGAGCTACGAACCCATTCAGCATGTTGTGGATTACTAACAAACAATGGTTCTAGCAAAATAGCAGGCATTTTAGTATGCTTCAAATTACCATTTCCACGACCATTATAACCCCCAACCAATATTCCCCCTGTACCACCTAATGGTACTTTAAATCCTTCAGCAACTAGCTTAGCATACAAACGTCCCCAGCTTTTACTCGTATCAGAAGCCAATTTACCGGTGACTACCAAAGAGTACCCTGAATTGGGATTGACAGCGGCATTAAAATGGTGTTCCACATAAGCGGTACACTTATCTCGATTAGCCTGTTTTTGCCGCCAACTATAGTTGCCTTTGTAAAAGCGAACATCATACATATATTTTATATCTCCTGATTTCTACAAAGAATCATTTTAGGTATACTTCAAACGGGTAAGAACTGAACTGTTAGTTTTTGGAATTTGATTCGCGAATTTTCAGAAACACAAACCGAAAATCCAATATTAACCCGTTCATAGTATAATTTAAATTAATTTATTAAACAAAGTTAAAATTATCACATAACAGTCAAATTAGATCAAGACAAATCATTTTGTGAAAAAAATATAGCCTGAATAAAAGTTTTAGGGCAACCACCAAAGGTGTACAGCCAATTTTAATATTTGATAATCTTAAAGATTATAATTCTATTGTTAATAAACCCAAAATTAACCATTAAATAAAAACCATGATTTTATTGTTGGCATTTAAATTTTTTAGTAGGGGCAAGACTGACTGGTTGCCCCTAATATTAATGGGATTCTTGGTAAGTTGTACCCAGGTCGTTCCAATCCCTGAAAATCTTGTGCAACCGACAGTCCGTGAAGAAATTATCATCACGCCTTCAGAAATGTTAGCCAAATTTCAAGCACCTGTTGTCGATGTTGCAAAAAATTACTATTTAGGGGCAGGTGATGAAATCACAGCTTCAGTATGGGGATATCCAGAATTATCCGGCAAGCATATTGTTGGTCCAGACGGTCGAATTACTTTACCATTAGTGGGCAGCATACGCCTAACTGAATTATCTCGGGAAGAAGCCGCACAAGCTATCACGAAAAAACTCACCCCCTTTTATATGGACTTATCCGTTGCCGTGCGGGTAGATAGCTATGCCTCCAATCGTATATTAGTATTAGGGCGGGTTGCTCATCCTGGGGAAATAAAATTTGGTATGACAGCCCCTACCCTACTTGAAGCCATTTCATTAGCAGGTGGTTTTGCTGAAGCGAGTGGTTTGCAAGGAGATGCACAAAGTTTGCGTTTCACTCACAGTGCTATATTTCGAGGACGTGATCAAATTGTATGGATTGAACTTCAACCATTGTTAACCGGTAAAGATTTATCTCTCAATCTGAAATTACAACGTAACGATATTGTTTATATACCAGATATAGAAGAAAAATTAGTCTATGTACTGGGGGAAGTTCATCGACCAGGCGTTTTTCGCCTAACACCTAATATGTCTTTTATAGAACTACTAGCAAGAGCCGGTGGACCCACCAGAGATGCCGCGCCGGATAGAATTAACGTGATTCGCCCTGCCCAGGGTATCAATCAACCTATGGCATTGAGTCAATTAATCGCACCCAACCAAAAAGTGAATGTCGCACTGACTGAAGGTGATATTGTTTATGTACCTACTAATACCATTGCCAAAGTTAATTATGCGATACAATTTTTAAATCCTTTCAGCACCATGTTAGGTATTTATGCTAATATTGAATCTGTTCGTGCCAATACTCAACTTCGCAAGCTTAACCAACAACAAGAACAACTAGAAGCGGAACGTGCAAAAGTTGAAGCTGAAATTGAAGCCAGTTCCGGTTTGGAATAACTAAACTTTATGTCTACTCCTATATCTACAACATCAACTACTTCAGAGCAATCTATTCCGACCGGTAAATTTAAACCACTCGTTAGCCTCTTGAAACATAAATGGTTAGCGTTGTTTATTATTATTATGGTTAGTATGAGCGGTTTTCTTATGCTTTCTAAGGAAGAAAAACCGGTTTACTCAACAACAGCCGTTTTACTGGTATCACCTAAATTTACGCCTAATTTGGCTTCGGAAAGAGGTATGGATCTACAGCGTACAGAATATCAATTGTATATCAAACAACAGGTTAACTTGATCACGCGCAGCGATGTTTTGCAAGAAGCACTCGAAATGCCAAATGTACGGGATAATTGGTTGTTGCCTGGGGAAATACTCAATCTGGGTAAAATGCGCTTAAAACAGGCTATTTCAATTAAAAATAAACGCGGCGACCCGTTTATGACTATCACACTCATCGGAAATAAAGCTAAAGGGTTAGACATCGTACTTAATGGTCTTATAGATATTTATTTAAAAAAATCCCAAGCCGAAAATATTTATGATAGCAGTGGTCGAATTGAAAGATTGGAACAACGCAAAAATGAATTAGAACGTTTAATTTCCAAGAATCGGGAACACCGCACTCAAATTGCTTTAAAACTAGGGGTAACCACTTTTCAAGAAAACAGCTCAAACATTTACGATAATATTCTCATTGAAACGATGCAAGCGCATACACTGGCACGTCGCCAGCGTGTTGAAGCTGAAACTCGTTTAGCGACACTGACTCAAAAACAAAGTGGGTCACAAACGATGTTGGACATACTTGTCAATGAAATGGTTGCCAATGATAGTGTGCTAAGAAGTTTTCAAACAAAGCTGACGGATCGGCGTACCGAATTACTAACCCAAATGTTAGGATTAACTCCCAAGCACCCGAGCCGACGTCGTGCCGAAAAGGAAATGGCTAAAATTGACCGAGATATTGAACAAGCAACCAATAAACTATTTAAAGAAATCTATAATCGCTTGTTAGAAAAAGCGAAAGCTGAAATTTACCAAGCCCAAAGCATTGAACAAGCATTAGCAGCCGAATTGAAAACACAGCGTCAACAAGCAAACCACTATGCGACTCTCTATAACAAAGCACTGTTGCTGAGTCAAGAAATGAATCGATCTGAACGACAGTTGGAAAAAATTTATAATCGTATTGACTTTTTAAATACTGAAGCCAGTGCGCCTGGATTTGTACGTTTGGACACGCCTGCTAAACAACCATCCTCTCCTCTCAAAGGTAAACGCCAAAAAATGCTTTTAATGCTTGTTGTTGTGGCACTTGGCTTAGGAATCGGCACACCTATTTTAATAGATATGTTAGATCGGCGCATACATACGCCAGGTGAAGTACATAAAATGCTTGGTTTCCCTCCGCTAGCTTGGATTTTGGAACGTCACGATCTCAAGACAGAACAATTCGCCAATGATTATTTGCGTCGTATGGCATTAGCATTAGAACGTGATTGGCATTCCCACAAAACCACCACTTTTGTTCTAACCTCGGTTAAACCAGGCGGTGGTACAACAACACTCATCTTAGAACTCGCCAACCTTTTAAGTGAATTAGGAGTGCGTACTTTGGCTTTGGAACTTAATGCGTTTAAACATGATGATCGTTATAAAGGAGCAAGCCCCTACAATAGTTTGACAACTTTATTAAATCAAGATAGTCCACTCAGTTCACCTGAAGCGTTGGTTATTCCAGCCACGGCAGATTTACCGGATCGTTTACCCATTGGCGAAACATCAAAGCGTTATGTTACAACTTATGGTAAGTTGCGACCGGTTATTGAGCAACTGAATGCACATTATGATTTAATCCTTTTGGATACACCGCCCCTGTTATTGTCATCTGACGCAGAGTTATTAGGTAAAATTGCAGGCGGTGTCTTACTGGTGGTTGAAGCAGGAGCGATTACCCCAGGTGAACTCAAGCGAGCGGCACAATTACTAGAACGTTTAAATCCGCCAGTAGTGGGTTCTGTGCTTAATCGAGTCAAAGTATTCCGGGGTGGGGGGTATTTTGCGAAGCTCTTGAAAGAATATGAGCAGGGCAGCAAAATACGCCGTGGCTGGATTAAACGATTTTTATGGCATTAAATCAATTAACCATTAACCATTAACCACTAACTATTAAGTTCATGAATAAACCACCATTATCAGTCGTTATCATTGGACGCAATGAAGGGCAACGTCTCGTTGATTGTATCCGCTCAGTACAAAACATGAATGATCCCCCTTCAGGGATGGAAATCATCTATGTCGATTCCGATTCTACCGATGGCAGTGTGGATCGTGCCAAAGCGTTAGGTACCAAAGTGTTAGTTGTACATCCAGAACGCCCAGCCGCTGCGATTGGGCGAAATGCCGGATGGCGTGCAGCAAAAGCGCCACTGATTTTATTCCTTGATGGTGATACGATTCTTCACCCAGATTTCGTCAAAGAAGCCACACAATCTTTAGACAATTCGCCAAAAGTGGCTATTGTGTGGGGACATCGCCGTGAATTATATCCTAATGCTTCTTGGTATCAGCGGATTTTAGATTTGGATTGGATATATCCGCCTGGACATTCAGATTTTTGTGGCGGAGATGCGTTGATACATCATCATATATTGGAACAAGTCGGTGGCTATAATCCACAGTTAATTGCTGGGGAAGAACCAGAAATGTGTCAACGTATCCGTACTCGCGGTTATAGTATTTTACATATAGATAAGCCGATGACTTTACATGATTTAGCTATAAATCATTGGTCACAATATTGGCAACGGGCAATACGGGGAGGACATGCCTATGCCGAAATATCTAGCCAATTGCGTGATACCAAAACACCATTATGGCAACATGAGTCACGCAAAAACGGGTTACATGCTAGTATCTTGATAGGTATTTTCATCGTTGGCTTGATAATCAGCTTAGGGTTAAAATCACTATGGCCTTTTTTTGGCAGTATACTATTGTTTTTATTACTGAGTCTGCGTAGTGCATGGCGAGCGCGTTGGAAATCAAAAAATCTCGTCACTTTATTTCTGTATGGATTACATTCGCAATTTCAACATATTCCAATTGCCGTTGGACAATGGTCCTATTATTATCACCGTTGGCGGGGACAACGGCGACGTTTAATTGAATATAAGTAACTACTCAGGGCGAACACAACTCAAGCCCTGAGTAGTTACGAATATAAATAAAATAAGGATAAAAAGTGTTTGAAAATATTCGTGAAGATTGGCAAACGTATCAACATGATATTACCCGACAAGGACTTTGGGTTATGTTAGTCTATCGCTTTGGACGATGGCGTTATACAATTAAAAGAAGATGGATACGCCTACCTTTTTCTTTTTTATATAAAGCTTTATATCTGTTTATTCAGATTATCACCAGCATTGAACTACCTTGCGAAGCTAAAGTTGGTAAACGTTTTACTATTGAACATTTTGGTGGCATTATTGTCAGTGGAGATTCTGTTTTTGGTGATGATGTGGTTATTCGCAATGGTGTCACGGTAGGATTAAAACATACAGGTGTGCGTGGATCTCCTACTATTGGTAACCGAGTTGATATTGGTGCCGGTGCTAAACTGTTAGGACCTATTCATATTGGCGATGATGTAGCAATTGGTGCCAATGCTGTTGTAATTAAAGACATACCTTCACATTCCATAGCAGTCGGTATTCCAGCGAGAATTATTCAGAGATAGTTTTTTTCGTTCCCACACAGGTGCGTGGGAACCAGAAAAACCAGATTTACTCCAATCAACTTATGTAAAAACCGGTTCAACTACCGAAAATACAGCAGATGGGGAAAGTCTGCTTATCCTACCCAATTGTTTTAATATGCAACAAATCAGCAGTGCGACAACCAGCCTTAACCAAGTCAATCCTGGCATTAAAACCGTTTTACCTCAGCTTGCAGGCAATACAGTGCTTGACATAGGGGGTGGAAAATATGACGCAAATAAAATCTACGCCGCTGGGCTTGGTGTCACATTGTATGTTTATGATAAATTTAATCGTTCTGAGGCTGAAAATGTACAAGCTTTAGCCTGTCATCCGGATACGATTGTTTGCAATAATGTACTTAATGTGATTGATGATGGTCAAGCTATGCGAAATTTGATTGCTTTATGCGCCTCTTACCGGGTCCCCTGTTATTTTACGGTATATGAGGGCAATAAATCGGGAATTGGTAGCCATTCAAAAAAGGGCTGTTGGCAACGCAACTGGAAAACGGAAGATTATATCCCGATTTTCAAAAAATATTTCAAAAGTGTGGTTTGCCAGGGCAAACTAATTATTTGTAGGTGAAAGAGCAGTTAAACCAATTGCCTAACGAGTGTGACCTTAATCTAAAGTGCCCAATCGTCTGGGATTCCGATTTTTTGAAAATGATCGCAGCGTTTCAAATAAATTTGTGCGACTTTATCGTCTGGGTTTATTTTTAAAACTCTTTCAAAGAAAATTTTTGCCTTTTTAAGGGCAGTCTTGTGATAGAGCATCACGCCTTGTTTAAAATCAGATAGGGTTTCGCTTTTGTTAGCCATCATGCTGGGAGAATCAGTGTCAAATACCTCATAAATGGTGACGACTTTGGATTTTCCTTTGACTTTGACGGTGTCAATGAGGCGAATTTTATATTGTGATGGCTCTTTTAATTTTTGATAAGTTTCCGTAGTGATTAATAATGAGGTACCATATTTTTTATTCATTTCCTCGACACGAGAGGCTAAATTCACGGCATCGGAAATCACGGTGCCATCCATGCGATTTTTCCCACCAACAATGCCCAACATTAATAAACCTGTATTGATGCCAATACCCATTTTGAGTTTGGGTCGTTCTGGACGACCTCGCGTGAGATTGTAATCTGCGAGGGCTTTTAACATGTTAATCGCTGCTTGCACCGCATCATCGGCATGAGTTGGAAACAGAGCCATAATTTCATCACCAATATATTTATCAATCACACCATGATGTTGATCAATAATCGGTGCCATTCGTCCTAAAAAGGCATTGATAAAGTCAAAGTTGTCTTGTGGGGTGATTTTTTCTGACAAGGCGGTAAAATCACGAATGTCGCAAAATAAAATGCTCATTTCTTTTTTAATTTGGTTTCCTAATTGGACATCCAGAATGCTTTGCTTTTCTAATAAGCTTAAAAATTCACAAGGGACAAAACGTTGATAAGCGGCGTTAATTTGATAAAGTTTGTTTTGTTGTACTTTTAATTGACTCGCCAGCGCATCTAGTTGTTCATTTTTAACTTGGAGTTCTTGATTTTGTTTATGAAGTTGTTTTTCAGCGCGTTTGCGTTCTGTGATATCCAAAGCATATTCAATCATTTGATTAATTTTGCCTGCCGAATCATGAATAGGAAATCCATGTACTTCGACATTGATGGGCTTGCCATCTTTATCAAAATGGAGATGTTCCACCATCACCGGTTCTTTGGTTTTCAGCACTTCTTTAAGGGGGCAAGGATCTTTTATCCCGGTGCAAGGTTCGTTTCTTTTATGTGTCAGTGCATAACAAGTTACCTGGGGCTTTATGCCCAAGGCTCGTGTAGCGGCATTGGCTAATTCAATCTGGTAGTTATTCGTGTTAATCACATGGAAGGGATGATCAAGCGAGTCTATGACATTTTGTAAAAATTCAGTATGTTTAATTTTGATTCGGGTTAAAAATGTAGAAACGATGAACATTAATATGATTAATGCTATAAATGGCAATGCCATGTCTCTTAAAATCTGGTTGGATTTTACCTGTAATGTCTGTGGGGAAGCATGAGAAACCATTTTCCAATAATAGTTTTGGGTCCCCTGCTTTGGACTTTCTGAAAGCGGATAAATGGTAATAAAGGTAAATAAACCATTAGAGGTATAAAATTGATCTGATTGCTTTTGAATAATGCGTTGCCATTCTGCTGGAAAGCGATTTTCAAAAGTTCTATTATTGCTATCTTTATACATAAAACCCCATTCATCTTCAGGAACGATTCCCTTTAGCCAAAACCCTGCCGCATTAAGAAGCACGATATGATTAGAAGTATTTACGCCTTTGTGATCCCATTTTTTGAGTAGCTTGCTTCCCAAATAGTTCAGTAATAAGATACCTTTTTTTTGCCCGTTGCTATCAAAGACGGGGGTTCCAAAACGAATGACTGGCTTTTTTGGGCGTTCTATTTCCCCTTTTTCAATGTTTAAATCTAACGGTGAAACAAATATTTCGCCTCGCCCTAAAATAAAGGTATCCCGAAAATAATAGCGTTTGGACTGAAGCTGAAGTTTTTGGCTGGGAACAGGCGTATTAAAATTAACGCGCACCACTTCCATTCCCGTTTCATTTAAAAAACGAATCTGATCATAAAGCTTTTTTCGCGTTATAAACAGACGATATTCTTCCGCTAAAATTTGCCAATGTTCTTTGTTATCTTTATCAAGAGATACTTGCAATTGACGTTGTTCAGCTAAGAATGTTAAATCCGATAGGATATAAGTGAACTCGTTGATAATTTGTTCATTTTGTTTATTTAAATTCGCTATGGATTTTTTTTCCAATAATAGTTTGTTATAATTGACGCTTTGGTAATAAATAACGGCACTGATGGAAAATATAGGTAATAATAACATTAAGAATGTTATCAGAAAGCGTTTTAACATTTTAGTTAGTTATCCGTTTTATATTTTACTGATGAATAAAGGGTGTGTCCCACCTATCCAACGGGCTAGATTTCATAAATAATTGATTTTTAATGAAAAAATACCGTTTTGGCTCGAATTTGCAACCTCTCAAAAAATGGGACTGCAAATTTTTCTCAATTAATTCAACTAGTTATTGAACATTCACTCATATTCTCAATTTGAGTCGATCTTAGTACTCATTAATCTTAAAAAATGGGATTGATGATGTTATTGTTTTATGTGCTGGATTATGGAATCTAAATCTTATCCCAAACGTTTAAGATATTATTGTGTTTCAAAGTGTTGAACAATTTTTTTTATTAAAGTTCGTATTTTTTAAATACGGACAACTCTAATACCTTAACCCTGTTGTTTCGCCTCATTAAAAAATGATTCTATGATAAGTGTGGTTATTTTCAATCCCCGAAAAGGATGGTCCTTGGCATAGAATTCTGCATGAGATGGCCTACGAGCTAGTTTAGCTCGTAAGTTAAAATAATTCATACCTCTTAGGAAAGCATAAGTGTAGGGAAATTGTAACTTGGTTATGCTTATTGGGCCACCACGATGGAAATTCTCGTGCGCCAATTCAAGTTGGGGAGAATCCAACCCCATCAAGCGGCGATACGCTTTTTCTGACAATTGGGGAATTGGTACTAATTCAAGTTTTTTCTGAGCATTGATAATAAATCTCGGTTTTAAACCATATTAGCAACACGGCAACTGAGCCGTTGAGAAAGCACGTTGCTCCAAGCATGTTTATTATCTACCTCTGTGCCAAAGGTAAATGAATCTCCATACAGAGACACGCAGCTTTGGTGTTGATTAGGGTCTTCAAACGCTGGGATACATTGTTATCTTCCAATTGTTTTTAAAACTGAAATTGAGTACAACGAATTACGGGGATAAACGAATTAAAAACCGGACTGAAGGACGTGTTCTAATTGATAATCCAAAAGCGAACCTATCTTTTTTCGCATTTTTTGAACCCGTAGCCTCAATTCAAAAATCATCAAGGATTGTTGAGTTTTATTCGTTTATCCCCGTCATTCGTTGTACTTAACTTAATCGTGAAAATGGGAATGCACCCCCTTACAATCTATCTCTTTAAAAAATATTTATTTAAGTACAAAAGTATCTTAACATTTTATTGCCGTAAAAAACAGAGTCAATTTCAATCCTCAAAATGGTTTTTTATATCAACATTCAAATTCAGTAGTTGAGATTGACAATAAAGAATGATAACAGTTCCTAAACATTGGAGCAATTTGGTATTTTATTCATGGTTATAATGCTTCTCTAGCAACCTGATTGATCATCACTCACATTGCAGCACTACCATCTTCAGTAAACTCATTATTAAACGGTTCCTAAAATGTTGGGCGCTAAGGTTGCTGAATATAAATATTAATAAAATCAGTAAATAATTGGGATCAGAGTAATATTAATTTATGTACTGAACCATTTATCACCAATTAGATTAGCTATAGATATTGATTGATAGTTTTTGGGTTATTTCTCTAAATTATTAATTTTACTCTGAGTCCAATTATTTCATTAAGAAATCGTATTTCGGAAACTTTTTTCTTATGGTTTTTCAAATAAATAATTTCACAAATATAGGGCAAGATTTTCGGATAGCCTGAGTGATTTTTTTGAACATCTATTAAAACAAATCTATTTAGGTTTAGCTAATAACATAATATTTAACAGGGCTAAAGAGCGGGAACTCATAAAATAGCGGGTTTGAAATTGGGCATTAATTCTTTGTTCAATTCCAGAACCCCGTATGATAAGCCAAGGGGGAGTATTTTCATCATAATTGCCCATGATAGGTAATATATAATGAGGGCGACATAAATAGGCATTGAGGTATTCGATCATCATTTCTTTCATTTCTCTTTTGAAATGAAGCGATTCTACTTGGTTTTTCCAGAAATTTTCAATTTGCAAAGCACTTATTGGAAAAACTAACCAACGGTTAACTGTCGTACCGATTATTTCACTTTCAGTATCGCTATCTTGTTCTCCACTCGTAATTTCTTTCAAAATGGGATAGAGTGTATTTGCGGCAGTACGCACCGCTTTGATGGTATCGGGATCTTTAGTTAGATGCTTTAGTTTCGCACATAAGGCTCTGAAAACTTTATGCGTTTCTTCGATATGCGTTTCAAATAGATGCCGATTTCTTTCTTGTATATCGCCCTTGAGTACATCAAGTTTTTGTAGGAGCAATTCACCGACGGTATAGCAGCCTGCCGGTAGATAATTTGTTTCGGCAATAATATTTAGCCCTCGTTTTGCATCTTCGGTAAATTGTTTGAGTAAGCGATGGCGCAATGTTGTTGAAGCTAATGTCATTGCGTCTTTTGCTGTGTGCTGCAAAATGAGGGTTTCATTTTGGAACATAAGACGTATATGACTGATTATATAATGAAGTTCAGTATTACTTTGATCCTGTCTATACGCCCTTTCTAAAGTATCAATCGCACTGGATACTTGATCGAGGGTGGTTTGCGCCGCACTTTCAACTAAATTGCCAGATAATGGTATACAGGAGATTGATTGCCCAAATAAATCACAAGCTCCAAATATGCGGGTTAAAATACTCATACGCATGAGCATCAAGGTGGAAAACAAATTGGAGATTTGTTTAGCTTGAATATCGGTGCCGCAATCGGAGGGGGCGACTAATACTTGATCAATGATTAATTCAACTTCACGATCTAATTGATTGCCCTTATCACTGCCCCGCCCTCGATAAATACCTTGTAAAAATTCCATCAAGTTATTTTCCAGGGAAAAGGTGGGAATCAGGCAAATAATTTTACTGGCATTCGGAAAACTAATTCCCCGCGTTCCTGATGAACTCATAATGATTATATCTGCCAAATCCCCTTTTTGGCTAATGGAAATGATGCGTTCTTTTTGCTGTTTTTCTCGCTCGGATGCAGGGCAGACGATATCGCGTTTTTGTTTAGGGCTAGAATTGGCACTCAAACAGATCACATCTGGACTGCCCTTTGGATTATCCTTGGTATGAAATAGAATACAATTTTTGAGTTCATCTATCAATTTTTTATTCTGAATAATCACAATTGTTTGTTCTTTGGGCTTTTGTTGCCAGCGTTGAATTAATTCTTTTGCCAGTTGACTCAGCACCTTAGACCCCAGGTCAGAATAAGCTTTACCGACGACATTTTTGCCGTCTTTCATCAGTTGAGAAAAGTCTAAGATCGGTCGCCATCTCAATGTTAGCGTGTTTGCCGGATAAACATTGGCATTAATCACTTTAGCCGCTTGCCCTAGAATAGTTGCATTTTCAACACTTAATCCCTTACAATCCGCATTACCCGTCAATAATATTTGATCAGGCTGAGATTGCGTTTCGTTCAGATAGCTTTCTACGGAAGTCGCGTTGATGAGCGATGCGTCGGCGATAATGATACGAATTTTGAGAGGGCAAGGTTTTTCAGCTTCTTTAAACATTGATTTAATTTGCTGATAGAATTTGATAATATCCTGCACCGTTTGCCGCCCTGCACCATCGCCGGTGACTTCATCAATGAAAAAGACTAACTCATTGATATTCTTAGCAAATTGTTCAATTGAGGCGGTATCAAATTCACGACTTTCGCCAAACATCTTTTTCAGATGAATAGCTATCGTCGTTGTGTTACGACTGATTTGTCGATTCGATTGCACGGCAACACAAGTGATAATGCGTTTATAGTGATAACGGTGATTCAATCTATGAATCGCTTGCATGATCGTTTTAAACACGCCTTGCCCAAAATGCCGTGAAACTTCTCCCACCGCGCCGGTTTCTAACCGTTTATAGGCGCGTCTTTTTTTAGATTTTCCTATATTATCAATAGGTTGTATTTCTAACACTTCTGCATCTTCAGTGCTTAAAAATAGGAATTTAGGATCGTTCGGTAAATTTTGGGCACAACAACTCAGCGCCGCTTTTCCATGATAATGTTCTGCCGCTTTGATCAAATTGGAATTACTATTAATACAAATCAGTTCTTCCTTTCCTTTCATGAGATTTCTATCATCCCTGGGATCGAATTTGGCAACCAAGTCAGTATTCACTTGAATGCGTGGGCTCAAGTAAACGAGCAAATAGCCACTGGGATAATTCGCTAAAATTTGACGCAAGGCTGTGGTTTTACCAATGCCTGGTGTACCTGATAGCACATAAATATTAATATTTTCCTGCTCCCAAACGGCTTTAACCAGTTCTGCATGAGCATCTTGCATAGATTTTAAATGACAGGCTTGAAGCATAAGAGCTAAGTCACTTGGCAACCATTGGTTTAATTGTTCGACAGTGGGTGGTATAGCAGTTTGACTGTAGCCGGTTATTTTTTCTTCATAAGAAAAATCATCATTGGAAAACGGTTTTCGAGTCGCAAAAATATTTCTAGCATCATAATATAACTTTTTTAAGGGGGCTTGTAATCCAGGTGATGAGTTAGCGCGTATATTTCGTAGCAATGCATTTTGGGTTTTGAGTATCTTTTGTTTTCTAATCGCCACTTCTTGTTCAATAGACACCGCACGGGTACCCCTAATGCCCTGATAGATAATCCCCATTTCTTTCAAGAGTTCGCTTTCATTTTCCCTGACATGTAGAAAATGTCGCCCCCGATCCGTAAAAGCGACTACATGAAATTCAATCTGATTTTGCGCCGTCACCCATTTATCAAAGGGTTTAGTTAATCTCACGCGATCCTTGATCGTATTATAAAGCGAATAAATATAGCCGCCGGCTTGAAATAGCTTTTTAGCTTTTTTATCTTCCGTCAGCAAACCTTGGAAATAATCTTTTAAATCAGGAGACACTTCTAAGCAAAGTCGCTCACTAGCAATCTGAAATTCCCTGGTTTTTATCGCATTGCTCAAAGCCGATTTGCCACGACTGAGACTTCTATAAATATCATCCGGGCAAGATAGATCAATTTCGTTATCTATAGTAGGCGCGTTATGCGTGGATAATTCATAGCAAATTAAATGAAATCGGTAAGCCTTATTATGGAAGGTTCTAACTATAAATAATAAATCAGCAAAAGGGCATTGACCGGTCTTTTCCAGTGTACTAAAGTTAAAATCAGAACAATCTGCAATAATAGGCAGTTCTTGCTTGGCAAGATCAAGTGCATTATTTGTTTCCATACCGAGGGTTGGATTGGCATAAATCCAGACGATCTGAAGTATTTTAGCTTTATGGGGTAATAATTCAACCAATTGCTGAGTTTCACAAAAGCCCTGCACATAGCCCTGGAATAATCTGCCACTTAAAATAGGAAGTGCCGATTTAAAAGAATCTTCATTAAGAACGGAACTATCAAATTCTTTATAAAATTGTTGATAAATTTTAGTGAGGTTAAATTCACCCAGCCTTGAAGTCATGCGAGCCATTTGTTGTTGACAATCGGCTGAAACCTTAAAAGTTTTTAAGGCACATAAAGCACCGGCAAGCCCACCTAATTCGTAAGCTCGCCCTTGTAAGTTACCAAATTGATCCATATTTTTTTTACCTTATTTGAGAGCCTACTGCTACTTGAAATGTGAGCAAATGTGATCGCTCACGGCTCAATTCACGATTCAACCAAGCTGGTTGCATCCAAAAGTACTTCTGAAAACAGAGCCGTCTTGTCA
>Ga0190358_1000052_pt1 | contig 42893 bp, 35 predicted proteins | sample 48721812_MG_FD_161666 | JGI IMG/M metagenome (GOLD analysis project Ga0190358, IMG submission 161666) | Hydrothermal vent microbial mat bacterial communities from Southern Trench, Guaymas Basin, Mexico - 4872-18-1-2_MG | ecosystem: Environmental > Aquatic > Marine > Hydrothermal vents >... | reverse complement strand
TTGGCTGTCACTTTAGCGGTATTTACTAATTGAGCCGCTTTAGTATTGCTAATAACCAGCTTGATAGTCGCAGTCGCGCCGGGCGTTAAGTCTGACAAAGTACAACTGACCGTTTCAGCCGAACAATCCCCACCATCTAGTGCTTCAATAGATACCAAACTGCTATCGGTTGGCAAGGTATCGGTCAAAACTACGCCCGTTGCTATTTCACTGCCATTGTTAGTGACAGTTATAGTATAGGTGATATTTTCACCTTGTTGGGCGGTACCTGGCTCGGAGATAACCTTGATATCTAGCACTGATTCTGCTTTAAAGCTTATCGAGGCATTTTGGTCATTTCCGACTGCAAAGTCTTTTGAACCAAATATATAGCCATCTTTGCTGGCGGTGGCTGTATAGTTATCTTCAGCAAGACCTGTAATTTCCCAATTCCCAGCAGCATCGGTGAGGGCAGTTTTATCGCCGATTTGCACCGTGACACCTGCAATTGGATTGCCAAATGGATCAGTTATTTTGCCTGTCGCACGATAACCTGTACTTGCTAATGCTTTGACAACCAAAGCGTCTGCACTCACATAACCCAAACCATCACCGATTTGTACTACGATACGCACGTCGGTATCTTCACCCAATCCCGTGGGCGCAATATATTTTACTCGACTGAAATTGGGTGCGCTGGGATCAATCTGAAAATATCCCTTTTCTGCACACCAATAAAAGTTGGGCTCGCCACCTTTTGGCTTATCAACCACTGCATTAGCGGAGATAAACACACTTTCTCCCCCATTTATAGAGGTTGCACCCTCATTGCTTAGGCTGACAGTTGGCAAAGTGACATCAGGTAAAACAGTTTCCTGTTCATAGTTTTCACCAATGCACACGGCACTACTATTAGCATAAGCCGCTAAGGGGGTGGCAAGTATCATTGCACAAGCATGAGCAAGTGGTTTTTTCTTAAACTTAAACATGGCTTTGCCTCCTCTATTGCGGGTAGTTGTTGTTGTAGTCATCAGCAGTCACCCAGCCTTGATAGCCTGCGCCAAAGCGAATATCTCGCTTAGTCACGCCGTATCTTAAACTGGTCGCGCCGACTTCTTTATTATCACCAACAGCAATGGCTACATGACCGTAATTCCAGTTAGATGGACCAGGTAGATAGCAAACAACGGCACCTTCCGTCGGTTCCCCATCGGTTTTCATCAAACCTTTGCCTTGGAAGTAATTACACATTCCCTTTGCATCAGGCCACTTGGCGGGCTTGCCATGCATACTTCTGGCAAATCGCGCACAATAAGTGTATTTCTTATCCACATAAGGAAATTTAACCCCAACCTTGTCATTGGCTTTATTCGCTACCGCTTGACCATAATCCGAAGAAGTATCCGGTTCAGCATCAGGTGGTGAATCAACTAAACCATAATGGATGTCTTTATCGGCATCATTAGCTGCACGATAGGCTAAAGTGACCAATTCGGCACGATTCAGATTGCGTTCCGGATCTGTACCACTGGTGATATCTTTACCAACCAAAAATGGCACTGGGCTTGAACCAGTATAACCATAGAACAGTTTAGCAAGATAAGTCAAAGCTAACAGTCTCGTAACGGGTTCACCTATCTTGGTTTCGTCAACCGATAAACCTTTGTCTTTGGCATCATTCAAGAAGAATTTGTACCAAGGATCGCTACCGACACTTTGTTCGCCAATACGCTCATAGTCACTGGCATAAAGCAGCACCTTTAAGGTTTCTACCAAATTAGCCTCTTGTGTCGGCTTATATACCCGTTTTCCGCTTTCTGAATAACCGATAATAATACCAGCACTACAAAACGCTTTCACTGGTACGACAAACCATTGATTGTCATCAGTAATATCACTGAAAGTACAGTTGGTAGCAATAGAGCCGTCTTTGAGTCGGAGGGCAGCTGTTTCGTCACCCGGTTTATTATCATCGGGATCAAGATCATCTGCCAACTCATCAGCATCGCCCGTTCCGGTTTCACCGTCATCGGGTGTGGTATCGTCTGAATTATCACTACTATCTGTATCGCTTCCATCATCATCGCCCGTTCCAGCTTCACCGTCATCGGGTGTGGTATCGCCTGAATCATCGCTACCATCTGTATCGCTTTCATCAGGTAAATTGCCGTCTGCTTCATCATCAGGTTCTGTCGTATCAACAGGTGTCTTAGCCACAATATCTGCTATGCATTCCATTGGACCAAAGGCAGCTATACAAATTACTTTTGCCATTTCTGCGCGAGTCATAGACTGATTAGGGCGAAAAGTGCCATCTTTATAACCATTAATAACATGTTCAGCTTCTGCTGCACAAAGGTAAGGAGCGTACCATGCATTGTTATCTAAGTCAGAAAAATTGCTAGTCAATTGACCTGATTTACAAGCGGCAAGGGCATTAGCTAGACGAGGAAAGGCTAAAGCGATGATTTTCATAGCTTCAGCGCGAGAAATAGGTTCTGAAGGACAGAATAAGAACCCGAGTTCGTCACAACCATTAATAAAGCCTTGTTCTTTGGCGTAGTGTACCGAAGGTGCAAACCAGTCGTTTGCATTGACATCCCAAAAGGTGCTTTCTACCAAAGTAGGTAATTGGTTTTCTACCTTCAAAGCTCGGACAACTGCAACAATAAACTCGGCTCGCAAGCTCGAATAGTCTGGATAATAAATACCCGCTTTGCCAGCTTCATAACCCTGTACAACGTTTTCTCTCCAAAGTTTGATCGTAGGGCTACTATACCAGCGGTATGAACAAACATCCTTAAAAGGAAAACAGACAGAATAAATTTTTTTTCCATCAGCGTCTTGTAGTTCCAAGTACACAGGTTGATGGAAGGTATCAAGGTTGGTATGGGTTGAATCGTATAAATTAAAGGTAATCTCATTAGATGTCCAGTTTGCTTCTATAGATTGCCCATTAATTTGTACTAAACCCGGCACATTTAATTCATCCGGAACGGGTGAAATGGTAACTTCGCCAGTTTGTAAGTTGCCTGAAAAACTATCTTCTGAACTTACCTTGATTGTTGTTTCCAATCTGTCAATATGTCCCAATGAGTCACCAAGTAATACTTCTAACCAAATCTCTTCTTTAATTGGATTAACTGGAACAATAAACTTGACTTGACTGTAATCAGTGACACTAGAAACAGGCTCAAAAATGCCTTCATTAGCACACCACCGAAAAAAAGCCTTTCCTTTGCTATCAATATTTGCTTTTGCAATCAAAAGCATACTTTCTCCACTTTTAACTTCCAAAGGAAAGGAATGGCTGTCTAGTTTAAGAGTGGGCAAAATATCGGCTGAAAGCTGTTTTTGCTCATAGTTTATACCGATACAAGTAGGGAAAGCGTTTACCCACTTTGACATAAAGATGAAGGATAAAAAGAGAACACTGAGTAAATATCTGACATATTTCATAGACAATCCTCATTTATTAATAATTTCCACTGTACCATAGAAATTAAAAACCACATAAAAAATTTGTAAGCATGAACCTTTCTGCGCGAATTTTGTGCTATTTCCAATTAACACAGTTATAGACATTCTAAATGTTAATAGTAAAAAACCAAGTTTCTGGTAGAAGCTTGGTTTCTACTGTAGAATCAATTAGACTTACTATTCGTTACAAAGGTTCTCATCCCACCCTGCCGCAAAAACATAAGCATTGCAAATTGCTAAAGCAGCTTCACCTCTGCTGATTTCGGTTTTCGTATTATTTAGAAAAATACCATTCTCCACCAATGTTTCTATCTCAGAACAAGAGGCATTCTTCTCATCTAAACATACATCTTTCACTTTTTTAGATGGTAATAAGCCAAACGCATTTGCAATCATTCGAGCAAAAGTGCCTTTTTCGACATAGCCTGATACACTTTGTCCATATGAATCGCCAGGAGCAATGTAATTGGATAGAGATATGCGCTTTTCTGCTTTTGGAGAGTAAGTAATAACCCTTTGAGTACATAATTCCTTGATGTTCTTGTCGCTAAAGCTATCGCAATTACTTTTTGAACCAGTATCTTTGCACAAAAGCTGGGCAAACTTTGTGTTATTACGAAAAGTATTCAGATTTGAATCTGATTTCTGTAAATTAAGAAGATGACATTTAAAGGGTTTTATATATATTACTCCAATGTCTTTTTCAAGTTTAGCCTCAGTATGCTGCTTCAAAGATTTCAAAGCGTTTTTCACCATTGTGGCAAGTTCTGCATAAGTTAATTTTTCATCAACCTTAAACATATATGGCGAATCTTTAAAGCTTGAACCGGAAGCAATACCCCAAATACCCAAAAACTGGGCTGCCATGTGCTGTTTTTTTCTCTCTTTTTTTCCATCATGAAATTCAGGATCCAAATAAAGAAATACTTTTCCTCCATCCCAAATCAATTCCTTTTGAAGCTTAAATAATAAGCCCGCATTTCCAGGCTCAAGCAACTCACGAGGTAAGATGTTATAATCATTAGCAAATTTAATAGCCAATGCCGCAGCTTGTCCCATATTCAAACGGGTGGGTTCCATTCTCAAAACACTCTGGCCCCAAGTACCAGAAGAGGCGGCTAAAGGTACCAATATCCTTTCATCACTCAAATGTCTTGGCACCATAACTCCAAAAGGCACATTACCAGGACCAGTGATATAATTCATGTGCTCAGGTTGTATTTCGCCATCACCAGATTCAGCCAGTTCTACTGAATGAGAGTCCATACCATAAGTAGTCACAGCAATACTACTTCTTAACTTTTCTTTCGGATGTTCTAACTTCCAATCTCCTGTATATAGCTTATCGTCCAAAAGTTTTTCAGGCGCAGGTCTACCATTAGGAATGACACGATATTTTTTCATGTAAGCAAAAAATTTGTTCTTTTTTTCCTTATTAGGAGCTTGCACAATGGCTTCCGCATCATTTTTAACATAATATGCTTTTTGCACATCCTTGCCTGTAAATGTTTGCAGCCCATTGATTCTTCTACCCTCGCGGACGTACATTCTGGCTGGAAAATTGCCACGAAGCGGATCTTCATTCTGGGTGAAACCTATCTGATTTCCTTCAACAAAAATATTGTGGTTTGGTATTGTTCCACCAGCATGACGTTGCATGCGATATAAAAAGCACATAGTGTGATTAAGGTATCTATCCACAACAGAGATACGCTCAATATCATCTTTTTTTCCAGCATAGCCTGTAGGAAGTTCAACCACACCATGAGCATTGCAATCTATAAGCTCGTCTCCTAAACGCTTATAGTCGCCATTCTGCGGAACGCATGTTTTAATGCCTTTAAGATCAACAACCTTATTAAACAAGTCGTAGTAGTCGGAACTACTATAGTTTTTTTTCGTAGTATGATGTTTTACTTGAAATATAACAGGCTTTGTTCCCAGAAGACCACTTGTTACGGACCAGTCATTCCCTTTTTTCGTGAAAAAATCATCTGTATACCTTCCTTCTATCCCAAAAAAACCAACACTATTAACAAAACAATTAGGAGGTAAAGTTTTCATGTAACTCCAATTATCTTTTTGACTGTTATGTTGTTGGAGAGTCATAACAAAACTATAAGCTTGGGTCAGAGGTCTTAGGCAAAAAGTAGGTACTTCCTTATTATCGAAATTATCGAATAAGTCCACACCACCTTTAGCATCTTTATTTTTGGCAGGATTAACATCATCTTCGGTTATGCATTTTTTTGTTTCATTTTCCTCCTTGGTTATATCACATTTTTTTGTTTCAGTGGCGATGCCTAAATCCTTCTGATTTAAAGCAGAGCAATAACTTTTATTTTCTTTGTTCTCTTTCACAAATTTGTCCAATGAATGACTTAAGGCAACCGCGACATCACCACTATCTGTCGCATCAATCAAATATCGTCCTTTATACTTACCAGTAGTCGTGGTTATACTGTAGTATATTCCTTTTTCATCTCTTTCTTTGACTAAGGTGGTGTTAGACGACGAATCTGAAATGAAAGACGAATTGAGTGTTATAGAAAGCTTTGCTTGTTGTTCTTTAAGCATTTGGTATAGCGCTTTTCTAATCACACTAGGGGTATATCTTAAGCCAGAAACGCCAAAATTATTTTTAGAGAACGTATCCAAGTCAACATAATACTGCGTTTCCTTGTTCTTTATGTTATCCTCAACTTGTCCCCTTAGCTCATCCATCAAACCATAAGACAAATATTTTCTACTTGACTTTATTTTATCAGGATTCCATTCATGAAAAATGACACCATTGCCATAATAAGAAATATCAGTACTTCCAATACCATTAGTAAACATCCCACCCAACAAACTGGTAGATTCAAGCAAGCAAGTTGACAATCCTTCCCTTGCCGCAGTGATAGCGGCACCAATACCCGCCGAGGTGCCATCTACTACAATGACATCATAAGTTTTCCCAGGAACAGTAACTACTTTTCCGTCTGGTCCTTTTTTAGGAACTGTCGCAGTAATACACGGCGTAAATTTTGGGGCAACTTCAGTTGTAGCCGGCCCAACTATTTGAACTATTGGCTTAGTGATAGATATACTCTTACCATCAACATCTTTAGCTTCAAGGCGTATTGTATAGATTGCTGCTTCCAAAAAATCGTCATATTTTACGAAATATTTTACGACGTCGTTTTTTCCATCAGTATGAAGAACCTCTTCATGAAGAGCCACTTTTTCATTAATTTTAATATCTGAACGTAAACTATCCGCAAGTAAATAGAACTTTGCTACTTTATTAGGTTTACTAATAACTTGCCATTTAAATTCTTTAACAGTTTCCCAGACAGGCTTATCTTCCGTTCCGACGTTGATTTTCTGAGTTACAGACGACCCTATAGTAGTACGCAATAAAGAGAATTCGTCGGCGCATACTACCCCTACAGATAACGCAGCAACCAAAACTATGTACAATGAAAGAAACTTAGCCTTCATTGAAAACCATGCCATTATTGGCACTCTAAACATCGAAGCATTCATGAAAATAGGGAACATACCACATTTTTCATGCAAGGCAAGAGATTTCAGGGAACTAGCCCCCACAGTAGATACCACCGGCACATCCGGCGAAAGGGTAACAGATAACCACCGCGTCACCGGTAGTAATCGGCTTATCCCACTAAAGATAGCGAGTATGCCCGCTATTAAGCATTGCCCAAGTTTAAGTCCACTTGAACAACCGGAGGAAAAATCCTCCAACCGTCGTACCCAATTGGTACGTTTGTATCGAGTTGACATAATTTAATGTCTCCTACCAGGTTAAAGTGTTTAAGTGTGATAAAAATACACTTGCCCTTGCCACACCTAAACTTAAAACAAGGGGAAGTTTGAAACAGGTAAAGATTAATTATTCACTAAACATTTCCATCAGAACAGATACACTTGACTGCCGATGTTTTGATCTATCTTCCCCAATTTTCTGACTAAGCGTGATTTATCAACAGTACGCAATTGATCCAACACGATTTCTCCTGATTTATCTTGAAAAGTCACCGGCACTCTAGTCGGGTAATTACGTCCTCGTTTTGTCATCGGCGCAATGATTACCGTTTGGATGTTTCGATTGATTTCATTAGGCGACACCACTACACAAGGGCGCGTTTTTTGAATTTCATAGCCTTCAGTCGGATCAAGCGCGACTAAATAAACATCAAAGCGATTCACTACCATTCCCATTCTGTTTCATCCCATTTGGTTGGTGTTGGATTATCTAATAATTTGTCATCGCCATATTTAGCCATGCGTGCAAATTGTTCATCCCAACCCATACGGGGTGATTTGACAGGATGAATTTCAAGGTAATTATCCTTAACTTGAAATTCTATGAGATTTCCTAATTGACATTGCTCAAGAATCAAGTTAGGTAAGCAAATTGCTTTTGAGTTTCCAATGGATATAAGGTTAGCTATCATGATGATTATCCATAATTAATTGTGTTTAATCGCTCCACCGGCACATCACAACCCTTGGAAACCAGTTGGTACGCCACGCAAATTCTTTGAAAGGGTAACAGATAACCACCGCGTCACCGGTAGTAATCGGCTTATCCCAGTAAAGATAGCGAGTATGCCCGCTATTAAGCATTGCCCAAGTTTAAGTCCACTTGAGCAACCGGAGGAAAAGTCCTCCAATCGTCGTACCCAATTGGTACGTTTGTATCGAGTTGACATAATTTAATGTCTCCTACCAGATTAAAGTGTTTAAGTGTGATTAAAATACACTTGCCCTTGCCACACCTAAACTTAAAACAAGGGGAAGTTTTCAGTAATCAATAATCAGTTATCAGTTATTCGACAACTAAACCAGACCTGCCAGGTCAAAATCAAGTCAGGTCAAAATCAAGTTTGGCCGCTGCTCTTGACCTGCCAGGTTTTGTTTTAACCTGGCAGGTCTGGTTTTAAAGCGATGGTATTTCTAATGGTTTACCTTATATAGAGGGCAATTCTTAGGTTGCCCTGACAACTAATGTTTTCCATTCCTGAACTTTTTACAAAATATTTCTTTCAATTGGCTATCCATTTTATCGCAAATGTAAATATAAGTCAAGTGTTTTTTGCGTCATTTTTAATTTTTTATAAAATAAATGCGTATTTTATACAATGTATAATTGCTATGAAGTGTTTATTTATGCTGGATAGCAGCTACTTATCATTTTAATTAGGACTTAAATAGACCGATAAAAAATAATGAGTCATACCGTTTACCAAGTTGAACTGTGATAAAAATAGACTTGCCCTTGCCACCCCTAAACTTAAAACAAGGGGAAGTTTTCAGTAATCAATAATCAGTTATCAGTTATCAGTTTATGCTTAGTAGTCAAGAAATACCATTTTTTCAAAAAATTGTATTTCTAAAATTAATCTATTTACCCTAAGAAATCTTAGCAACCACATCATCCATCCCTTTTTCCTTCAACTGCAACAACAAACTATCAAGCTTTGCTTGGAGTTGCTCCTTCTCTCGCCTTTCTTGTTCCTTCTCTCGCCTTTCTTGCTCCTTCTCTCTTTTCAGCTTCTCCATCCCATGAAGATATGTATTCTCCAACAAAGTCGCCTCAAGACGATTCTGATACAACAAATAATTATCCGCATTCTCAGAAAACCTATCTAAAGTTTCCATAGCCTGCCTCATTTCGTCAGTACAAAGCACTTCTGGTGGCTCATCAACATCCACATTTTTACCTTCCTTAAACAAATAAATCCACCGCTCTTTTTCATTTTTGACCTCATCTGATTGCCATTTCGGTAACTGAAGTAAATGAATTTTTATATCATCGCTCAGAATCAATTGATTCTTTTGATTATACAATACAAATGGCAGATGAACCTCATCCACATTATCAAACAAATTTTCATTCAAAATCCAAATCGAAATGACTGGTTTTAGTTTATCAAAATCATCACCTTTACTAATCTGTGAATGATAAATACTACTCCATGTATACAAGATTCGAGCGGATATAGCCGGATGCAAAACCAGTTGAATTTCAATCTGATAATGGCAACCATCTCCATCGGTCGCTTTCACATCCACAATCGTCAATTTATCAGCAACAAAGTCTCGCTCATTATAAGGGTTATTAAGCACAATTTCCTTAATCAGCGAATCGGGTTCCAAAACCGCATTTAAGAAATGAATAAGAAGGTTCTTATTTTCCTCGCTACCAAGGATTGCTTTAAAAACACAATCTACAGTTGGGTTAATTTTATGTTTCATAAAAAATAATTAGAGTCGGAGTAATATTAATTTAGCAACCGTCAGAAAAATCTTCTCACCAAAGTACCCAATGGGTACGTTTGTATCGAGTTGACATAATTTAATGTCTCCTACCAGGTTAAAGTGTTTAAGTGTGATTAAAAATATACTTGCCCTTGCCACACCTAAACTTAAAACAAGGGGAAGTTTTCAGTAATCAGTTAATCCATCCTTAAACTCTTGTACAAATTCAGGTAAAGTTAATAGATTGACTTTTGGGAACTTGATGGTTTTCAATACCTTAAAATGTTTATCATTAGAAACCAAACAAACTGCATTCGCAGCTATGGCACAATCGACAAACTTATTATCATCATCATCTTCAGAAATTAAATGAAATTGGTAAAAAATTTCTGTTTTCACCACAAAAGGATGAATGGCTAAAATTTCTTGATATTCCAATAAGATTTCGTTTGAGACACATAAAATAAGTTCTCCAGCAATGATTTGATCAAAAATCCATCGAAAAGGTGATTTTCTACCAATGATAGCTATCAAGATATTGGTATCAAGAACAATTCTTAATACGGTGGTGTTCATTTGTCCATTCAATCATAGTTTGTTCGGTTAAATTTTGGGATTCCCAAATGTCATCCATTGCATCGCTGGCTTTTTGGGCAAAATAGTTGCCTAACATTAATTTAATTTCAAATAATTGCAGTGCCGAAATATTATTGGCATAAAGTTTTAATAATTCCAATTGTAAATTGCTTAAAATTCGTTGCGTTTTCATCGTGTTATCTATCCAGTGAGCATCAAAAATTCAGACTGTTTTACTAACTTTATCCCGGCAAGCGAGTATGCCCGCTATTTAACCATTGCCCAAGTCCAAAACCACTTGAGCAACGGTCAGAAAAGTCCTCCATTCGCCGTACCCAATTGGTACGTTTGTATCGAGTTGACATAATTTAATGTCTCCTACCAGGTTAAAGTGTTAAAGTGTGATTAAAATACACTTGCCCTAATCAGTTATCAGACAACTAAACCAGACATGGCAGGAAGAAAACCTGCCAGGTCAAAATCAAGTTTGGCCGCTGCTCTTGACCTGCCATGTTTTGTTTTAACCTGGCAGGTCTGGTTTTAAAGCGATGGTATTTCTAATAGTTTACCTTATATAGAGGGCAATTCTTTGGTTGCCCTGAAAATGACTGTTTTCCATTCCAAGACTTTTCACAAAATTTTTCTTTCAAGTGGATACCTATTTTACAGCAAATCAAAATCAAACAATTTTTGCGTCAGTTTTACTTTTTTATAAATAAATGCGTATTTTATACAATGCTTAATTGCTATGAAGTGTCTATTTATACTGGATAGAAGCTATTTATCATTTTAATTAGGACTTAAATAGACAGAATCCTTATTCAGAACCAACTTATTCTTCAGATTATATAATACAAACGGTAAATGAACATCTGGAACATCATCAAACAAATTTTCATTCAAGAGCCAAATAGAAATGACGGGTATCAATTCACTAAAATCATCGCCCTTTTTAATTTGTGAGTGAGACATACTGCTCCATGTATACAACATTCGAGCGGATATAGCCGGATGCAAAACCAGTTGAATTTCAATCTTATAATGACATTTATTTTCGTCGGTTGCCTTCACATCCACAACCGTCAATTTATCACTCACAAATTCTCGTTCATTATAAGGATTAATGAGTACAATCTCCTTAATCTTTGAATCCGGTTCCAAAACCGCATTTAAGAAATGAATAAGAAGGTTCTTATTTTCCTCGCTACCAAGGATTGCTTTAAAAACACAATCTACCGTTGGATTAATTTTATGTTTCATATTGAGTTTAAAAGCTAGAACACCGAGATTGACTGATCAATTATATCACATAAACAATGAATAATTAATAGGTGAATTTCTTGAATACGTGCCGTTGAGTTGCTGGGAACGCGAAGTTCTATATCTGATTTTTTGAGCAAATTTGCCGCTTTGGAGCCATCACCTCCATTGAGCAATATAATAAGCATATTTTGAGATTGTGCGGCGGAAATGGCTTTGAGAACATTAGGGGAAGAACCACTGGTTGTAATAGCCAATAAAATATCCCCTTTTTTTCCTAACCCATTGATTTGCCTAGAAAATATATTTTCATAGTTATAATCATTGGCGATTGAAGTTAGGATAGATGAATCAGTGGTAAGGGCAATAGCGCCTAAAGCACGTCGTTCTATTTCAAAACGGTTAATGATTTCGGCGGAAAAATGTTGAGCTTGGGCAGCGGATCCACCATTACCACAACTGAGGATTTTATATTGTTGTTGTAAACAGTCAGCCATTATTTGCCCTGCTTGAGCAATAAGAGGAGATAAAATGGGCATAGCTTGAGTTATCAGTTCAACACTGGTGGAAAAATGTTGATTAATGCGATTGAGTTGTTTCATAATTTTTAAGAACCAATAAGGAATGAGAATTGAATAATATACTTTCGAGAAAACTAAACCTGCCAGGTTTTTTAAACATGGCAGGTTTGGCTTGAGGGGTATTTTATTTTTGGCGGGTTACCTCTTGACTACATATTATCAAGTTCCATTGTACTATCGGCATAACGTTTTTCCCACTGCCAAGCATGAGCGATGATGGTAGCTAAACCTGCATATTTTGGTCGCCAGCCTAAAACAGCTTGCGCTCGTTTTGAATCGGCAACCAGAGCAGCCGGATCACCTTTCCGTCGTTCCCCCATCACAACGGAAATGGATTGCCCTGTCACCTTTTTAGCGACATCAATAACTTGCTTTACGGAAAAACCGGTACCATTACCTAAATTATAGGCGGTACTATCGGCTCCCGTCAATAATTGTTCAAGGGCTAATAAATGTGCCTGACATAAATCATGAATATGAATGTAATCCCGAATACAGGTACCATCGGGGGTATCATAATCTTGCCCATAGAGCATGACAGATTCACGTCGCCCTGAGGCAGCTTCTAAAACTAAAGGAATCAAATGGGTTTCGGGATCATGACGTTCACCAAGTTGTCCATCAGGATCCGCCCCGGCAGCGTTAAAATAACGTAAGCAAACGGATTTTAATCCATAAGCCTGATCATAATCAACTAATATCTTTTCAATAAACCATTTCGATAAGCCATAAGGGTTAATGGGTTGCTTTGGATGTTTTTCATCCAGGGGAAAATATTGAGGCTCACCGAAAATAGCAGCAGATGATGAAAAAATAAAGGTTTTGACATCATGAGTCACCATAGCATCCAGTAAATTTAAGGTTGCCGCAAGATTATTTTGATAATATTTGCGGGGATTTTGCACCGATTCTCCGACTCGAATAAACGAGGCAAAGTGCATAACAGCATCAAAGGAATAGCCGGAAAATAGCCGCTCTAATCCCTGACGATCCGCAATATCACCAAATACAAAATCACCCCCTAAGATGGCATCTCGATATCCCCCGGAGAGGTTATCCAATATGACTACATAGTAATCGGCAGCCAGTAGCATTTTAACCATATGGGAGCCTATATAGCCGGCACCGCCAACGACGAGAATAGTTTTCATAGTTCAGTTATTTCAGTTATCAGTTATCAATCATGTTTAATTTATGGCTAATAGTATAACCAAAATTTTTAATTTTACAAAACCGCTACCTTTAAGTCTTTATATCCACATTCCCTGGTGTATCCGTAAATGCCCCTATTGTGATTTTAATTCCCATCAAATGCAGGGCAAAATACCAGAAAATGATTATATTAATGCTTTGCTGGCTGATTTGGAACAAGATTTACCCAAAATCCAGGAACGAGCTATCTCTAGTATTTTCATTGGGGGAGGCACGCCAAGTATATTATCACCGGAAGCCATTTATCAATTACTCACAGGTGTACAAAGGCGACTCCCCATTAGGAAAAATACGGAAATCACTTTAGAAGCGAATCCAGGGAGTATAAAAGATAATACTCGTTTTCAAGCATTTCGTGAAGCGGGTATTAATCGCCTATCACTGGGCATACAAAGTTTTAATGAAACAGCTTTACAAGGTTTGGAACGTATTCATGGACGCATTGAAGCCATCAATGCTATAGATAAAGCAATGAAAGCAGGATTTAATCAGATTAATTTCGACTTAATGTTTGGTTTACCGGCACAAACCATTGAAGCGGCACTAAAAGATTTACAAATAGCGGTGTCTTTTCAACCATCCCACTTATCCTGGTATCAATTAACGATTGAACCTAATACTCCATTTTATCATAACACCCCCCCTTTGCCCGATAATGATATATTATGGGAAATGCAAAATGCAGGGCAAAATTATTTAGCTAAACAGGGCTATTTTCAATATGAAATTTCGGCTTATGCCAAATCAGGGCAACAATGTCAGCATAATCTGAATTATTGGAAATTTGGTGATTATTTAGGGATTGGAGCAGGGGCGCATGGAAAAATCAGTGAGACTCATTTAGGTACGATCACTCGTACATCCAAACAGCGCCATCCGCAAAATTATTTACAATCTAGCCCAGCTATCATAGCCAATCATAGCAAACTTACACCACCGGAAGTGGGGCTAGAATTTATGATGAATGCCCTGCGCCTATATGAAGGTTTTACAAATCAAACATTTATTGAAAATACCGGTCTTAATCTAGCCTATTTAGAAAAACCGATAGAACAAGCTTATCTGCAAAGATGGTTGGTTAAAAACGAAAAAAATGGAATACCGCATATTCGAGCAACTGATACCGGAATGCGTTTTTTGAATGAAGTGTTAGACTTATTTGTACCATGAATAGTGAGTACAACGGATTATCGTTGTTCCTTTCATAAAAAATCGTTATTTTTCAATACTTTATTAATACCCCACAGACAAATGATTGCAATAATACCATAAATTGTCGCGCCCTGCCAATCGGCAAAAATCAGTTTTCCTAAACCAAATAAACACGCATAACCTAATCCAATGCCCAATAGCCAACCGGTTAATAATAGTGGTATTTGTGATTTTTTGGCACGGATACTTAAATGCTTCGTTACCGGTTTCCAAAAACCATCGGGTTGGATGCGGATATAAAAGTTTTTTAGCACTTGTAAATCAGTGGGTTGCGTCAAAAAAGTCGCTATTATCCAAGCGATTGTGGTAAAACTAACAGTGATAAATAGGCTATAAGGAAATGCTAAATCAGTATAAAGTTTAATAAGTGTGAAAACGATAAAGGGTGCAATAGTAGCGACAATTTCACTTACCGCATTAATGCGCCACCAATACCATCGCAAAATTAACACCGCACCTAAACCGGCACCACATTCAATCATAAATTTAAACACACTTTCTAAGGTTTGAATTTGCGTCGTCACAATCAGTGCGACTAGCATTAATAAAAACGTATTGAGACGAGAAGCCATCACTAATTGTTTTTGAGTGGCATTAGGGCGGAGAAAGCGATGATATAAATCATTAACAATATAACTGGTTCCCCAATTTAATTGCGTAGAAATGGTACTCATGTAGGCGGCGAAAAATGCGACTAGCAAAAGCCCTTTTAAACCGGTAGGCAAAAAATCTCGCATGGCTAAAGCATAGCCTAATTTTTTATCGGTTGCGGATAAATCAGGGTAGAGGACAATAGCACATAGCCCGACTAAAATCCAAGGCCAAGGTCTTAAGGCATAATGGGCGATTTGAAAAAATAATGTAGCTTTAAGTGCATGTTCCTCATTTTTAGCACTCATCATGCGTTGAGCGATATAACCACCGCCACCCGGTTCTGCACCAGGATACCAACTTGCCCACCATTGCACCCCAATAAATGCCAAAAAAGTGGCTAGACTAATACTCAAAACTTGGGTTGTTTCAACGAGTGATTGCATAGACAATTCGATGCTGGGAAAAAAATTAAAGGTTGCAGCGGGCAATTTTTCTTGCAAGCCGACAATTCCACCAATTTGATCGCTGTTGACAACGACGATGGCAAGTATAATACAGCCAGTCATCGCGACAATAAACTGGATAAAATCCGTCACAGCGACTCCCAATAAACCGGATAGACTGGAGTAAAGCATTACCACAAACATAGCACCTGCAAGATAAAATATTAATTGGTTCTCTGGAATACCAAAAAAGACTGTAAGTAATGCGCCCAATGCGACATTTACCCAGGCAATAATAACCGCATTCATAAAAATGCCCAAGTAAACGGCTTTAAAGCCCCGTAAAAAAGCGGCGGCTTTACCTGAATAGCGCAATTCGGTTAATTCAACATCAGTAATGATATTCGCTTTTCGCCAAAGTTTGGCAAAAAAGAAAGTGGCTAACATTCCTCCAATTAAGCCATTCCACCATAGCCAATTACCACTGACACCGCTTTGTGCTACTAATTCTGTCACCAATAGCGGCGTATCAGCTGCAAAAGTGGTTGCAACCATTGAGGTGCCAGCTATCCACCAGGGCAAATTTCGCCCTCCTAAGAAAAAACTTTCGACATTTTTCCCCGCTTGTTTGGTAAAAGTCAGTCCAACGCCTAATATTAATACTAAAAATAAGACGATAATTAACCAATCTATTATATGTAATGTCATTGTGTTGTTATCCTATAGAAATTTTTATTCCCACGCATTTGTGTCACTTAAGGGCAGACACGCAGGTCTGCCTACCAAATCCTTATATTTCATGGCTGTAGGGGCGAACATAAGTGTTCGCCCTGACCCTACGCTTGCTATATTTTTTTGAAAGTAAGTATTTCGTTCTTGTTATTAATCGCATTTAAATCGGTTTTTTCAAGAAAAAGTACGGTAATGACTCTAGTTGTGGCTTGCCATTCGGTATTGGTTAAAGCCGGAAAATATTCTTTGACCTGTGCTGGCACTTCGTCTAAGTCTTCTATCGCATTCATAATGTCTGAAATAAGAATATTTTTGTCTTTGATTTTAATACCATGAGTGATTTTTTCAGACGTTTCATCCCGCATTTTTCCATATTCAATGTATTTTAAACATTCAAGATTTTCATCTGTTTCAGAACTGAATGCTAAGAACTGTTGTTTAAAGGTTTGGTTCTTTTGTTGGAGTTCTTGTTCAGAATTTTCTGAAAGTATTGTTGTTAAAAAGTTTTGTTGTATCGACATGAGCACCACCTATCGTTTTTGGCTCTTTTCATTCCAAATATTTTCCCTTTGTCATCAATTCCTTTATCAACCCACCATTTTTTCTGATTAACGATCACTTAACATGGTACTCGCTTGCTCAATATATCGCATAACCCACATTCCATCATTCAAAGGATTTTTGCCCGTTTCAATCAGGGCAGCATAGAAAGTATAGTTGCCACCAAGACCAGGCTCTACTTTAAAGTTGGAAATGACGGCAAAAGTATCCGCTGTCGTGCCTAAATTGCTTTTAAAAAATTGGGAAGTTGTGCTAAAGAGATCGGCTGAGGGCAAAGGAGTCATATAGAGAAATTCTTTTGATGGCAATTGAACCGCTATCCATAAATCAACCCTATCTGCGGGATTTTTTGCGGTAAAATGGACTTCTATTTTTACTTCCACGATTTCTCCTATTTGGTATAATTCTTTTAGTCTGATAAATTTTAAGGGGAAATTATAGACTGTGACGATTTCGTCACCCGTTTCTTCGTTGTTTGTGGAAGTTTTACAAATTGGAAATGTTTCGAGTTGTGCTTGCCAAGTCGTTTCATCACTTAATCGGCTTTGCTCAATTGGCCATATAGAGTAATCATAATCTGCTTTTTTACAAAGTGGGTTATTTATGATATCAAGATAGTTCAAGTTGATAAGCGTGTTGTAAGAAACAGGAATTATGCCTGTCAATTGATTAGAACCAAGATAAAGCCACTCCAAATTAGGCATGGCACTGAAATTTGGAATCGTGCCTAGAAGTTGATTCTCAGAAAGAGCCAGTCCCACCAAATTAGGCAATGCGCTAAAATTGGGAATCGTGCCGGTCAGTTGATTATCAGAGAGCTCAAGTCCCAACAAATTAGGCAATGCACGGAAATTGGGAATCGAACCCATCAGTTGATTAGAACCAAGATCAAGCGTTTCCAAATTAGACAATGCACTGAAATTGGGAAGTGTGCCAGTTAGTTGATTAGAATGGAGAGCAAGCATTTCCAAATTAGGCAATGCACTGAAATTGGGAAGCGTACCAGTTAGTTGATTAGAACGGAGATCAAGCATCTCCAAATTAGGCAATGCGCTGAAATTGGGAAGCGTACCCGTCAGTTGATTATTAGAGAGAGAAAGCACCTCCAAATTAGGCAATGCACTGAAATTGGGAATTGTGCCCGTTAGTTGATTATTCCAAAGATGAAGCCCCTGCAAATTAGACAAGCTACTGAAATTGGGAATCCTACCCGTCAGTTGATTAGAAGAGAGGTAAAGCCACTCCAAATTAGGCAATGCACTGAAATTAGGAATCGTGCCTGTCAGTTGATTATCAGAGAGATTAATTTTGGTCACGTCATGATTCTCACAAGTAATGCCATGCCAACTACAAGGTGTATTGGTTTCATTCCACTCCAAACTGTTTTTCCAGTTAGCACCATCTGTGCTATTATAAAGTTCCAGCAATGATACGCACTCGGCGGAAGAAATTTCAGTTACCGCATTACAATCGGTTGCAGCATGCGTGACGGATAGCACCCCCAAATGCCAGACGATCCAGACTAACAGTAGCCTTTTTAAAATTAGCATCATAATTCTCCAATTAAAAAATAATTATAGCATTTCCCGTTTGGGTTAAATACAGGGCAAACACGCAAGTTTGCCCCTACGAATAATGTGCTGATAGCAATCGGAAAACGCTATATCAGTTATCAATCATTAATATTTTATCACATTTTATACTAATATGTGTGTAAATCTCTCAAAATATTTTTTGCTCCTGTTAATAAATTTAAGCAATTAAAGCAAAAAATAGGATTTCTTTCTTGAAACCTTTTTAATAACGCAACAACTTAATCGCCATACCTATCCCTCGCGCTTTACAAAATGGCTTTGCATCTCCCGTAAAATCTCCCACCGATAAATAAGCGGGTAAAATCTTTTTGTCAGGAAAATGCAACTTATAAGTTTCCACCTTCTCCCAAAAATCTTCCACATCTTTGAGAGTTGTTTTAACTTTCCTCTTTCTAACATCAACTAAAACTACCCGTTCACAATCTGATTCCGCCACAATATCAATTTCCATTCCCTTGCCATCTTCGCGCTGAAGAAGAAAACGCTCCCTGACTGATATGAGATTCAATTCCGTGTTATCAGCAACATTCTCAAAAAAATCTGACAACCGAAATCGCTTTCGACTCCGAAAAGCCGTCGCTAATAAATGTTCACCCACAATACCGATGTAATAACTCAGCTTTCCCCGCAATGAGCGATTTTCAGTATTGAGTTTTTCAATTATCACGCTAAACTCTTTTGAAAAATTAGGCGCGAAACCTTCAATTTCTTCCTCAAAACAACGACGTAACACCAAATTGAGCGTGCCATCTTGGAGTCCCCGAAATTGAATAAAAGAACTCCCTCTCTCAATCACATCAATCTTCCACAAAATCACCAATTCCTTTTGAATGTCATTGACTTCTAAATCAAGAGATAATTCCTTTTTGAGTTGTTGTGGTGTCCAATAACGATCTGAATGCTTGTTCAAATGCAACAACAAGTTTTTGGCATTTCGATTATTTACCTGATCTAAGATTTTGTTCAGGTATTCGCCCCAAGTTAAAAACATTTCAGCCGTGTCATCCGAAATTTCATAATTGACGGTATTAATCACCCCTTTTGAGGTTTTCAAATCTTTGTCTTCAAAATCACTGTAAATCACACAGTAAATAAAAAAAGGATCTGCCATACACAGTTCGTTAATTTGAACGGCTGTTTCATTCGTTATTTCTTCCCCATAAAATTGGGCGTATTTATAAACTGCCTGTAAACCTTCATCGAATGTCAGATAAGGCGAAAAATGCGTCGGTTTCAGTCGCCCTGCTTCTAAATACTCATGCATAATATTGAGTAACCAGCCGGCATAAGAACCGGTGACGAGCATGGGAGCCATTTTTGATTCAGAAAGGGAATGGTAACTACCCGGTAATGATTCATCGGGTTTACCTTCGCATTTTTCATCTCGATAAACTGATTGAGTAATATATTGAAATTCATCCAAAATCACTAAAAAACGTTTTTCATAAACCGCCGCAAAACGATGGGGAGCTGAACAAGCTGTTTTCCACATTAAATCATGGTTACCACCTATTTTTCGATTTTGAAGGAGGAATTCAATATCTCTCACCAAGGGCTTAATTGTGTTTGCTAAACCATATTCTTTTATTTCTTCTAAAGACAAAGGCGTTTTGACTAAGCAAGAATCCCGTTGCAGAAAAGAAATATATTGGGAGGCAAAGGCACAATAATAATCAATTGCCAAATTGGGATACCAAATTTTACTTTCCTCAAACGAAAAATAAAACGGGATAATTGCCCCATTTTCACTCCAAAGTTGATTAAAAATCCGTTGCACGATGGCGGTCTTGCCACTTTTTCGACGCGCTAAAATTACCCTGGATTTTGACAAGCGTTTGGGAATATTTGAAAGCCATTTGTTGAGGAGACGAAACTCTTTTTCGCGCCCAACAAATAAATCCGGTTCGCCAATTTTTTCCGATAACGGGTATTGTATATTGTTTCTCATTTCAGTTGTCATCAGTTAAATATGAGGAGCAGGTTGCAAACCAGAGCCTGCTAGTTAAACTTGGTTAGCTTAAAACAAGATAGTATAACATCAATTGTTATTCTCAACGGGATTTTATTGAGCAACTTAATATTCCCAATCTCAATTATCAAGTTTGAACAATTAGTATTTACTCATTCCTAATTTAAAATCGTTAATCAGATTAGGGCATAAAAAATACGAGTGAAACTTTCAAAAAATCCAGATTGAGTACAACGGATTAGGGAAAGCAACGGATTTTTATCATTCTCAAATGACAATCCGTTAATTGATCACAGCTTTACGAAGGTTAGTTTCCGTTCATCCGTTGTGCTAAATCAAACTGAAAAATCCGCTTGATTCAGAAATCCGTTGTACTCAGACTGAGTCGTTACCAAATTTCTTTTAAAAACTTTCTATTTTTAGCAATTTGATGTCATCAAAGTGAAAGCTTCAATCCGCGGCGATCTCATCAAGAAGCATTCTTTGATGTGCAAACTGCTGGCACTCAAGGCTGATGACAAGAAAACCAATCCTGATGAATTGGTTTATGAAATATATAGGGCAGCGGCTGCCCTGAAAAATGAACTCACCAATGAGCAATTACTTCTTATTGATCAATGGGTTAGCTTTTACAAAAAAGTCTCCGAGCAGAGGCTTGATAAGATGAAAAAGGAGAGCAAGATGAGTTTTGTAGAAACCACAATCACTGAACATGTTTTAAATCAGGATGGATTAAGGGCAAAACCGAAGGCAAGAAAGATACGGCAATAAACCTGCTGAAAATGGGATTAGATGTGAATTTCATCAATCAGGCAACCGGCTTACAAGAAAAGGAAATAAAACAACTGGCAAGTCAGCGAGATAAATAACGGTTTCCATCTCAAAGCCTTTGATTGATGGGATGTAATAGATAAAGTGTTCCTTTTCTAAGGGCAACCCCGATTGGTTGCCCTTTTACAAAAAAGTTATGCTAGGTGTCAGGTTAGTTTATCAAGCGCTTTGTTCTTAACCCGACATTTACCTGACGAAATAGCCTTTGTCGGGTTACGTTTTTTTGCTTTGCTACAAAATCTAACCCGACCTACATGACTACTACGCTTACTGTGATTTATGTTATAATGATTTGTGTGATAAATTGATTTCATATAAATCACATCAATCATACAAATCATAATTCAAATTAGGAGGTATAAATAAAACATGTCTATGGGAATAGAAAGGGCAAATATTTATCAAGCTATTCAAACTTTACCAGATAGTTTTTTACCTGATTTGGCTGAATTTGTTGTGTTTTTACAAATGAAAGCACAACAAAAACTCAATGTTTGGTCTGCATTGTCAAACCAGATAAAGGTTGAAATCAAACCGGTGGATTTTTTACCAACCGATGTTTTAGAAAAAGCCGCACAAACATTGTTGGATGATTATACCAATGATAAAGACTTAACGGCATTGCAATGTTTAGATGGAGAGTGTGAGGCATTATACCCCAATAACATGATCTCAAACAAAGGTTCGCCTTAACAAAAATTTTTTGCGTAATACCATTTTTATATAAATTTACTAAGTTATTGATTTTGCAAAAAAAACAAAAAACAAAAACAAATTCAGTCCATTTTGCCCCGTAAAAATAAAAAATAAATCATAATTTTTAGTAGAAATTAGTAGAAATTTATGATATGTTCGTCAATGAAAAAACTTTTGAACAAGATTAAACGGAAACGACAAGGATTGTATATAAGAAGGGATTAAAAACGTTCTTTCTTATATGCAATCACTGTGTTTTTAAAAGCGGCGATACAATCTTTGTCATTATGGTTTTTAAAAATCCTTTCTTATATACAATCTCTGTCGTTCTGTTTTTTTTGATTTTCAAAAGGAGACTTTTTGCGACGGTACGTCTCGTTACAATTGAAAATGAACAAGGGCAGTTGGAGCGGCGCGAGGTACGCGCTGCTGAAGATAGGCTGGTGATTCGTGCTTTGACGCAGATATTGCAACCTGTATTGCCTATTTCTACGACTTGGGTAAAAAACCTTCAAGGTTTCCAAAACCTTGAAGGTTTCGTGATGGTTGTGCGAGATACCCAAGATTATTTAGCCGCCCATCCAGATAGTTTTGTGATGAAGTCTTCTGTTTAGGGGTATTATGCTCATATTGATCATGTTATCGCTGCGGAGCAGTTGCGATATTGTTTACAACATGAACCAGAAATTCATCGGTTGGTGTGGCAGTTTATGCGGCGCACAACCGAATTTTGGGGCAATTATGCTTCAGTTCAACGAGGGCTGCCATTGAAACAATTTTACTCTGACCCCAATTATTTTGGAAAACCCACCTATCCTTGATAATTATTTGCGCTGGGTTTAGCTACCCACCCTATTTATAATTATCTGATTTTACATAAATTTTTATTTAGCATTTTGCTAAGAATCAATGAATTGAATTGCATTTGTCCCATGTAATTTTGTATAATAGAGGTGTTCAAAAAATTCTTAGCTCGTAGGGTGGGTAGAAAACCCACCTATCCTTAGATAATTATTTGCGCTGGGTTTAGCTACCCACCCTACGCGACTACCTTGTTCAGGACTACCACAACTATTTAGAAAAAGGTGTATTAAAACTAATGAAGATAAAGAAATTAGCAATATTATTAGCTGGTATTGTGATTACAGCATCTCCTACAACGTGGGCAGCATTTCCTGTCGCGGGCGTTGATGATGCTCTATCTTGGGGAAAATTCAAGGTGACGTTCACTGAAGAATTTGCCACCGGGACAGTAAATATTTGCGCAGATGATACAAATTGTCCAACTTCCGCCAGAGAGTTCACAAGTTCCATGTTGTCCGATCCGAATACCAAAATAGGTAGAAGTGCTCCTCATGCAGATGGTGACGGAACCGATGAATCCAACGGTGCTGAGATTTGTAAAGAAGGCGACACAACCTCCTGTAGTGGGTACTTCTCATGGACAGCTGAACCAATTCTTGATGCTCATTTTCAATGGAAAGATGGCGGGTATCAGGCTGATGGACAACCATTTGATGAAGGCCCAGCAGGACGGGAGGAAATACATACACAAGTTGTTTCTATTAACTTGAGCGAAGTTGGTTCTGCAAACGCGATTAAAGCGGGTGATGAAGCACCTTGCCAAGCACGGAGTTTAGGTGAAACTGAATCGTTAAACGGTTCTGGATTTCCAGCAGAAAGTATGTTTCAGATGTATGTAGAAATAGATGTTGACTTAAATAATGATGGAACTGTTGATGTGGTTTTGTTTAATAAACCGGGAACAGGGAATACCATATTAGGGGGTGATCCACTTATTTTTGAAGCAACCGGTTTAGGGGAATTTCCTCCTAAAGTGGTATATTCCCTTACAAGCGATACTAGTTATGCCCCTAAACTTTATCTCAGAGCCCCAAATTGTGCAGTACATCCAGATTTTACTGATGACAATGGTGATCCGATACATGTTGGCTGGCTCAGAAAAACAACACATGGTATGACAGATAGCAATAATTCTGCTCAGTGTACGAATGAAACTGACACAGAATGTTTTGAACGGATTTACACTGACTTACCTGATTTGCCTATCAATCCAGCTGAAGAGAGACCAATAAACGGTGTTTTATCAGTCTCCATCACTGATTCGCCAGACCCATTATCGCTCCCGGCCACAGGGAGTACACTTAGTTACAATGTTGTAGTTACTTTAAGTGCTGATGCACCTATTCCTGCAACCGGGGTTAGTCTGGAGATAACGTTGGATAACAATGTCGAACTACAATCAGTTAACTCAGATAGTGCTATGTGTGACACTAGCAATTTCCCAATTCTCGCTTGTTCATTGACAGATCTGAGTGTGGATAACCCGGGAGATATCTCCAGTGTATCTGTTAACATTGAAGTTGAGGTCTCTGACGAGTTATTTCCATTAACATTTGAAGCTAAAGTGAGTGCCAATGAGTATTCAGAACATATGGATATAGAGATTACTAATCAACAATTAGTCATCAACGAAATCGACTATGACCAGCCTTCAACAGACACTGCCGAATTCATCGAAATCAAAAATTTCAGCACTACGGCGGTTAGTTTAAATGGTTATACAGTTGACTTATTTGATGATGCTACTAATACCGTATATAGAACAATTACTCTACCTGATGTTAGTTTAGCGGCTGGTGATTACCATGTAATTTGTGGAAATCCTGCTACAGTTGCCAATTGTGATCAGGATCATGCAACTGATACTGATTTAATTCAAAATGGTTCACCTGATGCTATTGCTATCAAAAAAGGAAGTGTTTTTGTTGATACGGTTAGTTATGACGGCGATACCGCACTGGCAACTTACACCGAAACAACCGGTACTACAGCAGCAGATAGCAATACTGAAGCTTTAGTTGGTCTTTCCCGCTATACAGACGGCACTGACACGAATGATAACAGTGCAGATTTTAAACTTAAGTGTATTACCCCGGGCGGTGCTAATAATGTTGATGCCAATGACGGTTGTTTTGAATTATCCATTAATGATCCAACGGCAATCACAGAAGGCGATTCTGGCACCAAAACCATTGACTTTACCGTCAGCTTAAGCCATGCTGCCACTTCTGATGTTACCGTGAATTATGCCACTGCTGATAACACCGCAATTGCTGGAAGTGATTATACCGCAATAACTGCTACAATACTGACTTTTGCTGCTGGTACAAATGCAGACAAAACTGTCACGGTTACTATCAGTGGTGATGAGATTGATGAAGGCACAAGCGAAGAATTTAAAGTCAATTTAAGTAATCCCAGTAGCAATGCCCAACTTTCGATGATTTCGGGGGCAACAGAAGGCGTGGGAACCATTACAGATAATGATGACGCTGGCTTTACCGTGACAGAAAGTAGTGGAACTTCAGTAAACGAATCTGGCACAACAGATACCTTCACAGTCGTTTTAGAGACCAAACCAACTTCTGATGTTGTCATCTCAGTTAGTAGTGGTGATATTGGTGAAGCAACTGTTGATAAAGCTTCGCTGACTTTTACATCAAGTAATTGGAATACCGCTCAAACTGTCACTGTGACTGGTGTTGATGATATTAGTAGTGATGGCAATAAAACGACAACCATTACCCTCAGTATTGTCGATGCTAGTAGTGATGACCAGTATGATCCATTAGACGCTCAAACCGTTAGTGTCACGACTGTGGACAATGACACACCGGGAATTACTGTTAATCCAAGCACCCTGACCGTCAGTGAACCGAGTGGAACAGCGACTTTTGCTATTACCTTAAATACGAAACCTTCTGGAACCAATGATGTTTCAATTGCTTCTATCAGTACTAACAATGGGCAATGTAGTATTTCATCTACCTCAACCACTATTGCTAATGCTAACTGGAACACCGGTACAACTTTCACGGTGGCAGCGCAAAACGATAATATTGTTGATGGCAATCAAACTTGCACAATCCAAATTGGTACTAGCACAAGCGGAGATAATGATTATGATAGTGTTAATCCAACTGATGTAACTGTCACTGTGCAAGATGATGATACTGCTGGTATTGATGGTACTAGCATAGGCGGCAGTATAAGCATTACTGAAGGTGGTACAACTGGTAGTTATGACATTAAGTTAAGCAGTCAGCCAACTAATAATGTAGAAATAACTGTCACAGTTGATAATACGCAAACGGAAATTAGTAGTGATGGCACGACTTTTAGTAATACTGTCACTTTGACTTTCACCAATGGTGACTGGAATACTGCCCAAACCATCACCGTGAAAGCCATTGATGATAGTGCTATAGAAGACAGTTATATCGGTACTATTTCCCATGCTATTAGTGGTACTGTAAACGATGCGAATTATCCACTGACATTAGCGTTAGGGGATGTAACCGTCAATATTACCGATAATGATAGTTCATCACCGGCTCCCACACCTACTCCTTCCCAGCCCTTACCTTCCACCATGACTGTCACCGTGAAATATAGTGGCAATGGTTTTGGTAAAGTGACCAGTGAGCCTTCTGGTATTAACTGTCATAATGACAATGCGCCCTGCGAACAGACTTTTGATACAGGCGAGTCTGTCACCTTGACAGCGACAGCCAATGTCGGTTCAGAGTTTGTGAGCTTCAGTGGCAGTAGCGATTGTTATAAAGATAAAATATTTTTGGTCAGCGATGTCACCTGCACGGCTAACTTTAAGTTAGGACCTCGCACCCTGAGTATTTCTGGGATTGAAAATGGCACCGTGAGCAGTTCTCCGCAAGGTATTCTATGTGGTGCCAATAGTGATCAATGCAGCTACGAGTTTAACGGTGGTCAAACCATCAATCTATCAGCTACGCCTAACGCTGGCTGGATGCTAGAAAGTTGGGAAGGTGATTGTGAGCAAGATGGTAGCATCACACTTCTTAATAACGCCCAATGCCAGCCAAAATGGACCTTAGCACCGGCAACGGTTAACGATTTATCTGTTGAAGGTGTCAAAGACGATGGTTCGATTGAATTTGGTGAATCGCCGGTCGGTACGCTTATTACAAAAACGTTGACTTTGACTAACACAGCCCTGGTTGCAATGCCCTTAACGGACTTTGCTTTGCCTGATGGCTTTAGTCTGATAGGTGAATTTCCAGAAGAACTGGCTACTGGTGAAAAAGTTGAGTTGCAAATCCAAATGGATGCATTGCTGGTAGGTGATTATAAAGGGGATCTGTCTTTTAATGTTAATGGTACGCCGGTGACTTATGCCCTCAGTGGCAAAGTAATCGAAAAGGCGATAGACGACAGTAGTGAGACTCCTACACCATCCGATCCCCCAACAGATGATCAGACAACGACTCCAGTACCATCTGCTCCGACGACAAGTTCAAGTGGCAGTAGCTTGATTTCATGTCATGATGTGGTTACATTACAATCTAACTGCAATGGGAATGGTAACGCGCTCACTGACTTAGATGAAATCGAAGAAGGTGGGCAAATTGCCAATGCGACTATAGTAACTGAAGTCATCAGCCAGGGCTGGATTTCTAATGTCACTATCGGGGCAGAAGGAATGGTTTCCGGTGGCATTGCAACAGGTACTATCTTCGTTTCAGGTTACTTTGAAAGCTTTGAATTTCGCGGTGCATCCGTCAGTGGTCTCAATGAAGCTGGCTCCATTCAAGGCATGTTGGGCGGCACGATATTTAATAATAGCAAAGTGCGCGGATCCATTCAAGATGTCCTTTTAGCCCCGAACACTTCCATAACAGGCGGTATACTGAAAAAGACAATTATTGGCGATTCGCTTGAACCGGCATTATTGGAAGATTTGACCGTTATGTCTGGGAGTAACCTTGACAACGTGATCATTGGTCCAAATGTTGAGATAGCCAAAAATGTCACTTTGGGTACAGGTGTCGAATTTGTTTTGCCAGGAGTGGGTATAAATAAAGATGGGAAAATGATAAGTAGCCAAACAGGCTTCTTGAACCGTATTCGCATCAAAAATCAACGACATGCTAACGGTGTCAAACTCACCACAGTTCAAGTTGAAGAACTTCAGATTGAAGAACAGCTATTTGTTGATACCAAACATGTCGGGCAATCAGCAGAAATTCTCATCGTGGCTTACCACAAAACGGTCACCAAAACCACGAGTTATATGCGCGTTGGAAAAAACTGGAAAGTGTGGAATGGCGAAATCGCTCGCCTTGAAGCCGCAACGCCATACGAAGCCCTTGCTGAAAGAATGACAATTCCCATTTTTGAGGGCGACTTAAGTGGATTACCTGGTGATTTTACCGTGTATAGTGGCTACCGTTTAGAAACGGAGCAAAGTATTGTATTTAATGGGGAATCGCCTCTTAAATTTGCTGTAAAAAGCAAAGAATAGGATATTCTTAGGTTAGAAATCCGATTTTTCCAAAAATCGGATTTCTTGAAAGCAAGCATAGGGTAAGTAGAGTGAAACGATACGCAGTATAACGATGAGTGCTGAGTATGCCAATCATTAACTAATAGAGATGATTATGTCTTCAACCTGTTTTTTTTGTCATTTAAACGACAGTCAAATTCTTTTTCAAGATGATTTAGTGATAACAATCAGAGATGCCTATCCTATTTCACCCGAGCACACTTTAATTATCCCTAAACGGCATATTGTTTCCCTATTTGAGGCCACTCAAGAAGAGCAATTAGCACTATTACAAGCTTTACAAGTTGCTCAAAAAAATTTGAGCCAACAATATGCGCCTGACGGCTACAACATTGGGATTAATGATGGGATTGCAGCAGGGCAAACTGTTATGCATCTACATATTCACTTAATTCCCCGTTACATTGGTGATTGCCCTGATCCGCGTGGAGGGGTGCGATGGATATTTCCTGAAAAAGCCATTTATAGCGCATTGGTAACGGAATAGAGTTAATGTTTCACTGGGTTGCAAAATGTTTCAAATCCGAAAACTTGACAGTTTGAAGTATATTTTACCCAAAATATTGTTCCCATTGTTCACACAGACGTTGTGCTTCAGCTTCACTAGGTTGAAGTGAAGCGTAGGCAATATTTTGCCAGACGCGGGTTAATCCAGCAAAATAGTTATATAATTCAATAGGTTGCTTAGATTTAACCCGACGGAGGCATTCATTTTCGGTGGCACCGTCATTGATACTGAGTCTATGGCGTACTGTCAGCACCGAAATGGCACCTCGATAGAGCAAACTAATGGCAGCCGATGCTTTGCCTGATTGCCATAATTTCCAGGCTTGTTTGGAAATATCTAGGGGTAAATGTGTGGTTTTGACTCCTTTTTTTAATAAACGCGGGGTGGCTGTGTAATTATCCTGCTTGATATTTTTTTGAAGGTGTTCTAACCAGCGTGAACCATAAATAACTAAAACTATGATTCCGACACCTAATAATATCCAGAGTAGTAGTTCAAACAGTTTGGCAATTAATCCGATGAAGCTATACGAAATGGGAGGAGTAGCGTCAGTGGTAGGTGTGTTTTCGGATGATTCACCGAGATAGTGTAAACGAGATTCTTCGCGGGTGGTTTTAAAGTCGGGTTGCGATAGAATTTCTGTGATATATTGTTTTGCAATTTCGGGTTTAACCGGTGATGCTTCTGCTAAACAGGTGGTGCTAAAAATTAGGGATAATATGAGAAAAATTAAGGTTTTCATTGATGATTCTTAACTTATTAGAAATCCGATTTTTTTCAAAAATCGGATTTCTGTTTTTTAAAATAGTTGTACTCAATCCGTTGTATTTTCAATATAAGCATTAATACGCCGAAAGGCTAATTCAATATCCCAACCTTCAAGATGAGTACGGCGGTTGAGATAAAGGGCAAAGCCTCCAGCCACATATAAAGGCTCTACAATGCTAATAACGATTACGCTAAAAATCATGCGAAGCATTTCCACCCAAAAAGTTTCGTCTTGAAAGAAGGTATAAAAAAAATCAAAAGTATGAGTGGTAGGCATCATTAAGTACAGCAAGCCAAATAGTGATAAAGATAATACCCATTCAAAATGTATACAGACAATTGTGAACCATACTGCTGTGTCACGGGTTTTTTTCTGTAAAATTCTGATACGTTGGGAAGTGCTTTTACCCCGTGAACCTTCTAATTGCGAAACGGGTAAATTAAATGAACGAGCCAAATCAAAACGCCCGAAGCTTAATGCCCATAACAGGCGTGTTTTGAGTAAACTTGGTAAAGCTTTTATCGTTTGCTGAATCCCGGGTTGCTCTCCAAATAAGGCTAAACTTAAAAAGTATAAGATAATACGATCAAATCCAGGTTTTAGCCACCAAATAATTAATGCGGCAACCCATAAATGCTCATAAAATAGTATAAAAAGCGTCGCAAAGAAGGGCAACATGAGGGTAAACCATATTTTATATAAAGGTTTCCACCATTTCCGCACCATACTAAAGCCTAAATCAATAGATTCCCAAGAATTGCGCGGGCGAACCACAGCTTCAATACGATCAAGTTGCATGATGGTGCCCTACCTTGATAAAGTAAGTTATCATTAAAAACCATAATAAACCACCCACACTATATTTAATCAGGGGAGCAATAGTGGCATTGGATGACCAAAAGGCTTCGATAAAGGCTGCAAGCAATAACATAGCAATGACACCATAAACAAGTTGCATACTCTGAATAGCGGCATGATGCAGGGCTTGTAGGCGAGTCAGTCGTCCTGGGGCAATTAACGCTAATCCTAATTTTAAACCCGCCGCCCCTGCCAGTACAATCGCCATCAATTCTACACTACTATGCCCTGCGACAAATGAATAAAAAGGAACGTTGTAACCAACATAAGTGAGATGCCCAGCCACACAGCCTATATATAGCCCATTGAATATGATAAAAAATAATGTACCCAATCCAAATAGAATGCCACCGGCAAAGGTTTGAAAACCGATACTGATATTATTGCGGATATAAAAGCCAAACATTAAAAAATCACTATCCGCTTCCCTGTTACGCCCAAGATGTTCAGCCGTAGGGCTATACATTTTTTCTACTTGATGTACTTGTTCAGCATTCATCAGGGTATAAACTAATTTAGGATTGATTTGTACCCCAATAAACATGATGAATAGGGAACCAAAAAATAATAAACCTGACAAAGCTACCAATCGTGATTCTTCGCGCACTCGTTGCGGAAAATCAACTAAAATAAAATGAACGATTTGAGTCATTAATTGACTTTTAGTACGATAAAGATGCTGATGTCCACGCAATACCAGACGATTAAGTCGTTCTATCAAGTTGGGTGTATAGTGACGATCCCGCGCCAGTGCTAAATGTTGACAGACTTGTCGATACTGTTGTGGGAATTTGACAGCTTCTTGATTTTCAAGCCGTTTTCGTTTATCAAGGTTGTCTAGCCAGCATTCCAAATTATCCCATTGCAGTTGATGACTGCGTTCAAAAGTTCGTTGTTTCATAGTTTCATAATGTTGAATTAAACCTGTCAGGTTTATTTGCCGATTTTATTTCTCATTCTTTAAAATTTATAGATTAAACTTGTTGCTAAAGAAGTATCCGTTTTTTTCTTCCCTGGTGCAGGGATATAGGAGTAAAATCTTTCATAATCTATTTTAATGTCAATGGATTTATTAACATAGAAGGTAAATGATAACAAACCCTCTGTTTCATAATCATTTCTATTAGAATAATCTGAACCGTAATTGAGTTCCATAAAAAGAGAGATGTTTTCCATGAGGGGATATTTAACGCGACAACCCAGTAATAAATAATCTTGATAACTGTCAGCACCCGTGGTGTAATCATTAGCCCGATTTTGGTAGCCCATCCTGGTTTTGAAATATTTTTCATTATTGCTTTGATACCAGGTATGTAAATAGCCTACACCTAATCGCCATTGGTGTTCATAACCCCTGGGTTCATTTTGATAAGAAGTGACTTTCCCATAAAAGCCGGAAGTATGATTCAAATGATAAACATTTAATAGGCTCATTTCATGTTCTTCTTTAGAACGTTTCTGTCTTTTTTCCGTTCTTTTTCCTTTTATTTTTAAATAGACTTTATTAGCTTCCCCTTGGCTGCTTAACGAAAAACTATATTTAAGTGCCCCTTCATCGACATTTCCCTGGTTTCGTGAAAAAGCAGCACTGGCTTTTCCAGAAAGCGGTAAATAAGGTGGTATTTTGACATCATGAGCATTGGTTTTCGTTTGAGAAATCAGGATACTTTCATCAAGTGATAACGCCTTTGTAGAAGGTAAAAGGGTTAAACCAATTAAAGTGAAAATATAGAAAACGTTTTTCATGGTTCGCTTGATTTTCTATCACAATCCGCCTGTTTACAAGTAGAACAACCTGATTTGGATATTGCAGTGTTAGGATGATGTTTTACAATCCAAATTTGGAATAGCCCCCAGGCGGAACAAAGTATAGTTAAGCCAAAAATCGCAAAAATGTAGTCAGACATAATACCTAAAAATGGCAATTAGATTGTATAGATGTTCAGAAAAATAATTTTTTGATCAAACCTGTTTTAGGTGATAATGCTTAATGCTTAATGGTTAATAAAATCCGTAGAAATCCGATTTTTTTGAAAAATCAGATTTCTTGAAGCTTATTACAAATATAGAATCAATAGAAATTAACCATTAAGCATTAAGCATTAAGCATTAACCATTATTAAGAAGAGCTAAATAAACCAGAAAATCCCATAAATGCCAATGACAAGATACCAGCAATTATCATACTCATAGCCGTGCCTTTCATTAGCTTGGGTACATTTGATAATTCATTTTCTTCACGCAATCCTGCCATCAATACCAATGCCAAAGTAAAACCCCCTCCAGCACCCAACGCATAAATAAGCCCTTCCAATAACCCATAACCCCGATTAGTCGCAAAAATGGCAAAGCCAAGAATGGCACAATTAGTCGTAATCAACGGTAAATAAATACCCAAGGCACGAAACAAAGCCGGGCTTGCTTTTTTAATCACCATTTCGACAAATTGCACCGTACTGGCAACCACCACAATAAAGCTGATCAGGCGTAAATAAGGGGCATATATCAGTATATAAGTATTCAGAAACCAGGTACAAAGGGCTGTGATTAACATCACAAAGGTACTTGCTAATCCCAGCCGTAAAGCGGTTTCTACTCTACCCGAAACGCCAAAAAAAGGACACAGTCCCAGAAAATAAGAAAATACAAAGTTATTGATCAATAAGGCACTTAAAAAAATCCATACAAGATTATCCATTAGCTAATTCCCCCTTCCACGGTAGCGAGTTGTGCACTCGCTTTTTTTGCTCGTTCAGTGAGCCAATTGAAAAATAGTAGGATCAAACCAAGCATAAGAAATCCGCCTGGTGGCAGAAGCATAACTATCCAAGGCTCAAAATGAGGTCCAAACAATGATACGCCAAACAATGAACCATTACCTAAAATTTCCCGAACACTACCCAGGGTCAGTAGAGCAAACACAAAGCCAATGGAGGTTCCCAACGCATCTGCAATTGCTAAGCCGACACGATTTTTCGATGCAAATGCTTCCATACGACCTAAAATCATGCAATTGACGACAATTAAAGGAACAAAGGCACCAAGCTCCTTATGTACTTCAGGTATCAGAGCTTGTAGGCTGTAATCAGCCACCGTCACAAAAGTGGCAATAATAATGATATAACAGGAAATGCGCACCTGTTTGGGAATTAAATTCCTAAATAAAGAAACCAGGATGCTAGAACCAAGTAATACAAAAAAAGTGGCAAGCCCCATTGCAATCGCATTGATCGCAGTATTGGTAACCGCTAACATGGGACATAAGCCCAATACGTGAACAAAAACGGGATTTTCTTTCCAAATGCCCTTTAAAAATTCATCATAAGAGTTTGTTGAAGACATAATCAATTTTTTCCATTTTTTTTTGCACCCTTCAAAAATATAGGGGCAACCATAGTGGTTGCCCCATGCCTCAATCATTAATCATTAATCATTAACAATTAACTATTAACAATTAATCATTAATAATGCTTGTGCCTAATTAATTCAATCAATGCCTAAAATGACGCATTCCAGTTAATACCATGGCAATGTTATGTTCATCCGCTGCCGCTATGACTTCTTGATCGCGCATGGAACCGCCTGGTTGAATAACGGCAGTTATGCCCACCTCAGCAGCCGCGTCAATGCCATCCCTAAAGGGAAAAAAGGCATCAGATGCCATCACAGCACCTTTTACCTCTAACTTTTCGTCGGCAGCCTTGATCGCCGCAATTTTTGCACTGTAAACGCGACTCATTTGTCCGGCACCGATTCCAATCGTCATACCTTCTTTACAATAAACAATAGCATTAGATTTAACAAATTTGACGACTTTCCAAGCAAAAAGTAAGTCTGATAACTCGGTTTCTGTTGGTTGTCGCTGTGTGACGATTTTTAAGTCAGTCGCAGTAATGGCTCCTAAATCGCGTTCTTGTACTAATAAGCCCCCATTGACTCGTTTAAAGTCCAAAAATTCCCCTTGCATAGGAATATTCCAGACACCACAGGTTAAAACGCGCACATTGGCTTTAGTTGCTAAAATTGGTTTCGCGTCTTCAGCTACTTTAGGCGCGATAATCACTTCAACAAATTGACGATCAATGATAGCCTTTGCAGTTTGAATATCCAAGGGGCGGTTAAAAGCGATAATGCCACCAAAGGCGGAAGTGGGATCCGTTTGAAAAGCGCGTTCGTAGGCGGTCAAAATAGTCTCGCCAATCGCTACTCCACAAGGATTGGCATGTTTGACAATTACACAAGCAGGCTCATTAAAAGCTTTGACACATTCCAAGGCAGCATCAGTGTCAGCAACATTATTATAAGATAATGCTTTGCCCTGTAATTGGGTTGCGGTTGCGACACAAACGGCTTGGGGATTGGATTCAGCGTAGAAAGCGGCTTTTTGGTGAGGATTTTCGCCATAGCGCATGGCTTGTACTTTTTGGTATTGCAATGAAAGTGTGGACGGAAAATCGGATTCACCGCTTTCTATTTGCCCCAGGTAGTTAGCGATAGCACCATCATATCGGGCGGTATGTGCAAAAACTTTACGTGCCAAAGTAAAGCGAGTCGCTTCCGTCACTGCCCCATTATGGGTAGCCATTTCTGCCAATACAGTATTATAATCTTTCGTATCCACAAGCACCGTCACGGCAGCATGGTTTTTAGCGGCGGAGCGCAACATCGCAGGACCACCGATGTCAATATTTTCAATTGCCGTTGCTAAATCACAATCCGACTTCGCAATAGTTTGTTCAAACGGATATAGATTAACAACCAGTAAATCAATAGGAGCAATATCGTGTTTGCTCATGATAGCTTCATCAACACCGCGCCGCCCCAACAAGCCACCATGAATTTTCGGATGTAGCGTTTTCACTCTACCAGCCATTATCTCTGGAAAGTGGGTATAATCAGAAACTTCCGTTACTGAAATCCCATGAGCTTTCAGTAATTTAGCCGTGCCACCGGTGGATAAAATTTCCACACCTTGATCGCTTAAAGCTTGTGCAAAATCCGTCAGACCGGATTTATCAGAGACACTGATAAGCGCACGTTGAATGCTTGACATGTTATATTCCTTTAATACTGATTAAAAATATTTATGTGTATCTACTTATCTGAAAGACTATAATAGTAATTAGAAATAAAAGTAACTACTTAGCTATAAAAAAATGCCTAAGGGGTTTGTTGTTCATGCGCATCGCTTTGATTTATATTAAATATTTTTGTGTGTATTTATCCAACAAAGCTGAGTAGTTACAAATATTATAACCATTTTAAATTAATTGGAGTCAATAGAATGTCAAGTGATTTTTTGCCTACTCAACTTGTGGATACGATCAATAAAATCGCACAAACTGCGGGAGAACGCATCATGGAGGTGTATGCAACTGATTTTGAGGTAGAACAAAAAGCAGATAAATCTCCTTTAACAGTTGCGGATATGGCAGCCCATGAAACCATTGTGACCGGTTTGAAGGAACTAAACAACGATTGCCCCATATTATCTGAAGAATCAGCCAAAATTCCCTATTCAACGCGTGCTAGTTGGGATCGTTATTGGTTAGTTGATCCGCTTGATGGTACACGTGAATTTGTTAAGCGTAATGGTGAATTTACGGTTAATATTGCTTTAATTGATGATCATAAACCGATACTGGGTGTAGTATATGTACCGGTGACGGGTGTGACGTATTTTGCGGCGATGGGAAGCGGTGCCTTTAAGTGTTTACCCCAACAGTCGCCAACACCTATCCATGTACGCCCGCTCCCCAAAAATCGTTTGACGATAGCAGGTAGTCGTTCGCATGGGAGTGAATCTTTGCAAAAATTTATCCAGGCATTGGATGTAGAAGTAGAAGTGATCAGTATTGGCAGTTCATTAAAAATGTGTTTAGTGGCTGAAGGTAAAGCCGATGTTTATCCTCGCTTTGGTCCAACTTCTGAATGGGACACCGCAGCGGCACAATGTGTGGTTGAACAAGCAGGTGGTTATTTAACGGATTTACACTTACAACCCCTACGTTACAATACAAAAGATTCACTTCTCAATCCCTATTTTTTTGTATTCAGTGACACTCATCAGGATTGGTCACGTTATATCACGCAAGCGGTGTCAATTTAGAGTTCAATTAATATGGTGAAGTTGGAGCTTACCAGACCTAAAGGTTTGGATTCCAATAAAATTGGAGTCCAAAGCTTAAGTTTTGGGTTCCAATAAAAAACTAGGCAAAAATTATGAAAAAAATATTCATCATCATCATGATACCGATACTAGTCGGTTTTTTGGGTCATGCCACTTTAGCTGCTAATAAATCTCATGTCAAAAAACTAAAAAAAACTAAAAAATGCCAACGATGTAATTTAAGTGGAGCTAAACTCAATGGTGCAAGATTAACAAGAGCTAGACTACGTGGTGCTAATTTATCTAGGGCTAAACTCAGAGGTGCAAGTTTGCGTAGTGCTGATCTCCGAGGAGCGAATTTAAGTCGAGCTGATTTGCGTCGCGCCAATTTGCGTTCAGCTAAACTGAATCGGGCGAATTTAAGCAGGGCAAACTTACGCGGTGCGAATTTGCGTGGTGCGGATCTTCGAGGTGCCAATTTGAGCGGTGCTAAATTTAAAGGGGCTAATTTGCGTGGTGCTAAACTGAAAGGGGCTAGAGGTGGTAATTTTAGAGGTGCTATAGGAGTCAGAAAATAGTATAACGGATGATCTCACTACGCTTGTAACTGCGTTAGAACGGGAGATTATTATGAAAAAACTGATCGTTTTATTTTTAATACCATTCATGCTTGGATGGCCAAATCGTTTAAGCTTGGCGGCTAATAGAGTTCATGTCCAAAAGCTCAAGAAAACGAAAAAGTGTATTCGATGTAATTTGAAATATGCTGCACTTAATGGTGCGAGATTAATCCGTGCGAGATTACGTGGTGCTAATTTATATAGAGCAAAACTCAAGGGAGCCAGCTTGCGTAGTGCCGATCTAAGAGGGGCAAATTTAAGCCATGCTGATTTACGTCGCGCTAATTTACGCTCGGCTAAATTATATCGAGCGAACTTAAGTGGTGCCAATTTGCGTGGTGCCAATTTGCGCGGTGCCGATCTCAGGAAAGCTAATTTGCGTGGCACTAAATTTAAAGGTGCTAATCTAAGGGGGGCTAAGCTTAAAGGTGCCAGAGGTGGCAATTTTAAAGGTGCTAAAGGCGTTAAATAATGATAAATTATTGTAACTACTCAGACTAACCACAAGGGATTACCCTTACATAATCATATTGTTTGTAGGGGCAATCCGTCGGGTTACTAAGTTATTTTATGCACGTTCCTAACAATTAACCATTAACCCTTAAAATATCTGTTAAATCCTCTAAATCTCCTACTGTCTTATTTAAAACCTCCCAAATATCCCCCGTAACCAAATTATCATTTATTCCTTGATTGCTATCCTGTAACCAACATAAATCCAATCTGTCATTTTGTTTTGCCAACGTGTCACGACTAAAACATCGCCAACGTCCCCCTTCACCTTCATCATGCCGTTTACTTTGTCCATTAGGATCATCACCATAAACCATTTCAAATGGCCTTAAATGTTCCCTGGTTAAATGTAGATAGGGCCCAAAAATAGGTTTGTCCGTTCGTAAATCATAAAACCAAACGGTTTCTGTTTTTTCAGCGGCGGTTTGGCCCTTTTTAAAAAAAAGCAAGTGTGCCAACACATTATGTGGGTAAAAAATTCCATAAGGTAGGCGTAGTATCGTCTGAACGACACAAGTGTCAAGCAAGGTACTGCGTACTTGTTGAGCCGGTCCCACCGCTTTGAGTACTTTATCGGGTAGTACGACCGCAGCTCGCCCTCCAGGTTTCAGTGTCTGGTAAATGTGTTGCAATAACGCCAAAGAAGCATCGTGATTTTCTAACTCATCCGAAGAAGATGTACTGGCAAAAACGAGCATACTGAATATCACATCTGCTTGGGGCCATGCCTGCAAATTAGATAATAGACTATCGCCCCACCGTACAGGGAGATGTTGGGAATGATCAATATGATGTAATAAACAATTCATGAGTGCTAAACGTTGCCGCACCAGGTCCGGTTCTACCGCAATAATATTGGGGGAACTATTTTTTTGAGTGCTTGAGATATCCAATAATTCATCGCTCATTACTTGAATATACTCATCAGCGGCAACAACAAAACTTGCAGTACCTGCTAGTGGATCTTGAATTAACTCCCCTAATTGTGGTTGTATTAAGATAACAATGAGATCGACCAATGAACGTGGTGCTATATACAAGCGGTTATCGTTTTCATAAGTACATTTTTCTAAAAAAGTGTCGTAAACTTCCCCTAAATCATCAATAGGCAACACATCAACAGCGGCAAGCGTGGTGATAATTGAGGTTAATTGTTCTGAATTTTTCAAAGCCGTGCTGGCATGAGCATAGAGACCGGCAATATAAGGTTCACGGTGTTGTCCAAGTTCTTTTAGAATTTTTTGATAATACTCATATTGTTCTTTACCCTGTTTCTTGATTAACACACCCCAACTTAAATGGGCTGGTATTTGATTGATTTCTCCTAAAAGGTTGGCTACTTTTAAAAATAGCAACCAAGTCAAATCGGTGACATAAGCATGAATCGGAATGCCCGTATTTGCCAATTGCTTGGCAGGTGCAATCAATTTTTGAGCGACATCAGCAATAGTATTTATCATAATCTTTGTATAATAAAAAACTTAGAAACTTGTCTGCAAGTATAATATTTATTTTGGTAGCCGCTAGCTGTTCAGATAACTAAAGACTAATAGCTTTAACTTTTCTGAAAGCCTATATTTATTTTTGAATCACTGATAACTGATAACTGATAACTAATAACTAAAAATAATGATTACAGTAAAAGAATTAATGACTCGTGAATTATACACACTGAAACCGACAGATACAGTGTATCAAGCACGAGAATTAATGTTAAATAAACAGATACGACATATACCCATCGTTGATAAACAGGGTAATTTTTTAGGTTTATTGACTAAGCGTGACTTATTAGCAGCATCGGTTTCAATGTTAGCTGACATTGATGTTTTGGAGCGCAATGAACTTGAAGAGGGTATTCCAATTAACGAAATCATGATAACTGATGTCATCGTTGCCCAGGAAAACACGTTTTTACTTGAAGCAGCACACTTCATGTTAAAACAAAAACATGGTTGTTTACCCGTTTTCCAAGATAAGAAACTGGTTGGCATTTTGACAGAAGCTGATTTTGTCAAACTGGCTATTTACTTAATGGAAAAAACGCCTGAAGAAAGTGAAAAGTAAATAGACTGAATGCGATTTTCGTTTTTTTTATAACGACAGACCTGATAGGTTTAAAAAATCTGTCTAAAACTTAGCATTTTTGTCAAGCATTGAATCCTATTCAAAAGTCCTTATTTATTAAGTTCAATTCAGGATAACTGATAACTAAATTAAGGAAATCATCTATGGCTGATATTTTACAACAACAAGTTGAAACGGCTCTTAAGCAATACATTGATCCCTACCTACAAAAGGACCTTGTGTCAGCGAAAACGATTAAAAACATTCAGATTGAAGGTGATACCGTCACGGTGGATATCACCTTTGGTTTCCCAACTGCCGGCTATAATGACACCTTGAGCCAACAATTAAAAACCAAAATAGGGGCTTTGGAAGGTGTCGGTACAGTCAATATCAATGTCAGCCATAAAATTGTTGCCCATGCAGTTCAAAAAGGTGTGGATCCCCTTAAAAATGTGAAAAACATCATCGCAGTTGCCTCTGGCAAAGGCGGTGTGGGAAAATCCACTACGGCGGTTAATCTTGCCCTCGCACTTTCGGCTGATGGTGCCAATGTGGGTATATTAGATGCGGATATGTATGGTCCAAGTCAACCCCGTATGCTCGGCATATCACAACAACCCGAATCCAAAGATGGTCAATCCCTAGAACCGGTGAGACATTACAATATACAGTCCATGTCCATCGGCTACTTAGTAGAAGAAGACACCCCCATGATCTGGCGTGGTCCAATGGTGACTCAAGCCCTGGAGCAATTACTTAAAGAAACTCGTTGGCATGAACTAGATTATCTGGTTGTTGATCTTCCCCCCGGCACCGGCGACACGCAACTCACTTTAGCACAAAAAATCCCGGTGAGCGGCGCGCTGATCATTACCACCCCCCAAGATATTGCTTTGCTTGATGCTCGTAAGGGCTTGAAAATGTTTGAAAAAGTCAATGTGCCGGTACTCGGTGTCATCGAAAATATGAGCATACATATTTGTAGCAAATGCGGCAACGAAGAACATATTTTTGGAAAGGGTGGTGGTTTACGGATGGCACAAGAAACGGATGTTGATTTCCTAGGGGCTTTGCCTTTAGACATTAGTATTCGTGAAAATGGTGATGACGGTCATCCGACTGTGATCGCTGAACCAGAAGGACGTATTGCACAAATTTACCGAGAGATTGCCAGACGTGTTTCGGCTAAACTATCCTTACAAGCTAAGGAATACACGACTAAATTTCCCAGCATCAAAGTCATGAATAATTAACTAATTGGGAATGGGGGAATTGTGAATTGTGAATAGTTAACGACTAAACACATTAATAACGGATTATTTTTTGATAAAGCATTAGACTTGTTCCTTTTCAACACGCTAGAATATAATTCAAATTTCCCCATTCCCCATTTTCAATTCCCCAATACCCAATGAGCATTAAATCCGATAAGTGGATCCGCCGTATGGCGAAATCCCACCAAATAATAAACCCCTTTGAACCGCACCAAGTCAAGGAAAATGCCACCGGGCGTGTCATTTCTTATGGCACCTCTAGCTACGGCTATGACGTGCGTTGTGCCAACGAATTTAAACTTTTTACTAATATCAACGCGACGATTGTTGATCCTAAAAATTTTGATGCCAAAAGTTTCGTTGATGTCAAAGCAGATAATTGCATTATCCCTCCTAACTCATTTGCATTAGCACGGACTATAGAATATTTTCGCATTCCACGCGACATATTAGGCATTGTTTCCGGCAAAAGCACTTATGCTAGAATGGGTATTGTCGTTAGCAACACCGTTATTGAACCGGAGTGGGAAGGACATATCACCCTAGAATTTTCTAACACCACTCCTTTACCAGCTAAAATCTATGCTAACGAAGGGGTCGCCCAAGTTTTGTTTTTAGGAACGGATGAGATATGTGAAACATCCTATAAAGATCGCAATGGCAAATACCAAGGACAAACGGGAGTGACATTACCAAAAGCCTAATTCCAATATTGAGTTCCTGGAATCCAAAGTTTTAGTTTATAGTTATCCAAACAAATATTGCGACTTAAAAATCCTGTTTTTTAGAAAAATCGGATTTTTTGCTGGCTAAAACTTTTCTGGCTAACTATATTGTTAAAAAATCATAAGACAGTATTGTATATTTTATGCTATTATCTACAGATGAATGTCAAATTAGCATTACAATTATTAGGTGTACATCGTAGAACATCGTCTCGTTATGTAAAAGAAGGAAAAAGGTTAGCTAAAAAGCGATGCAAAGAGTAGAACGTCATATCATAGTCGATTCAGATGCTTTAAATGAATTAACATTCAAAGCAAAAAACCTCTATAACGTGGCTAATTATGATATTAGGCAAACGTTTATATTCATGGGGTTAATGCCTAGTGAATATGACCTAACCACCTTTTATGCTTCCATAAATCAACCTGATTATAGAGCTTTGCCTGCACAAACTAGTCAGCAAGTTATTAAGTTGCTTTTTAAAAACTGGACTTCATACTTTGCAGCCATTCGTGAATGGAAAAAAAATCCGTCAAAGTTTAAAGGTATGCCAAAAATACCAAATTATAAAAAAAAGAACGGACACTTTGTTGCCATATTCACTAATCAACAAGTTAAAATTAAAGAGGGTTTTATCCATTTTCCAAAAGCGGTCAATATTTCACCGATGAAAACCTCAGTTTCCAAACCAAAGCAGGTACGTATCATTCCTCAAGCGACCTGCTTTGTTGTGGAAGTGGTGTATGAAAAAGAAGTGCAAAAAGTAGAAACTTTGCCCGATAGTTTTGTTTCCATTGATCTCGGTTTAAACAACCTTGCTACGTCTTTTAACAATGTCGGATTAGCCCCTTTCATTGTAAACGGTAAGCCACTCAAGTCGATAAATACATGGTTTAATAAAAACAAAGCTAAGTTACAAAGTCAATTACCTAAAGGTATATTTAGCACTAGGCGCATCAATCATCTTACACATAAACGTCATCAAAAAATAAACGATTACATTCATAAAACCTCCCGATTTATTGTTGATTATTGTGTTGAAAATA
>Ga0190358_1000050_pt1 | contig 43013 bp, 33 predicted proteins | sample 48721812_MG_FD_161666 | JGI IMG/M metagenome (GOLD analysis project Ga0190358, IMG submission 161666) | Hydrothermal vent microbial mat bacterial communities from Southern Trench, Guaymas Basin, Mexico - 4872-18-1-2_MG | ecosystem: Environmental > Aquatic > Marine > Hydrothermal vents >... | reverse complement strand
AAAATTTCGTAACCGTACAACTAAAAATTGGGTTGATGAAGTTATTTTTCAAGTGGCGGGATTATGGAATTTAAAAATACGTTGTTAATCAATACTTTATAAGCTATTATTTCGGGACAAGTCTAATATTCAGCAATCCATTTTATAGAACCTCTCCCACTATTCAAAAATGCAGAATCCCAAAGAAAAATTGTTTGGTTTTTGACCAAAACACGAGCTTTAAGAAATCCCATTTTTTCAAAAAATCGGATTTCTTAGCTAAAAAACAAATAGTGGGATAGGTTCATAGAAATACTCTTTTTGGCAAAAATAGTATTTTTTGAAATTATGATTGCTATTGATGCTAATATATTAGTGGGTTATAATTGATAACTGATAATTGATAACTGATAACTTATTTTGGATAACATTAAAATTATCTTAGTTGAAACCACGCACCCCGGTAATATCGGGGCAGCAGCGCGAGCCATGAAAACGATGGGCCTTTCGCATTTGCGATTGGTGCAACCTAAACTTTTTCCCTGCGCTGAAGCGACTGCACGCGCTGCGGGGGCCGATGATATTTTGGCCAATACACAAATCTTTGAAAGTTATGAAGAAAGTTTACGGGATTGTCATCTTATATTAGGTACCAGTGCTCGACATCGTTCCATCGCCTGGCCAATATTAACACCCAAAGCTAGTGTTGAAAAAGCTTTCGCTTGTCCCGGTAAAGTGGCTTTCGTATTTGGACGGGAAAGTTCTGGTTTGACAAATCAAGAATTGGAATTATGTCATTATTTAGTACAAATTCCCACTAAAACGACGTTTAGCTCCCTAAATGTAGCATCAGCTGTGCAGATATTAGCTTATGAGTTACGGTGTGCTGATTTGGCGAAATCTCCAGCTACCCTTCATGAAAGAGGGGAGATTGCAAAATCGGTACCTGCTTCAGCAGAAGAGATGGCACAATTTTATGAACACCTTGAGCAGACATTGATTGATATTGATTTTTTGGACCCCAAAAAACCGAGACGCTTAATGCGGCGCTTACATCGTTTATTTAATAGAGTACAATTGATTGACTCAGAAGTGAGTATTTTGCGAGGTATTCTGACCGCAGCACAAACGCAGTGTGAAAAACGGATGGATTATGAGTGAAAAATACTATTTTTTAAAGATGTAGTATTTTTAGAACAAATACAAACATTTATTGGAACATAACAATGAAAATAACAATACTTTTATCATGGGTATTATGCCTTCTATTAGGTGGCTTACCAAACGCTTATGCCAAAAGTTTGTTGCAACAACGCTGGCAATTTAAATCTGCCTATCAAGCTTTATCAAGTAAAGACTTGAAATCTTTTGAACGCTTGTCTGCTCAATTATCAGACTATCCAATTGTTCACTATCTACGCTACTTCTATCTTAGAGCCCACCTTAAGTCAGAAAATGCCCAAACTATTCAAGCATTCTTAGAGCAATACCACGACAGTCCTATGATACCGCCTTTACGGCGGGCTTGGCTTCGGCAACTGACTAAAAAACGTGATTGGGTAACTTTTATCGCCGCTTACGCGCCGCAAAAAAATACCCTTTTGCGGTGCAATTACCTAACAGCGCACCTTCACACACGGGAAAAATTGAATAATGATCTCGTGGATGAAGCAAAAAATTTATGGCTCGTTGGAAAATCTCAGCCTAAAGCTTGTGATCCGGCATTTGATTACTTATATGCTCATGATCTCATTACCCATCATAACCGTTGGCAACGTATTCGTCTCAGCATGGAAAACGGTAAGTATGGATTAGCGCGTTTTATTGCAAAAGGTTTACCAAAATCGGACCAAAAATTAGTCAAGCTGTGGCAATCGATGCACAAAAAATCAGCTTACACTCTCAAAAAATTTAAGTACCCCGATACTGCGATTGCCCGTGTGATAGTTTTACATGGCATTAAACGGTTAGCCCGTAAAAATGTTGATCAAGCTTATGCTTATTGGGAAGAGTATAAAAAACGTTATACCTTTAATCGCTCAGAAAAAGGGGAAATGTTGCGCTATATTGCCCTCAAAGGTGTATCACAAAATCATCCCGAAGCGGCGCATTGGCTGGAAAAAGTGGATGAAGAGTGGCGAAATGACCAAGTCAATCAAGCAAAATTAAAAATGGCTCTCATCGCTGAAGATTGGAAAAAGGTGATCACACTGAGTCAAGATTTAGTCGTCAAAGATGAAGAAAATCAGTACCAATGGCAATATTGGTGGGCGCGTGCTTTGGAACAACTCGAACAAACTGATGAGGCTGAAAAACGTTTTCGGATTTTATCCCAATATCGAGACTATTATGGTTTTTCAGCCGCGAACCGAATTAATAAGCCTTATTCATTCCAACAACAGCCCTTGAATGTGAGTAAAAGACTTATCGCTAAAGTGAAAAAAAATGCCGGATTGGTACGTGCTCGTGAATTGTATTTTGTTGGATGGCCAGCCTTTGCCCGTTCTGAATGGCATAAGGCACAGTCAACTTTGAATCAAAATGAGTTAAAAGCAGCCGTCGCTATTGCTCATGAAATGGGATGGCATGATCAAGCTATTTTCACCGCTCATAAAGCTAAAGTTTATAATGACCTTAAGATACGTTTTCCATTGCCATTTTATGATCCAGTATTTACTCATGCAAAGGCTCAACAGTTAGATTCTGCCTACATTTATGCGGTAATACGTCAGGAAAGTGCTTTTCAAACGGATGTCCGTTCTGGTGCTGGGGCTTTAGGACTGATGCAATTAATGCCTGCTACGGCTAGGGAAGTCGCTCGAAAACAAAAAATCCGGTTGAAAAGTACTCAAAAAATTTTAGTGCCTGATACGAATATTCAATTAGGTAGCGCTTATTTGAGGCAAATGCTCAATCGTTTTGATGATAATCACTTGTTAGCCACAGCTGCTTATAATGCGGGACCAACCCGTGCTAAACGCTGGAGTAAAAAATATGGTTGTTTTCCACCGGATGTTTGGATTGAATTGATTCCGTTTACGCAAACCCGTGATTATGTTAAGCGCGTGTTAAGCTACGCGCCAGTTTTTGAATTTCAGATAGTGGGACATACACGAGTCAAACCGATGCTACTTGATACCATTTTGGCTGATGAGTGTATATATACTGAGCGTACTTGAAATTTGTGAAAATTCATTCACCTACGTTTTTTTCAACTCCGCTGGTGTCTTTTGGCAATGTTTTCACGAAACTCAAGGGCAATCAGTATAGATTAATATGACTGCCTGGTTTAAAGAAATTTTTTTTGCTAAAAATTTTCGTTATACTACTAACGGGTAATTTTTGGACTTTTTTTTTAAACGGTTGGTGGGCAAAAAAAAACTTGCCCACCCTACATAACTTTGAGCAACCCTTCATAAAAATCATAAAAATCATAAAAATCACAGTTCAAAATTAATTAGGAACATGTCTATTATAAAAAATCCGATTTTTGAAAAAAATAGTATTTCTAAAATGCCAAGGCTGAGCAGTTACAATTAAATAAATATAATGAAAACAAATACTTATATAAAATTATTACTAACAGGCTTTTTACTCGGTTTTGTGTTAGCAGCGTTTGCTATTACTGACGAAGAAATTGTCATCGGTTTAGAAGCTTTGGATGACTGGGAAGCAGCTTATCCATTGGCACTTCAAATAGCTCGTGAACAAAATGCCTACCCAGTATGGCGTGAAGTCGCCATTAAATATAGTCAATTTGATAGCGATAATAGGGCTTACTTACAGGCTTGGCAACAGGCTTACTTGCTTAATCAAGAATCCACTTATCGGGATTTTTTAAATATTAAACCACAGTCTTCGCTTAATCATTATGCGATTTCTGCCATATTTAAATTAATTAGGGCATCAGATAAGTTTGAAGGTTATTTAAGGTTTATAGCCGAATTTTCTAATGTAGTTGAATCAATTGAGGCGTTACTAAAAACTCACGAAATTGCTTTCCAAAGAGCAAAAAATTTTAATGAACCATTGGTTTTTGATGCGTTTGTCATGACTTTTTATGGGGCAAAACAAATCCCCCAGGCGATAGAACTCGCTTTTGAAACTGAAAAACAAAGAATTGAAAAAGAACTGAGTGATATAGATAACATCGAATTGCGGGAAAAAATTGCTCGCCGCCTGTTTAGTGAAGGGCGTATAGCAGAAAAACAACATGCACCTTTAGTTGCGGCTCGTAAATATCAATTGCTCAATTTAGATATTTTCATAGATACTAAAGTATTTACGGCACTATTAGATAAAAAAGAGCGTTTTGCCTATCAAAAATTAATGCAAACGAAGCAAAATGAAATAGCCAAAAGCATTAATGAAATGCGAGATGCCATTATAGAAACGATCCAGCTTAAAACTCAACTGATGGAACCCGCGATGGTAAAAGAATTGCCAGCACAAAATCCGAGTTTAGAAAAAATCATTGCTAGGCATAATTATTTATTAGTACAACAATTTAAACAGCTTAATAAAAATATTAAAGCCGGATCCCATATAGATACAAATGTGGCTGAGTTAATACCGGTGTTAACCGGTTTAAAAATAGCCAAAGTGATAGGTAAAATATCGCTGATTATCACAAAAACCTTAGCGAATCCAAGTAAATACCAGGCTATTTTATTTGGTTCAAAAAACAATTGAGGTTTGAAAGAAATCCGATTTATTGAAAGAAATAGTATTTCTTATACGCTTCTTTAAAGGTAAAAACATGAAAAAACTGAGTTTATTGCTAGCCGTTTTGAATTTATTTTTCGCTTTTTCAGTATTAGCTGAATCTGTTAATAAAAAAGAAGTTAAATTTTCAGTACCACCTGTCAATGAAGAAACTCATGAAAAAACTTCAGTACCCGTTGAGCCAGTTATAGAAAAAACTTCACCAAGCCAGTCTATCAATGAAGGTGTAATTGCAATAACTACAACGCCTAGGGAGGCAGATATTTATGTCAATGGTAAACTTTTTGGCAATAGTACCCCAATCGTACTCAAACTGCCCGAAGGTAAACATCAAATAACCATAAAAAAAGTGGGAAAAAAAAGTGAAAATTTAGACATCCTGATTACTAACGGCGCGGTGGTGTCCAAAAAAGTTATCCTGGTTGACTTACCACAACCAACACCTTTATCCACTCATTTATCGGATATGCTTGAACCAAAACGGGATGCTTTTGAAACGGAAGAAGAATTTCAACAACGCCGTCTGAAATTAATTGACAAATTTAATCAAGCCGTGTTGCAACAAAATGCGGATTATCAAGCCGGTATCGCCTACTTAGATAAAGAAAGTTACAATATTGAAAATCAAACCTTTCCTGTACGTGTTGAATGGCAAGCGTCGTGGGCAAAAGCTTATGAATTGCCGAACCAAGGTTATATTACAGCTAAACGCGATGATGCTAAAAAACTTTGGGAAGGCGGTTCCCAAAAATCTTTGTACCTCTATGTAGAATGGGGAAAAAATCAACTAAGGCCTTATAAGTCCGTTTTGGTAGGATTAGGAAAAGAATGGTTGATTAATTTTAATCAACATTTACCAATAATTGAGCAATTGAATTGGCAAGGGGATAAAAAAGCCATTTCCCTGGCTGCTTTTAGTCCAAATTTAAAAACTTTAGCTTCCGTCACGGGCAAAGTGATTAAGTTAAGGCAAGTCAGCACAGGTAAAATACGACATATCCTTAAAGGGCATAAATACGGTGTATCTTCGGTTGCCTTCAGTCCTGATGGTAAAATACTGGCATCGGGTAGTTTGGATAATACCATTAAACTATGGAAAGTCAAGACAGGCACCTTAATAAGTACACTAGGGGATGGAATATTTTTTAGTGAAGGACATAAAAAAGCGGTTAATTCGGTTGCCTTTACTAAAGATGGCAAACAACTGGTATCCGGCGGTGTAGATAAAACGGTTAAAGTGTGGGGAATCAATACCGGCAAAGTGCTACAAACATTGAATGGACATAAAGATGAAGTGACATCTATTGCTATTACCACCTATGAAGATAATATTTTAGTCATTGCATCAGGCAGTCAGGATAAAACGATTAAACTGTGGTTTAATACAGTACCACTTTATACATTAAGGGAGCATGAAGGTGTTATACAATCTCTTGCCTTTAGCTCAGATGGTAAACTTTTAGCATTAGGAGGTGATGATCAAACGATTAAGCTATGGCGTATTCCTCCCTGTGAACCACCACGTATTTTTCCTGTATTTGAAAAAAATGTCGTTTCGCTTGCTTTTAGCCCAGATGGGAACGTGTTAGCCTCAGTCAGTGGTTCTGATATTAATTTATGGAAGGTACAAAATGGAGATACTCTTTCTACTTTACAACTAGAAGTTTTAGGAAAATCGGTTGCGTTTAGTTTAGATGGACGCACATTAGCATCCGTTGATGAATTAAATAGTATTAAGGTGTGGGGTCCAGCCGTAGAGTTGGAAGCGCAAGAGTAGTTTGGGAATTGGAAATTGGTTCACTGCGTGAAGTAATTGGGAATATTTTTAGCTTGAACCATACCTATTAATTTGATATAGTATTGTTTTGTGTGAAAAATCCATACATGGAGTAAAATTAATGATTCAAATTCAGCAAAACAACGCATTAAAATTGCTTGAAATTTCAGCCAGTTTAGCATCCAGTGCCATCCCGGCAAAGGCTGCTGCTAACAATGGTTCTATGAACGAAACCGAATTGAAAGATTTATTTTCGGCTTGTGTTGATATGGTTTATGAAAAATTTGAAGGATTTCCTTGTTCTAAAGAAATCAACGAAAAATTTGCCACCATTGGTGAAATGCACCAAGTATTTACTGAAAAGTTTGCGGAAATTGATACAAAACTGGCAGCATTGCCCCATTCTAATAGAGTTAGCCGGCGACCGGGGTAATATACCGGTCACAAGGGCAATCGCAGTGAACTGCCCTTATCATTAAAATCTTGAATAAATTTCAGAATTTATTGTTATAGATTTTAAAAAATATGTTAGAATTATTTTTATTATTAGCTTGTCAGAAATACTATTTTTTCCAAAAATAGTATTTCTTTTTATTAATTGAATGTTATAATATTATAATTTTATTATGTTATAATCTTAAATCGTTAGCAAATCTGCTCGGCTAACATATTTGTATAAAAAAATTGATATTTATATCAATTTGTACAAATTGAAATTTTTTAGGAGTAGAAATTTTTAAACTTAATAATGAGTACACTTTTAATGAGGAAAGTCTAACAATGCCTACATTTGTGCGTACTGAAAAATGCGACGGCTGCAAAGGTCAAGATAAGACCGCTTGTATGTATATTTGCCCCCATAACTTGATGAAACTGGATAAAGATGGCTCCGAAACAGGTCATGCCATGAAAGCTTTCAATCAAGAACCTGAGCAATGTTGGGAATGTTATTCCTGCGTGAAAATTTGCCCGCAAAATGCGATTGAAGTCCGTCACTATGCTGATATCGTACCTTTGGGTGCCTCTGTACAACCGCTACGCGGTAGTGATTCCATCATGTGGACGATTGTTTTCCGCAATGGCAATAAAAAACGTTTCAAATTCCCCATTCGTACCACCCCTGAAGGTTCTATTGAGCCTTATGCCGGTAAACCCCAGGTTAATATGGACGATATTGATAAACCCGGCTTTTTCAACATGGGTAAAGAATTGAAGGGCGATAGAAGCCAATTAATTCGTCTGTAAGGTGACAGACTTCGGGCATCACCTGCCTTTTAGGTAGGTGTTGATGTGCATAAAATATTAACACAACTGAATAGTTAGGAAACAAACATGGCAGAAGGCACTTTTGGTAATCCACAAGTTATTGAAGAAGAAGTCGATATCCTGTTGATTGGTGGTGGAATGGCGTGCTGTGGTGCAGCGTATGAAATCATGCGTTGGACTGAAGGCACTGATCTCAAAATCAAATTGGTTGATAAAGCCGCTTTGGATCGTTCCGGTGCAGTCGCTCAAGGTTTATCTGCAATTAATACTTACCTGGGTGATAATGATCCGGCAGATTATACCCGTATGGTCGCTAATGACTTAATGGGTATTACCCGTGACGATTTGGCTTATGATGTAGGTCGTCACGTTGATGACTCGGTACAGTTGTTTGAAGAATGGGGACTGCCGATTTGGAAACAAAAAGGTGATGAAGGCAAATCCTTGAAAGATGGCGGTAAACCGGTCCGTTCTGGTAAATGGCAAATTATGATTAATGGCGAATCCTATAAATGGATTGTTGCCGAAGCCGCTAAAAAAGCCCTGGGGACTGACCGTATCCAGGAACGTGTGTTCATCGTTAAATTGATCAACGATAAAAACGATCCGGAACGTGTAGCAGGTGCTATCGGTTTCTCCGTGCGTGAACACAAAGTGTATGTCTATAAGTTCAAAGCTTGTCTGCTCGCCGCTGGTGGTTGCGTTAATCTCTTCCGCCCACGCTCTGTTGGTGAAGGTTCCGGTCGCGCTTGGTATCCAGTCTGGAATGCAGGTTCCACCTACGCTATGGCTGCTGAAGCCGGTGCGGAATTAACCATGATGGAAAACCGCTTTGTACCAGCCCGCTTTAAAGACGGTTATGGTCCAGTCGGTGCATGGTTCTTGTTGTTTAAAGCGAAGGCAACCAATGCCTTTGGTGAAAACTACATGGAAAGAAACAAGGAGATGTTGAATGACTATCCGCCTTATGGTCTAGCTGCGGTGCCAGCTTCTTGTTTACGTAACCATCTCATGATGCATGAGATGAAAGAAGGTCGTGGTCCAATTTATATGGATACGCCAACCGCTTTAGCTAAATTGGCTGAAACCATGACTCCCAAGGAAATCAAGCATTTAGAAGCTGAAGCTTGGGAAGATTTCTTGGATATGTGTATCGGTCAAGCAGGTGTCTGGGCTGGTGAAAACATTGAACCAGAAAAGAGGCCATCTGAGTTGATGCCGACCGAACCGTATTTACTGGGTTCACATTCTGGTTGCTGTGGTATTTGGGTCTCCGGTCCGACTGACTTAGGCGCACCACCAGAATGGTCTTGGGGTTATCGTTCCATGACCACAATCAAGGGGTTATTTACAGCGGGTGACGGTGTTGGTGCTTCTGGTCACAAATTCTCATCTGGCTCCCATGCAGAAGGTCGTATTGCGGCTAAAGCTATGGTGAAGTATGCGCTGGCTCACAAAGACTGGAAACCGGAATTAGATGCGCCTGTTGATCAATTGGTAGCTGATATCTACAAGCCAGTGAAAACCTTCTTGGAACACAAAGATTACAGCACCGCTATTGATGTCAATCCTAACTACATCACCCCCAAAATGTTGCAATTCCGTCTGCAAAAGATTATGGACGAATACTGCGCGGGTGTAGCGACTTGGTATCAAACCAACGCGAAAATGTTGGAAGTCTGCGAATACAAGTTGGAAATGCTCAAGGAAGATTCCTTCAAAATGCGGGCAAAAGATTTGCACGAATTGCTCCGTGCTTGGGAAAACTATCACCGCATCATCACGGCAGAAGCTCACATGAAACACATTCAATTCCGTGAAGAATCCCGTTATCCGGGCTTCTACTATCGCATGGACTTCAACTTCGTTGATGAAGAAAATTGGAAGTGCTTCGTCAACTCCACTTATGATCGTAAGTCTAAAAAGTGGAGCTTGAAGAAGGTACCTCATGTTAACTTAGTTGCTAAGTAACAAACGCTTTACAAAAAAATAAGTTTCGAGGTTCAAGTTTTTTCGGTAGAAAAGACTTGCATCTCGAAAAAACGGGTGTTTGGGATAATTTATTTTCTGGAAGTCCCTAATAGTGAATAGTTCATAATTAATCATTAACCCTTAAATCAGCCTAGCCATTCTTTGGTTAGGCTTTTTTTTTGGAAAAATTCACATTCCAATTTTGATAGGAACATGCATGAAATAACTTAGACAATTGTTTATAGGGTGGATAAGTTCCGCGTCAGGAGCCCTATGATTTATAGCTTGGTGTATGACGTTATCACTTATACACCCTACAATATTGTTCTGTACAAAGCTTTTTTATATACAATTCTTGTAGTAACTGGTGTTTTTCAAAAGTTAATATATAGCATTTCCCTTTTGAGTGAAGTACATCTTTTGTAGGGGCAATCCTTTATGGTTGCCCTGTATCTCACCCAAAAGAAAAAAACTTTAGCCGATATCTCAATAATTCTAAAATTCTGTTAATTCTGATTCAGACAATAAAAAATGTCTTTTGTACAAAGCTTAATTATATAAAATCGCTTTCTGTTATTATTGTCAGAATTAAAACTTAAAAAGCAAGTATCAGAATTAAAATTGAAAATGTTAAACTTACCCGTAAAATGTTTAGGTATTCACTTTGAAAACGATGAAGCGCGTCGTGCCTATTTTTTAGAAGAACTCCGCAAAAAACTGCAAGGTCCTGATTTTAAAAGATTTTCAGGATTTCCTCACGCCACCGATGAGGCTATTTTAGCCCTTTCTGATCCACCCTATTACACCGCTTGCCCTAATCCCTGGTTAGCTGATTTTTTAAACGAATGGGAACAAAATCATAACAATTACCACCGCGAACCCTTTGCCACCGATGTCACCGAAGGCAAAAATGATCCCATTTATAACGCGCATTCTTATCATACCAAGGTTCCTCATAAGGCGATTATGCGCTATATATTGCATTACACTGAGCCTGGTAATGTGGTATTTGATGGTTTTTGTGGTACGGGTATGACGGGGGTAGCGGCGCAACTGTGTGGCGATCAAAAAACCATTGAATCTTTAGGCTATCGCGTACAGCCTGACGGCACGATTGAGGCGCAAGATGAAAATGGCAAATCAGGTTGGCAACCATTTTCAAAGTTAGGCGCACGGCGAGCCATTTTAAATGATTTATCGCCCGCAGCGACATTTATTGCTTATAACTACAATACGCCTGTTGATGCCTTCACCCTTGAACAAGAGGCGCATCGCATTCTGCAAGCTGTGGAAACAGAATGTGGTTGGATGTATCAAACCCTGCATTTCAGCACCAAAAATATCAAAGAACACACCAATGACATTAAGAAAATTATTTTAGGTGAAATGGCTTGCCCTATATGGATAATCCTGGGGCGCATTAATTATACGGTGTGGTCTGATATCTTTATTTGCCCTGAATGTGCCAACGATGTCATATTTTGGGAAGCGGCTGTCAATAGAGAGGCGGGAAAACCTCAATTTCCTTGCCCCCATTGTGACGCGACATTGACAAAACGCACCTTAGAACGCGCTTGGATAACGCGCTTTGATACTGCCATTAGTGAAACGGTACGACAGGCAAAGCAAGTGCCAGTTTTGATTAATTATTCTGTGGGCAAAACCCGTTATGAAAAAACACCAGATGAATTTGATTTAGCGTTATTAGAAAAAATAGAGAAGACAGAGGTACCATATTGGTTTCCGACGGTTGCCTTGCCAAAAGGTGATAAGATGGCTGAACCGTTGCATCTTGGTATAACACATGTACACCATTTTTATTCTAAGCGGGCATTATTAACTCTTCAATGTGGATATCACAATGTTTCTTCTTTGAATGAAAATATAAAGCATTATATGTTATTTGTTATTCAGCAGGCTGTGTTAGGAATGGCAAAGATCGCACGCTACGTTCCCAATCATTATTCTCAAGTTAATCAATATCTTAGTGGAACACTTTATATTAGCTCCCAAATAGTAGATGTGTCGTTAGAGTATATTATAGCTGGAAAAATCAGGCGATTAACTCAGCTACTTGGAACATATCATAAAGTTAATGAAGCGTTGGTTGCCTGTCAAAACTTCTCGGATTTCAAAATGGAAGATGCGGTTATAGACTATATTTTCCTTGATCCGCCCTTTGGCTCGAATCTCATGTATTCAGAGCTCAATTTTCTCTGGGAATCATGGCTACAAGTTTTTACCAATAACCAACAGGAAGCCATTGTCAATAAAACCCAGAACAAAAAGTTAAGTGATTACCGTGCCCTGATAGTAAATTGTTTCAAAGAAGCTTTTCGTATTCTCAAACCTGGGCACTGGATGACGGTGGAGTTTTCTAACACGCGAGCCGGGGTTTGGAATATATTACAAACCACTTTGCAAGAAGCTGGATTTATCATTGCCAATGTATCGGCTTTAGACAAAAAACAGGGCAGTTTCAACGCTGTCACAAATACAATCTCGGTTAAACAAGATTTAATTATTTCCGCTTATAAACCTAATAGTGGCTTAGAAGAACGCTTTGAAAAAGCGGCTGGTTCTGAGGCGGGGGTATGGGAATTTGTTCGCAACCATTTAAATTACTTGCCGATTACTAAAATAAAAAACGGTGAACTCGAATGGATTTCAGAACGCGAACCGCGCATTTTATATGATCGCACAGTAGCGTATTTTATCGGGCATGGTTACTCAGTACCGCTGTCTAGTCAACAATTTCAAGCTGGTTTAAGAGAACATTTTAAAGAACGCGATGGCATGATTTTTCGTTTGGAGCAAATAGAAAATTATGAGCAAAAGCGCAAAAAGACTAAAAATTCGCCCCAACTGGCACTACTTATCTCCGATGAACGCAGCGCAATTGATTGGCTGAATAATTTTTTGAAAAAACAGCCATCAACTCGCCAGGATATTCATCCTAAATTGATTAAGCTTCTCGGTGCTGGTTGGAAAAAACATGAACTCATGGTAGAATTAGATACCCTGTTAGAATTTAACTTCTTAAAATATGAGGGCAAGGGCGCGGTACCAAGTCAAATTCATCACTATTTATCCCATCAATTTAAAGCTTGTCGCAATCTGGAAAAAGATAACACCATTTTACAACAATACGCAACAGAACGCTGGTATATTCCAGAACAATATAAAGCACAGGATTTAGAAAAAATCCGTGAAGCCCATTTATTGCATGAATTTAAACAATATCGCCAAAGTCAGAAAAAGCGTCTCAAAGCTTTTCGTTTAGAAGTGATGCGTACTGGTTTTAAAAACGCATGGGCGCAACAAGATTATAAAACCATTATCGAAATGTCTCACAAAATACCGGAAGCGGCTTTGTATGAGGATGAAAAGCTATTACAATTATATGATTTAGCTATGGTGCGCTTAGAACAGTAATATAGTTTTTCATATAAGTAGTAGTACAAAAGTATTTTAACATTATTTAAATATACGTATAAGTAGTTGGGATTTAGATGATAATGAATCAGAAGGTACAAAAAAAGCATTTCATTTAAGTGGACCCATCATTAGAACCTTGAGCGAAGGGAGTATTATGCTTATTGATGAAATTGAAGCTAAAATGCACCCGATGATGACAATTAATACGATAAATTTATTTTTAAATAAAGCAACCAATCCGTATGGGGCACAAATTATTTTTGCCACTCATGATACAAATATACTGACGTATTGCCCACTTTGGAGAGATCAAATAAATTTTGTAGAGAAGAATAATTGGGAAGCGACTGAGATTTATGCGCTTTCTGATTTTAGATATTTTGATGAAAAAAATTAGCCTGAACGTCCTGACGTAGTATATAAGAACTGTTGGAACGGGACGGAATCCTAAAGGTGTTATTGATCAGGCTATAAAGAATCGAACTGATTTTGAATGCCACAAAGAAATTGATTTCGTTTGGGCTGTTTTTGATAAAGACGACGCTGATGAAAATGAAACAAAAATTAATAAATTTAATGATGCTTTTAAGATCGCTAAACAGAAAAATATTCAAATTGCATACAGTAATGAAGCGTTTGAATTATGGTTGCTACTGCATTTAACAAATGTTGAAAAAAGTAAACCTTTTCTTGTTAAAGAATTACGAGATGGGATAAAATTTTACAATAATTGAATGCTATTGGAATATAGTAGTCTTATGTGAAACATAAGAAATATGAAATCGTTTGCAACCCCTCGTTTGAAAAATTTCTACCCACCCTACATATCTGATAGAAAATGAATGCCGATGCACACAAAAACACGTTTGCCCACCAGGCTTTAAAACAAAACATGGCAGGTCAAGGGCAGCGTCCAAACTGGATTTTGACCTGGCAGGTTTTCTTCCTGCCATGTCTGGTTGTCGAATTTATTTCATGCACATTCCTAAACTTTGTAAAATGTCCTGGGGTTCTATTTTGTGAACTAAGAATTTTTAAAATGCACTTTAATATTTTAACAGATTTGATATGAAAATACAAGCTTTTTGCTTAGGTTTTCTATAAAAAAGGCTAAATTGATTTTTGCGAATTTGTAACATGCCTAAAATAGCCAGTTCAGCGCGTAACATTTTTTTTTGTAAATCGAATAATGGAGCATTATTTTTTATATCTATCTATTAAGTCCTAATTAAAATGACAAATAGACTGTAGTCATATATAAATAGCTGCTTTATGATAATTTAATTTTGTATAAAATAAGCTTTTTTTCATCAAAAAGTAAAACTTATGCAAAATTCATTTGACTTAATTTCGATTTGCTGTAAAATGGGTATCCAATCGAAAGAAGAATATAGTATTTCTTGATTAACTGGATCACTGATAACTGATCTCTTTAGGTGTCTAATGGACCGGTGTCCATTAACACAACCACTTGGAACACCCCCCCTAGTTTCAAGCGGTGCCGGGTGGCAGTTTTAAAATGCCACTCATTATTAGAAATACTATTTTTTCAAAAATAGTATTTCTTGGTTAGAAACCGAGTTTTTCCAAAATACTTGGTTTCTTAATAGGGGTGCCGAAATGACCAGTTTTGGTAATTTTGGTAGGGCGAAATGGGTAATTCTTTTTTTAATTAGGAATTAGCTATTTCATTTTTTATTATTAATACTAAAGGAAATATGATGACCTCATATTTACGACGAAAACGTGTTCCCACGCGGGACACTCATTGTTGTGAACCACCCAATAGGCGAAGGCGATCCTATTTTACCCATTGGGTACAAAGCGCATTGATGATCTTTGCGTTTATCACTCTGCCGGCTACGTCTGCTATAGCCATTGACTTTGATTATGAATTGACAGCCACTGGCACTGAAAGCCCTGATGTTACTTTTTCTGTTGAATTGACTGCGATTGGGAAGGAAACGGTTATCAAGGACGAAGGATACACCAAGTCTTTTGATGTGCCGTATGTCAAAAACAAGTGGAGTAAAAAGTGCGACAGCCGTTCCAGAATGGCACCTTGTTTGCCCTTAAACTGCGAAGTTGATTATAGCAAGGGAAACGGTTCAGGATATCATCTTGCCATTTCTGGTAATAATCATCCTGGTGGTTGGAGTCGTTCTCATACCCTGCGTCAACATAGCTCAGGTTCTTGGTGTCTTGACTCATATGTAAAAGTATGTGCAGGAAAACACTTTGGCGGGGGTGCTTGGTATAATGCAAATCACACTATTTACGGGAAATGTGCCTACACAGAGTTATGGACGCAAACCCAGCAGAAGGGCCCTTTTTTGTTCAATGAAACAGATGGTTTTGTTGAATTTGCAAAGTATGATGGGCAAATGGGTTCAGACTTGCCTAATGCTGTCAAATGTCCAGGTGGAGAATGTCCCTGGAATAATAAATGCCCTGTTGATGGGAAACAAAATGCTAAGATGGTCGACTGTCCTACTGTCGATTATTATGATGTGGCTGTTGTTTCTCAACCATCCAGTGATGCGCCTCCTATCCAAGTCGCTATGTTCGAGGGAATACCCGCTGACAATCAAAATGGTGAATCTTTTTGGGCTCAAACTATCTATCGTATTCCTTGGAATGAAGGCAAGCATGGGAAGGCATCCATTCCTACCAGTGGAGCAACACTTGTTGATTCTATTTCTGACACCGCACCTAATGCTGATACAACTTATGCGGTTTCTATTACTAATTCAGGAAGTACGCATACCCAAAATAAGCAAGGAAAAGTAGATGCAATAGACTTCATGGGGTGGATTAGTGGTTCCAATCATGATTTTTTTGTGACTTCTGACACAAGCCTTGAGCCACCACTGGCATATATTGATAATATTTTGCCAAATCCAACAGTTGTTGAAACACCAGTTTCATTTGAAGGACATGGTGAGTATGAAGGCATCCCCGATTCTTCAATTACCAGCGCAACATGGCAAACTAACCGTTCTGGTGGTACAACTCTACACACCTGTTCAACATCACCGTGTAATTTTGTCAACGACAGTTTGGAAATGGGGCAGCATTTGATCAGTTTTGATGTCGAAGCCTTGGGTTCTCTGACTTCTCCTGAAACGACTGAAGTGTTAAAAGTCAATACTCTTCCACTTGCTTCAATTACACTTGTAGAGAGTACTGGCGAAAAATATGGGGTAGTGAAGGCTGTCAAATGGAAAGACGATGAATTTGATCTTTTCCACGATCCCATTAAATTCGTTGGGCAAGCTGTGGATTTGGACGGTATGATCACTGAATATGAATGGGAATCAGATCGAGATGGTGTATTCGGTAATAAACCTATTGTTTCGTATAACAATCTAAGCCTTGGTATACACACTATTAGTTTCCGTGTTAAAGATGATAATGAAATGTGGTCGAATACTGCCACGAAAAAAGTGGAGGTGATGAAACCGCCTACTTTGTTGGTTCATGGATTATGTGACAGTGCTTCTGTATGGAAATGGGATGAAGACGAGAAAGTTGGAAATGGTTACCAGATCCATCGGATGAGTATTTCGCCCAATGATGAGAGTATTTCGTATGGTGCTGATAAAGTTTCAGAGGAAGTCAAAAAGCTAGCAAATAAACATGGGCTCCCAAAAGTGAACATTGTGGCCCATTCTATGGGTGGACTTAATTCTAGGTGGTACATTCAAAATCCGGGCTATAGACTTGATGTCAATAAACTCGTCATGTTAGGAACTCCAAATCATGGCTCAACACTGGCTGCTGTAATGAAACCGTCTTCGAGTGGCAAGCATGTGACAATTTTTCTTGATCCTCTAGTATCAATAGCTTCCATAATAGGAAATCTGGCTCATTTTTGTGCTACTCGTGATCTCATTCCACAAAGTTCTGCTCTAAAAGCCATTAATGAAAACAAGAAAGATGAAGGCTACAGCAGACATCAACCGAATGATAACATTCGTACAGTATATGGCAGTAAAATTCCCTATTTCAACATCTATAGTAGTGGTTTACCTAGCCTCAGCCACAAACACATAATAATAGATCTTTGGATTGATGAGATAGATTTCGTTATTCCAACTATATCTTTTAGCACAGACTTGGTCGTGCATAAAAGAAGTCTTAATTTAGACAATGTGCCTTCTCACAAAGTACCAGGTTCGATACTTCACACTTCATTGACAACAAACAATGCGATTCTTAAAAAAGCACTGTATTACTTAGGTGATGATCCCCCAGAAGCGTCAAACGATTCCCCTGAAGAAGATAGTACGAAGGTACTCGCTGTAGATGTCATTTATGCCACTGATGCTAAAGCACTTCCCACGTTATTAACTGGTGAAACAACGCAACAAGAATTTGAGGTAGATGCCACAACCAATAACCTGCATGTCATGTTAATGGTGAAAGCCACAGAAAATAGTGCTAAACCCTCTTTTAGTTTGCTCTCGCCGAGTGGCGTTGTCATTGACGGAAACACCACTTTGTCGAATGTGACATACGACAATGATAATCCCATTGGCACTACTTACCACATTACTGATGTAGAACCCGGTACTTGGACAGCAACAATTGAATCAGCGAGTAGTGAATCAATCCAATATGCCCTCGCTGCTACAGGCGAAACCAATTTTTGGGTAGGCATAACAGAAGGCACACAAGTCGAACCCGGCGAGCCTTTTACTATTCAAGCCTACGCCCAAAAAGAGGGCAGTGCCCTATCAGGATTAGACGTAAGCGCAACGCTGGTTAAAACCTTAGACGAAGGTGAACGAATCGGCAAATATGGTTCTGAATTGCGCGACGTTGAACCCGTTACAGTCGAATTGACTGATCTTGGCGATGGACGCTACGAACTGGTTTATGAAGATACCGTTGCGCCCGGTACTTACCGCGTGTTTATCACAGCAACCGATCCAGCAACCGAGACTTCACGAGTCGCTTTTACCACCTTCTTCATAGAATATGACTATGAGCTTGCTATCCAAAGTGAAGACATTGCTTTCTCGAATGATGCGCCAGAACACCATGAAACCATTACCATTTCTGCCGACATCCACAATGAAAGTGGTCTTGAAGCGAAAGGGGTAGAAGTGTGGTTTGCTGACGGTAGCCTCAGTGAAGGCGGCACCGTGTTTGCCAAAGAAACCATCGATCATATCGCCGCTGGTGGTAGCACAATGATTTCTGCTCCTTGGCTTGCAACTGCGGGAACCCATGATATTTTCGTTATTGTCAGTCCGATGAATACCTTCATTGAGACCAATCTGGATAATAATACTGCCAGCAAAACGATTATCGTGGCTGATAAACCACCCATTGCTTATGCTGGAATGGATCAAAAAGCGCGTGTTGATAGCCATATTTTCCTTGATGGTAGCGGTTCTACAGATGAACTCAAACTAGAACGGTATGAATGGGATATTGATACCAGTGTTGATTCTAACAGCGATGGCATTGCGGATAATGACGTGGATTTAACCGGCGTTCGCCCCTTCATTCAGGCGGGAACTTATACGACGCTTGGCGAGTATGAGATTAAAGTCACCGTGTTTGATGCCCTTAATCAAAGTCATTCCGATACCTTAATGGTGCAATTGACAGAAGAGTATGATTTTGAGCCACCGGTTGCCAATGCCGGACCAGATCAAACTATCGCACCAGAAGCACCCGTTTATTTTGACGCTTCCGGTTCCACTGATAATTATGGTATAGCCACCTATATTTGGGACATTGATACGCATGTCGATTCCAATGGTGACGGAATTGCTGATAACGATGTCGATTTTGTCGGTATGCGGGCTGTTCTGCCCTGGGGCTATGCGGAAAAAGATTTTTACACCGTGAAATTGACCGTGACAGATGTCGCCGGCAATGATTCTGCCACTGATACCCTTATCGTTAATACGGGCGGTCAAATCGGGCCATACCGTACTTATGGGTATGTTAAAGACGCTATCGAAAATCCGATTCCCGGTATCACTGTCCAAGTGGGCGACAAAACCACAGTAACGGATGCAACCGGTTATTGGGAAATCAATGGCTTATATGCAGGTGAATACACCATCACAACGAGCAAAGAGGGTTATACCTTTAAATACGGTTATGAACATCAGATAGATGAACAAACGATTACCGTTGGTGAGAATACTCAAAAGGTGAAGGTGATAACACAGGCATCGTCTATTCTTAAAATAGACGTTATTCCCTATATGCAGCATCTTATTCCCTCTACGCAAAGTGACGAAGAAGAAAGTGATGACAATGCGGAAAGTGACGACGCAGAAAGTGACGATGCGGAAAGTGATGACGCGGAAAGTGACGACGCGGAAAGTGATGACGCGGAAAGTGATAGTGATGAAGTGGAAAGTGACGACGCGGAAAGTGATGACACTTCTGAAAATGAAGAAGAAAGTAATCGTCCAAGCTATCTGAAAGCATTGTACACAGATCAAGCACTCCCGCAGGGTGAAAACCTGATTTACATGATCACGGTGACTAATAAAGGCAACGATATAGCAAAAGAGGTGGTTCTCACCGAAACTTTGCCAGAAGGTACCGAACTGGTGTCTATTGAAGCCTTGACTGGTGGTAGTTGTGATGTCAGTACAATGACTTGCACCCTACCTGATTTAACGCCTGGCGCAAGAGTCAACGTAAAAGTTGAGGTGAGCAATAACCAAGACACAACACTGCTCAACATTGTGCAAGTGACGGCAAATGAATATCCATCTGATGTTCAAGTCACCACGACGGAAATCAAGCCCTATTTGTCGGTGTCTATCAATGATCTTCCCGATCCAGTAGAAATGCTTATGCCTTTGAGTTATAGGGTAGAAGTCGAACTGAACAAACATGCCTCTTCGGATGCATCGGATATTAAATTGGTGATGACATTGCCATTTGGCGTTGAGCTAAAATCCGTGAATAGCGATGATGCTAATTGCGACACCAGCAAATTGCCAATTGTCATTTGTAGCGTGACGGATTTAAGCATTGGTAGCAAAGCCACACTCAAAGTTGACACTGTGCTTAAAGATGCTGGGCTACTACTGCTCACGAACCAAGCCTCGGTAACGGCGAATGAATACCCGACTCACGCAATGATAGAACGCACAAAGATAGTTGTGCCTGATGATATTAAAGTTGATATTGCTTTTGTGATCGACGTGACGGGTAGTATGCAGCAAGAAATCAATGGTGTCCAAAAAGCTTTGAAGGATTTCATTGCTAAAATTGGTTCTAACGAGTCTCCACTCGTTGCCTTGATAACATTTAGAGATTACGTCAAAGTAAGAGCCTTTACCCGTGATCTCAATGTGTTATTAGATAGCGTTAAAAAGCTGGGTGCGAGTGGCGGTGAAACTTGCCCAGAGGCATCAGTAGAAGCCATGATACTTGCTATCGAACACCTCAAGGATGGCGGCGTGATACTATTTACGACTGATGCGTCACCTTATGCCGATGCTGATATTGAGAAACTCGGCAATTTGATAAGTGGCAAGGATATGAACTTGATCACTATATTGACGGGTGATTGTACCAATCAGGATAGTTGGAATGTTCTGCCCTAAATAATCGTTATAAACTTTAACGAGTTTAGAAATCCGATTTTTTCAAAGAATCGGATTTCTTCTTAATAAACCTGACAGGTTTTCAAAACCTGTCAGGTTTTTTTTTGCCCTTAAAGTTTTTTGAAAAAACTTTGTTTCTAAGAATTTATTTTTCAGAACATCTTTAGTTATAAGAACCATTCAACTGAGGTTTGCCCATCTAATACAAAACTCAGGTGTCAGTTCTTTATAAGAACGGGCTTGTGTGTTAAGCGACTTTTTAGTCATAGCTGCTGTGATATGAGTTGGTTTAATCCGCCCTTCTTCAATGGCAGATTGATCTATTTGATGAACTTTATCAATAAATGCCTGATCATGGGGATCGTTAGCATCAAAATTATGTCCAAAGCAGCGATCAATAAATATATCAATCACATTGGCATAAGCCAGAAATAAGTCAAAACTGAATTTTTCGACTAGCAATGGCAGGATGTCTTGCGCCCGAATGCCTTCAAAACTTTCAGTGGCGCAATCCCAGTTTTCATATTCTTCAAGTTCAACGCGCTTGAGTAGGTGATTGTATTTATAGCGTTCTGGTAATGTTGCCCATAATTCATTCACTATTTCGAGGGCTTCCGGCCATCGCTGATGTCCATTTCGCCCTATCATATCGTGGGTTAGAAAATAGCCCTGGGGGTGCAAAGCATGATCAATCTTATCAAACAATAATTCAAGTTCAACAAAATGATGCAATGATTGGTTAGCGATTACAATGTGATATTGTTGCTTGGGTTGCCAGCCATTAATATCGGAGCAGGTAAACTGCATTTTGGAGGCAAGCTGTTGCGCTGATGCTAACCCACGATCTAACATTGCCTGATTGATGTCCAGACATTCCAAAGTAAAATGCTCAAGTCCTTTATCAAGTAGCATTTCAACCAGTTTAATTTCAATGTCGCAATTTCCCGCGCCGATACTAATTAAGTGGCAAACTTCGTTCTCGCTAGAGCCAATGGAAAATGCCTGACAAATACGTTGTATATAGAGGCAATAAAATTCTTCTGCATTAGCAAAGCCAAATTGTGATACGATGGGCAAAAGATATTTATTTGACCAATAATGGGCTATTTCAGGTAGATCATGAACATTTTCTACTTGTTTGTAATTATCTATCTCTTTTGCTATGCGCGATTGATAATCTGATTGGCTCAATCGTTCTATTGCCTGTTCTGGCGGCGTGCCAGGGGGATAGTGCGTCGCTAAGACGGCTTGCCATTTTTCTCTAAATTTATCATGGTTAATGGCTTGAAAGGCTTTATAGCCACTGTTGATATCTGTACCGGCAGTAACACCTTCATGATGTATCACTTCCGATTCGTGACAATAAAATACTTTATAGCCGGCTTGACGCGCCGCAAAGCATAAATCAGTATCTTCATAATAGGCGGGCGCGTAACGCATATCAAAACCGCCAAGTAGCTCCCATAAGCTTTTTCTAATCATTAAACTGGCACCGGAGCAATAATCAACGGCTCGGCTTTGATTAAATTGCGGCAGCGTGGGGTCTTGTAAGCGCCCATAATTCCAGCCACTGGCATCATTAAAGATAATCCCACCTGCTTCTTGCAAACGCCCATCGGGATAAATTAACTTTGAACCTGTAATCCCAACAGTTGGATCAGCCTCCATGATTTTAATCATATTCGATAGCCAGCCGGGCATAACTTGGGTATCATTATTTAAAAATAAGACAAATTCGCCGTTAGCTATTTCTGCCCCTTGCCGACAGGCTTGCACAAAGCCTTGATTTTCCACATTATTAATGATTTGAAATGTGCCTTGTGCTGACAAAGCAGCCGTTTCATCAGTAGAGGCATTATTAACAATAATAATTTCTTGACTAATTTCCGTATCACAAGCTAGCAATGTTAATAAGCAATTATAAGTGTATAATACTTTATTAAACACAGGAATAATGATACTGACACGGGGCGATATAACTTTTGGAAAAGCGATAGATTTTAAATCCAGTGCCTGTATAAAAGTAGGTGGTATTCTGGAACACCACAATGCCACTACATTATCTTCAGCAGCATCTTCTGAATAAATTGAAATAGCCACAGCCTGCCCTGACTTAGACATTTGTAACGCCGAGAAGGGAATATCGACATATTCATTATCGACTAAATAACTGGTATTAAAACGGTGCGCGACATCATTTATTTGCACCGTGATATGACAACGATTAGCGCGGCAATAAGTTCCAAATCTTAAACGTATTCCGGTAATGACATCGCTATTGGGAATGAGGCTAAAATTAATACACGTATCTTTTGTAAGGGTAATGGGTATATTACCATAGCACGTCGCCTCCGTAATAAACGCCCTTTGTTCACCAAGTAAGGTAGAAGCAGGTAATCTATCTTCGATGAGCGTAGAAAATTGAGGGGTTTGGGAATCATTTTTTTGCCCTAACCAGGTATTTTTTAAAAGTTGTAATAGGTTCATTTTTTAAAGAAATTTGAAAAATAGTATTTCTAACACGCCTGAATGTGATATTTTTTTAAAGAAATAATATTTTTTGAAAAAAAGTATTTCTAATTGCTAATTCTAACAAAATATTGGAAGATTTAAAATTCACAACGCCCTATTTCCCATTTACAAACTATATTTAAGTAGTCAATTTAAGTTAAAATAATTCCATTTATTAGAATTGTTTCCAAATCAAAGGAATATAAGTTTTTTATGAATATTCAAACCATTTCGACTAGCCCTTTTGAAGGGCAAATACTAGGAACATCTGGCTTGCGTAAAAAAGTCAGTGTATTTCAACAACCCCATTATTTAGAAAATTTTGTTCAATCTATTTTTGATTCATTGGAGGGTTTCCAGGGTAAAACGCTTGTTATTGGCGGTGATGGGCGTTATTACAATCAAATCGCTATCCAAACGATTTTAAAAATAGCAGCAGCTAATGATTTTGGACAGGTGCTGGTTGGGCAAAATGGGTTGCTGTCAACACCTGCAGCTTCAGTGCTTATCCGTAAATATCAAGCCTTTGGCGGTATTATTCTTTCAGCCAGCCATAACCCAGGGGGGCAGGATGGTGATTTTGGAATTAAGTACAATATTAGTAATGGTGGTCCAGCACCTGAAAATGTGACGGATGCCATTTATGAACAAACTGAGAAAATCAGTGAATATCGTATTACTGATACTGTTGATATTGATTTAACTCAATTAGGTGAAACGCAAGTTGGGAAGATGAAAATCAAAATCATCGATCCGGTTGCTGATTATGTCGCCCTGATGGAGCAACTCTTTGATTTTGAAAGCATGAAAGCATTGTTTCAATCCGGCTTTACTATGCGTTTTGATGCCATGCACGCGATAACTGGACCCTATGCTACTCACATATTGGAAGAAAAACTCGGTGCCCCTCAAGGTACTGTCATGAATGGTATCCCTTTAGAAGATTTTGGAGGAGGGCATCCTGATCCTAATTTGACTTATGCGCATGATTTGGTTGATATAATGTATGGTGAAAATGCGCCACAATTTGGAGCAGCCTCTGATGGAGACGGGGATCGCAATATGATATTAGGCACAAGCTTTTTCGTCACGCCTTCTGATAGTCTTGCTGTCTTGGCGGCTAATGCGACTCTCGTCCCTGGTTATCAAGACGGTTTAGCTGGCATAGCCCGTTCAATGCCAACGAGTGAAGCGGCGGATCATGTTGCCGATGAACTTGATATTGATTGCTATGAAACGCCAACAGGCTGGAAATTTTTTGGTAATTTGCTGGATGCGGGTAAGACGACACTGTGTGGCGAAGAAAGTTTTGGCACGGGTTCTAGTCATGTGCGGGAAAAAGATGGACTATGGGCAGTCTTGTTTTGGTTAAACCTTTTAGCGGCGCGCCGACAATCGGTAGAAACGATTGTGCGTGAGCACTGGGCAAAGTATGGGCGTAATTTCTATTCCCGACATGATTATGAGGGCGTAGATGAGCAAGCGGCTACCGAATTAATGGAACATTTATACAGCACTTTCAGTCACTTGTCAGGTAAACAATTCGGTTCACACGTCGTTGAATATTGCGATAATTTCGGTTATATCGATCCGGTTGATCATAGTATCAGTCAAGATCAGGGGATGCGGATTGGTTTTCAAGATGGTTCGCGGATTGTTTTTCGTCTTTCTGGTACAGGAACCAAAGGGGCAACTTTGCGCGTTTATTTGGAATTTTATGAAGAAGACACGGCTAAACATCATTTGGATGCCCAGACGGCATTAGCAGAGTTAATTAAAGTAGCGGATGAAATGGCAGGTATAAAAAAATATACAGGGTATGATAAACCGTCGGTGATAACTTAATATCCGTGTTAGAAATCCGATTTTTGAAAAAATCGGATTTCTTTCTTGCACATTTGTATAATCAAGGAAAAAAGCTATGTCTATTTTTAAAGCTTACGACATTCGTGGTATTGTCGGTGAAACGCTAACGCCTGAAATCGTTACCAAAATTGGGCAAGCGATAGGAAGTGAAGCGGCGGCACAAAATCAGCCTAAAATCGTGGTTGCCCGTGATGGGCGTTTATCGGGTCCCGATTTATTAGATGCCTTGAGCGAAGGCTTACAGGCTGCAGGGCGTGAAGTCATTGATATTGGTATGGTGCCAACCCCACTACTTTATTTTGCTACCTATTATTTAAAAACGGGTAGCGGTGTCATGTTGACCGGTAGCCATAACCCCCCTAATTATAACGGTTTAAAAATAATGATTAGCGGTAATAGCCTATCAGGTGAGAAAATTGCTGCTTTAAAAACCCGTATCGATACAGGCGACTTAATCACCGGTACTGGCTCACGACACACAACTGATATTCACCATGCTTATCTTTCCCATATTCATAAAGATGTGAAATTAGCACGCTCTTTTAAAGTAGTCATTGATTGTGGAAATGGGGTGGCAGGTGTCATCGCTCCTCATCTGATACAGACTTTAGGTTGTGAAGTCCTCAAATTATTTTGCGAAGTAGATGGTCATTTTCCTAATCATCATCCGGATCCGAGTATGCCAGAAAATTTGCAAGATTTGATCAAAACAGTACAAGCAGAAGGGGCAGATTTAGGTTTGGCATTTGATGGCGATGGTGATCGTTTAGGCGTGGTTGATGCCAAAGGGCGGGTTATTTGGCCGGACCGACAAATGATTTTATATGCGACCGATTTGTTAAAACGTCACCCGGGTGCTGAAATTATCTATGATGTAAAATGTACTCGGCATCTTCCAGATGCCATTAAGGCGCATAATGGTACGCCTTTGATGTGGAAAACCGGTCATTCCTTTATTAAATCCAAGATGAAGGAAACCGGTGCCTTGCTAGGCGGTGAAATGAGTGGACATATTTTCTTTAAAGAGCGGTGGTATGGTTTTGATGATGCCCTATACACCGCAGCGCGTTTATTAGAAATTTTATCCCAGGATAGCCGCACCCCCGAAGAAGTTTTTGCGACCCTCCCTGATGCTGTGAATACGCCGGAATTAAAATTAGAAATGGAAAATTTTGGTGAGCATTATGAATTAATGCAAAAAATCCGTGACACTTTTCACTTTGAAGAGGCAAAAGTGAATAATATTGATGGCATACGTGCAGATTTTGAAGATGGCTGGGGTTTGGTTCGCCCTTCTAATACGACACCTTGTTTAGTTATCCGTTTTGAGGCGGATAGCCAAGCAGCTCTCGAAAAAATTCAAGGGCAATTTCGTCGGCAATTTTTGGCGGTAGATAGTACGTTGACGCTGCCATTTTGATTTTATTAGAATGGAATGACAAGGGTTGTATATAAGAAGGGATTTATATAGGTATAGATGTCCAGATAAGTTTTAAGCTAGACCTAAAAGGTTTTTAAAACCTGGCAGGTCTTGTAGCAGGGACAAAACTTTTCTGGCTAACTATATGAGTTTAAAGGGTATTTTTAAAGTTGAAAAAGGGTGGGTTGTAATAAAATTCCTACCCACCCTATATTTTTACTGATAACTAATAACTGATAACTGAAGAGCCGTTATGAAATTAAATCTACTGAATCGTATTACAATCAATTCGCAGCAATGTGGTGGACGCCCTTGTGTTCGTGGAATGCGAATACGAGTTTCTGATGTACTTAATTTACTGGCAAATAACTTAACAGTTGAACAAATACTGGATGAAATGCCAGATATTGAAGCAGAAGATATTTTTGCTTGTTTGCAATTTGCAGCTATGAAATTTAATCACCCAATGGTACTTGCCGCATGAAACTTTGGTTAGATGCACAACTATCACCCAAACTCGGTGGGTGGCTAAACGCCACTTTTCCGCTTGAAGCCTACGCACTACGCGACTTAGGGCTACGCGATTCTGAAGATAAGGATATCTTTTTAGCGGCTAAACAAGCAAAAGCGGTTGTTATGACAAAAGATATTGATTTCATTAATTTACTTGATAGGTATGGTATGCCGCCACAAATCATTTGGATAACTTGTGGTAATACTAGTAATAGCTATCTTAAAAAAATTTTATCCACCGCTTTACCACAAGTATTAGTATTGTTAGCTTCAGGCGAAAAGTTAGTTGAAATAAGTGAGCCTTGGTAGCAAGGATTGTTTAAAAGGGCAGAAATACCTTTTTTGAAAAAAGGGTATTTCTGCCTCAAAAAACCATTAAAAAATTTTGATAACTGATAACTTAAACCATGAAACATCCTTTCATATTTGAACCAGAAAAGTGCATAGAAACGATCTTGTATATAATCAACAAATTGCCCATGGCTGATATTCATCGTATTTCCAAAATCATGTATTTTGCTGATAAGGCACATTTAGAAAAATTTAAATGTTTTATCTGTGGTGATCATTACATGGCGATGAAACATGGACCTGTACCCGGTTGTACTTTCAACATTCTAAAAGCGGTGCAGGGTGATAATTCCATTTTAGCAACTCATATTGTTAAAATGGCGAATAGTGCATTGACTGTTCAAGATAACTTTATCGTTAAACCGCAGCGGGAAGCTCATTTAGAAGAATTCAGTAAGCATGAGGTAGCTTGTTTAAATACGGCTATCAATCAATATGGTGCTTTATCATTCCAAACCCTGAGCGAATTAAGTTGTGAAGCCCCTTGGCAGGCGACAACTAGAAATGATTGCATCAACATTGAGCATATAGTTGCTCTATTTCCCAATGCCTCGTCACTGTTAAAAAATTTGAATATCGTATCCAGGATGCTTGACTAATGAATTTGCAAATATCACCGTCAGTATCAATCACACAACCTACTTATCAACTTGACACTGTAGGCGTATCCCACCATCAACAACCTGTTGACATCATTGTCTGTGTACATAATGCCCTAGCCGATGTTCAACGCTGTCTGGATTCTATCGTACAATGTACAATGCCTCCCTATACCTTAATTATTGTTGATGATGGGAGTCAAGCGGATACTTGTCACTATTTGCGCGATCATGCTCGTACTTATCCAACTATCCTATTAAGAAATGAAAAGGCGCGTGGTTATACCTGTGCGGCTAATCAAGGATTACGGGCGGCAACCGGTACTCATCTTATACTTTTAAATAGTGACACCATTGTTACACCCCATTGGTTAGAGCGTATGGTAGCCTGTGCAGAATCAGATACTCAGATTGGTATGGTTGGTCCTTTGAGTAATACCGCCTCTTGGCAATCTATCCCTGAATTTGAACATCAAGGGGATTGGGCTAGCAATCCTTTACCTACCGATTTGAGCATCGCACAAATGGCAGCGAGAATAGCAGCACACTCGGTACGCTTATATCCGCGTTTACCTTTTTTGAATGGTTTTTGTTTATTGATTAAACGTTCCCTTTTGAAAAAAATAGGTTTTTTTGATGAAGCAACGTTTCCACAGGGGTATGGTGAAGAAAACGATTATTGTATTCGCGCCCGTCAAGCCGGTTGGGAACTAGCCGTTGCTGATGATGTGTACATTTATCATGCACAATCAAAAAGTTATTCCCATGAACGTCGTAAGCCGTTAGCCGAGCAAGCGTTTGTTGCTTTAGTTCGTCAGTATGGGCAAGCGACTCTTGATGCGGGCATTGATTTTTGTAGGCAGAGTCGGGTACTACAAGGTATCCGTATTCGTGCCAAATTGATCATAGAACGCTGGAATTTGATTACCCAGGCTGAATACTATTGGCGTGGCAAACGGGTGGTTTTTATCTTACCTGTTATGGAAATTGGGGGCGGTGCTAATGTGGTGATTGATGAAGCCCGCGCTATGCGACGTATGGGAATTGATGTTCATATTCTGAATTTTTTGCATCATAAAACGGGATTTGAGCAATGTTATCCCCAATTAGAGGTGCCGGTTATTTATGCGGCGGCATATTTTGATATACCCAATTTATGTCATGATTTTGATGCGGTCATTGCGACGGCTAATAATTCGGTTGAATGGATTGCACCTTTAGCTGAACAGCCAGATGGTCCGATAATTGCTTACTATATTCAAGATTTTGAACCTTATTTTTATGTTGACAAACCGGCACATTACCGGTCATTTTGGCAATCAGCTTGGTTGCGCCGTCGGTTTGCATCTTATTATTTTCGCACCGAGCCTGGTTTTCGCGCCGCTTGGATATCTTATTTACGTATTCCTAATATAGTATGCTTTACAAAAACGCATTGGAATAAAAGGGAAGTTGAAAAACAAATCAAACTACCTTGTACGGTCATTGGTGCAAGCTGTAGTGTAGATATTTTTATGCCCCGTTTGGAACGAATGGTACAGGATAAAATATGGATTAGTGCCATGATTCGCCCTTCTAGCACTCGGCGTGGAGCGAAACGTACTATGCAAGTGCTACGCGAAATCCAGCACCAGTTTGCGGATCAAGTCGAAATTATATTGTTTGGAGCAGCTGATGATGATCCCGAATTTTTGGCTTTGCCACGCGATTTTAAATATCGCAATTTGGGGATTTGCATACCGACACAAATTGCTGTATTATTTAACCAAATTGATATATTCGCTGATTTTTCAAACTTTCAAGCGATGGGATTGACTGCGATGGAGGCAATGGCTTGTGGTGTGGCAGTGATTGTTCCTAATACCGGTGGCACGGATAGTTTTGCGATTCATCAAAGAAATGCCCTGGTTATAGATACGATTTCTTATAAAAGTTGTTATACCGCCTTGACAACATTGGTGAATGATGATAAAATGCGAAAATCATTAATGCTCCAAGCTATTAAAGACATTGCCCATTTTTATCCTGAAAGATCTGCTTATCGTATTTTGGATTTATTGTTTGGAGATTAGTGGAAAATTGAATTAGAAATACTATTTTTGAATAATAATATTCTTTATAATTCTTAATTCGCTGTACTATAATATAGTTAAATTATTGGCTCTGTTGTTTATTTACAACATTTTTAGCTGGATTTAATTTTTTATAAAAATGTTAAAATAAATGTTGCAATTATATTTTTAATTATGTATAATATTTTTAATCGTGGGGGATGTTGTTTTTTTACAACTGGTAGAACAAATTAGAAGCATTAGTTTGTGAAATAAATATTGGTTGCAATCACATCCCAAACTTTGTTATTTTAATTAATTAACAGGTGAGAAATTAAAATTAAAGGGAAAATTTATTGGTAATTCCCTTGCTTTTTTTTGAAACTTTGTTATTATGTTTGTATAGTAGTGATGCAAATAAAGTTTGTTATTATAGAGTTGAGTTTTGTTATATTAAAAATTATTATTTTGCTAAATTATCTAGGTATAATAATCTTAATAAATCACTCATTTTTAAATTGACTCATTTTTAAATTTGCATCAATTTAGTAATCTATTTTTCTTTTTCTTGTTTGTTTTACGGAGTGGAAATATATATGAAGAAATTTTCCTTGAGGAAGAAACTGTTGCCTTCTGTCATGGCGGCGGCTTTGGTTTCTGGTTTTGCCTTTAGTGGCAGTGCCAATGCTGTGGAAGTGGCTGCTGATGGTACTGGTCAAGTGCTTTTGGGTCCACTTTATATCGTTGCAGCGCGTCATGCTGAAACGGATGAGGTGCTTGTTAGAGGTACAACTCATATTAGGATTATCAACTCAAGCTCTACTCATGCTGTCAAGGCTCGTATTGCATTTCGTTCTAAAGTGAATTGCACGGAAGTCTTGGACTTCATTCTCTACCTGAGTCCAAATGATGCCTGGCGTGGAAGAGTGGTGAACGTGGATGATCAAGCTTATTTGGTGTCTGATGACGATTCAGTGCGTAACTTGCCGAATGATGATTCATTTGCTTCTGTTGAAGGAAAAACGGCTAATGTTAAGTTTTTTGACGTTAACCTTGCAGGGAACGATTATAATGAAATGGGTATTTTTGAGGTTATCGGTGCCTATAGTGCAAGAGGCACTGTAATAACCCCCCTTGGCAATGTTATTGTCGAACAGGGTATGTCCAAGTTTGAGTTGAGGAAAATTTTTGATACTTCCATTGAGACCCTGTTGGATAGGAATGGTTGTACGAGTGGTGCCACTGGGGGTTGTGTGATTCGTACTGATGAGCCGGCAAGTGTTCAATTGCGCGGTGAAGTTTCTATTGATATAGGGGAAAAAATTTCCTATCCAATGCTTGCCTTGGATCAAGGCGGCGATACGACTGATGTCAATGGGGGTAAGGTAATAGCAAACCCATACTATGATGTTGCTGTCAAAATGAGTGTGGATATGGGTACCGGCTTTGGTATAGATGGAAGTGATACTATCTCGGATATTGAAACTGCCTTGTCCGGTAAATCTTTTATAAGTGCCAACGAAAACAATAGCATTGTTTTTGTAACTCTTCCAACGAAGTACAAGCACTTTGTTGATGTACCTGGGTTGGCAACAGACACTTGGTCATTTCCATTTAATTCAACAGGTAGTGTGGACTATGAGCTGAGTCAGTTTGACAATCAGGAAAGGGAGGCTGAATCAACGAGTATAGCAGTATCTGGCGGAAAGACCTCAGAACAGACTATAACCTCTTGTGTGGAATGGTTTATGCCGAATTGGGCATTTGATTCTGGTTGGTACTCACTTGAGCTTGATATGATACGGGCTACGGGTGTGCCTGCTTGGGTAGGTACATTGAATGGTTTAGGCGGCGATTTCTTTCTGAATTCACGTATTCAATAATACCAGATGGGATTTTTCTTCCCAAATTCCCCTTTTTATTAATCGAAATTGATTGGTAAAATGGGGAATTTCTTTAAAAATATTTTTCGTTAATACTTTCGCCGATTGTTGCAAAAATCAAAAAGTTATATTATTAAAAATCATTAAATTTTAGCCATTTTTTGTATTTTTGCAGCCAAACCCTTTTTTGAATCTCTATTAATTTTAAAGCATTTTTCATAATCGCCTATTTTAATACTCTAGGCAACTCGCAAAAAAAATAATATACCAGTCAGGGGCAACCGCAATGGATTGTCCCTACAACATTCAATCAATGTGGTCAGGGCAACCACAAGGGATTGCACCCTACAATATTCAATCAGTGTAGTTAGGGCAACAACATTTAGGACAATCCTTTATGGTGGTATATTAATTTTTTCTTACCCTAACTGTCGGCGAATTGTTGGCGACAGTATTATCTCATTACACTGTGCAAACTCACATTATTTGATGGGTGAATGTTATTATGAATATTTCTAATGATTTAAAAACTTATCTTCTTCAATTAATAATCCTAGTTTTTCTTGCGTTTTTCGTCAACTCTGTACAAGCTTACTGGATAAATGGCTTTGAGGGTCCTCCGAAAGAGCAACAGCATGTTAATGAAGGTGGGGCTTTCAATTTAAATAAGCTAGATGAAAAAAAAGAACATTTGACTTATATAGCGGCTACTAAAGAAAAACCAATTCCGTGGAAGATTTCAAAAGGACACAGCGCATTTTTAAAAATCTATATTCCACCTGGTGTAAGCAGTTTGAATGTGTCTATCAATAGTGAACATTTAGCAGGTAGTCAATCCATTCTGTTTAAGAACTTTGGCGAACACCGTTGTGATGATGATGATGTTATATTTCCTGTTCGTGATGATACGTCTCTTGACTTTAATGAAGCTGATTATCTTGGTGATTCTTCTGGATGGGAACCTAAGACTGGTAACAGCATTCTCCCTCATGAAAGAGATGATAGTTTGTCTAATAGCGAATCTTGTGTTGTTTTCGGATTCCATAACGCTAATAACCCTGCATTATTCCAACTTCAAACTGTGAGGGTTACATATACAATATCTGATTTAGATGCTTTTGAAAAGTTGGGAAAAAGTGGCAGCAATAATCAACCACCTACCGCAAGTTTCACCGCAAATCCTACTTCTGGTAAAGCACCGCTTACGGTGAATTTAGATGCGTCTGCCTCTACTGATTCTGATGGTACGATTAGTAGCTATGAATGGTCAAGTAGTGATGAGGCAACTATAACCGCGGGTGCCAATTCTTCAATAACTTTTAATAGTCATGGCAGTTACGATATCACTCTAACAGTAATAGATGATCAGGGCTCAAAGAATACTTCAACGGAAACAATAATCGTCTCATCCTCAACAAATAAAAAGCCCACCGCTCATTTTACTTTCAAAACAGATGGTTGTTGTTCATTGATATTAGATGCTTCTGGTTCTTCTGATGAAGATAATGGTATTGATGAGGGAAGTGAGGGAAGCTATGAATGGTTAATGTTATCTATCAATGATCCTAATGATCCTAATACCCTTATTACTCCATGTCAAAATAAAAAAACGTGTCGGATTTTTTTGACAGAAAGCCTTGAAAAAGACTTTTATATGGTAACGTTGACAGTGAGTGATATAAAGGGAGTTTCCTCGAAGTCTGTTTCCAAGTATGTATATCTTTCTTGTTCTCAAGATACGGTTGTTACGGGTGATAAACCGGTTGCTAAATTCACCACCATTATTAGAAATGATAAAGTCACATTGGATGCTTCTGAGTCTTGTGCTTCAGAGGGTGGCGTTATTACAACTTATGGCTGGAACGTGCTAAAACCTTCTGATATTGGTGAAGTTGCTGAAAAAAATCTTCCACGATACGAAATACCGTTGGATTCCCCCTTGGGAGCGGGTGAATACGAAATTGAATTAACCGTTACTGACAAAAATGGAACAGATTCTGTATCGCATACGGTGACTGTACCTGAAATGTGAAAAATTTTTTACCCTAACTGTTGGCGAATTGTTGGCAACAGTATTATCTCATTACACTGTGCAAACTCACATTATTTGATGGATGAATGTTATTATGAATATTTCTAATGGTTTAAAAACTTATCTTGTTCAATTAATAACCCTAACTTTTCTTTCGTTTTTCGTCAATTCTGTACAAGCTGACTGGATAAATGGCTTTGAGGGTCCTCCAAAAGAGCAACAGCATGGTAATGAAGGTGGGGCTTTCAATTTAAATAAGCTAGATGAAAAAAAAGAACATTTGACTTATATAGCGGCTACTAAAGAAAAACCAATACCGTGGGAAATTTCAAAAGGACACAGCGCATTTTTAAAAATCTATATTCCACCTGGTGTAAGCAAATTGAATGTGTATATCACTGCTAAAGATTCTGGTGAAGAAGAATCCATCCTGTTTAAAGATTTTGGCGAATACGATTGTAATAATGCCGAAGTATTTAGTGTTCGTGATGATACGTCTCTTAACTTTAATGAAGCTGATTATCTTGTTGATCCTTCTGAATGGGTATCTAAGACTAGTGGCAACTATCTCTCTCATAAAAGAGATGATAATTTTTCTGGTGATTCCTGTGTTGTTTTCGGATTCCATAACGCTAATAATTTCCAATTTCAAACTGTGAGGGTTACATATACAATATCTGATTTGAATGCTTTTAAGAATTGGGTAGAATTTGGCAATAATCAACCACCTACCGCAAGTTTCACCGCAAATCATACTTCTGGTGAAGCGCCGCTTACGGTGAATTTAGATGCGTCTGCCTCTACTGATTCTGATGGTACGATTAGTAGCTATGAATGGTCAAGTACTGGTGAACACACTGCAACCGATGCCAATACTTCAATGAGTTTTGATAATCCTGGTACATACACTATCACTCTAACGGTAACAGATGACCTGGGTTTAACTGGCACAGTTCAAAAGGATATTATCGTTTCTGAGTCGTTAAACGAAGAACCTATAGCCTTTTTTACGATGAAAACAGATGGTTGTTGTTCGTTGATATTGGATGCTTCCGGTTCCTCTGATGAAGATGATGGTATTGATGAGGGAAGTTATAAATGGTCAATGTCATCTATCAATGAACCTAAGGCCCTTGATATTATTAATTCATGTCAAAATAAAAAAACGTGTCGGATTTTTACCGAAAGTCTTGATAAAGACTTTTATATGCTGCAGTTGACAGTTAGTGATAACAAGAGTGCTTTCTCAGAGCCTGTTTCCAAGTTTGTATATCTTTCTTGCTCTCAAGATACGGTTGTTACGGGCGATAAACCGGTTGCTAAATTCACCGCCATTATTAGAAATAATAAAGTCACATTGGATGCTTCTGAGTCTTGTACTTCAGAGAGTGGGGTAGTTATTAAAGAATATCAGTGGAGCGACCCAGTAGCAACATTTTGTACTAATAGTAATGAGCCAAAATGCGAAATACAGGGGGATTTTCTCCCTTTAGGAGCAGGTGATTACCCCATTGAATTAACTGTTACTGATGAAAATGGAACAGATTCTGTATCGCATACGGTGACTGTACCTTAAATGTGAAAATTTTTTGATTGTCACGAATTTTGTAGAGGGCGAACATAAGTGTTCGCCCTTTTTTTTTGCTAAAATTTTAATAAGATAATTTGATAAGATAATTGGTCTGACAAACTTCGTTTTGAAGTAAATGATAACTGAAGGAGTTTATTATGCAAGCATTACGCGAAATCCGTGATGTGATTTCGGATAGAGTGACTTTTAAAATACCAAGGGCATTTTCCGCTAAAAGGGTAGAAATCATTGTTTTGTCCCTGGACACGAAAAGGAAAACGGATAAAACACCTTTGGAAGGCAACTAATCAATTTCGTAAACGTTTGGAAAACTCTGGACGTATTTTTAGTGACAGTACTGAACTTATAAAGGAAGATCGTGAACGATGAAAGATAAATACGATTGCCTTTATCTCAGTTTGGCGGTGTCATTAGATGCTAGATTGGTTACGGCAGATTTACTGTTTTATGAAGCGTTAAAAGACGGTGATTACGCAGACAAATTGCTCTGGGTGGAAAATATTCCTCCTCAACCCACAATTTTAACTGCACGAAAAAACTGATTTTGAAACTAATTATGAAAAGTCCAGAATCGACTGAGCAAGCACAAGAGATACTTTCTGAATATCATTTTGACTACTCAAAAGCAAAACCTAATCGATTTGCTACCGTACAACCGAAAACCCAGGTGACTGTCACATTAGAACCTGATGTCGCCCAAATTTTTACAACCTCTGAAGCGGTAAATAATGTATTAAGGGCTATCTTAGCTGCCCTGCCAAATTCTCAACTTTACGGAAGAGTTTAACTGCTCACTCCAATTACGTATGCTGGGTTTTGATTGTCACGAATTTTGTGAAGGGCGATAACAAAAGTTCGCCCTTTTTTTTTGATAAGAGAATAATTAAAATAGACTTATTGGTAAGATGATGAAATCTGGCTCGGAGATTTAATTTTATCTTGCGAAACTGATGATACAATACTAATCGCCAATCATTACAGTGAAAATAGTTTTCAATAATTGTAAACTATTATCCACAAAGGTTTTTCAATATTTTCACGGAAATGCCGAACGACTTCGCAAAGGCATAGAACAACATCGTCAAGGACAAATGATGGAAATAGATGTTAAAGCTTATGTGGACTGAAACCGGATTAGAAGTTCTAGAATGGTGGCATCAACATAATAGTAAAATGCTTAAACGCATAATTAAATTAAGTTTAGAAACTTGCAAGAATCCGATGAAAGGTATAGGCAAACCAGAACCGCTTAAATTCAATCTTCAAGGTTATTGGTCCCGCCGTATAACTGAAGAACATCGTTTTGTTTATGCTTTTGATAATGAACAAGTTGTTGTTATTCAATGTCGTCATCATTATGGTGATAGATAACTTTTTCTCGTTCCCACTCGCCGCCAAAATCATTAAGGGCAAACATGTAAGTCTGCCTCTACAAAATACCGTGTTCTGAATGTCATTTGAGGGCAGACACACAGGACTACCCCTTTATGAAGAAGCAACGACTATGCACAATTAAAGCTTTTGAATTGGAAAAAACTCAATTTATTGCCCTCTTTATCACCCAGTCAAATAATCATTGATAATTAATCATTAACCATTAATCAAAAAAATATGCACACACAATGCCCTCACTGCCAAACGATTTTCCGGGTAAACGCTGCCCATTTGAATATCGCTCAAGGACATGTTCGTTGTAGTCACTGCCGAAATGTTTTTAATGCGACTAATTATTTGCTCAGGCAATTACCTAAACAAGTAGTGGCTTCTGAACAATTTCATCTTGATGATAATCCCACAAACTTTGATGAAGACGATATTCCAGAATTACTCCGAGAAGATATTTATGAACTTCCTCAAAAAAGATCATGGGGTTCTTTTTTAGTTTGGAGTATCATGGTTATACTATTCGCTGCAATATTGGCAGGGCAAGTGATGTGGGTTTGGCAACGTGATACCATTTTGCAACATTCCCAAATACGTCCCTGGTTAGATCGATTTTGTTATAATTTTTTGTGTACCTTGCCACCGACGCGGAATGTGAGCCTTTTTTCTATACAAGAACATATTGCACAAGTTCATCCTGAAATAGAGCATGTGATCCAATTTGAAGCCACGTTTATTAACAAGGCACATTTTTTTCAACCTTACCCAGAGTTACAATTGACGTTTGAAGATTTTAACGGTAATCCCTTAGCACAACGCCGTTTTAAACCCGCGGAATATTTGCAGCAACCCCCTCACCAACAAATGCCGGCAAAAGCATCTGTACATATCAAACTGGATTTATCCAAAATGGATAAGGTTATTGATGAAGATGGTAATATTGCTGAGGGGTATCGTTTTGAGTTTTTTTAAGCAATCCCTTAAAAGAACTTACCATTTTTTGAAAAAAATGCTTATAAGATTCATTAACTTTTACTAAACGAGACATAAGATGCCAAAAAAATTATCCATTAGTTGCGAATTTTTTCCACCCCGTACCGAAAAAGGGGTATTAAAATTGCGGGAAATACGCAAGCAATTGCAAGTATTGCAGCCTACTTATTTTTCAGTCACCTTTGGTGCAGGTGGATCCACGCAAGAAAAAACCATTGAAACAGTGCTAGAAATTCAACAAGAATCCGATTTTGATGCGGCACCCCATTTATCTTGTATTGGTAGCACCCGCGAAACGATTCTTAAACTCTTGCGAGATTATCAAGCCCAGGGTATTCACCGTATTGTCGCTTTGCGGGGCGATAAACCTTCCGGATGGGCGGGAAATTTAGGTGAGTTTAACTATGCTAATGAATTAGTTAGCTTTATTCGCGCCGAAACCGGTTCCCATTTTCAGATTGAAGTGGCAGCTTACCCGGAATATCATCCCGAATCCCATAGTGCGAAAGAAGACTTAAACTATTTCAAACAGAAAGTCACCGCTGGAGCTGATGGCGCGATCACGCAGTATTTTTATAATGCAGATGCCTATTTTCGTTTGATAGAGAGTTGCACTGCGTTAGGGATTGACATTCCCATTATCCCCGGTATTATGCCTATTAGTAATTATGAGCAGTTAGCTCGGTTTTCTGATACTTGCGGGGCTGAAATTCCCCGTTGGTTGCGGCAGCGCCTTAAAGATTTAGCCGATGATAAGGCGGCACTGCAAGATTTTGGTGTGGAGGTGGTCACTAAATTATGTGAACGTTTATTAGCAGGCGGTGCGCCGGGTTTGCATTTTTACACGCTTAACCAAGCTGAACTGACGTTAAAAATTGCAACTGGTTTAGGATTTTTATAAAACATAAGGACTACAATCCAGCGTATTATAAATACTATACGAGTTTTAGGAATCCGATTAAAAAAATTGGATTTCTTTAATTTGAAAAAACTTGAACATTAATTAAAAGGATATTAGATTATGGCAAACTTACCAGGCTTACTACTAGTTGATGATGACTCGTTAATTAGTGAATCATTTGCCTTTGTTTTAAAAGACAGTTTTTCAGTTAATATTGTTGCAACCCGTGATGAAGCTAAACGTTTTCTCTATAAACAACCCATATTACCGAATTTAGCCCTGGTCGATCTTGGCTTGCCACCTTCCCCTCATAGTCCAGAAGAAGGTTTTACTTTAATCTCTGAATTACTAACTTTTAATCCATCTATTAAAATTCTTGTTCTATCAGGGCAAGATACGCAAGAAAATGTACGTCATGCTTTAACACTGGGTGCAGTGGATTTTATTCCTAAACCTTGTGACATGGAATTACTGAAAACGCGCCTGAAACATCAATTAATGATTTTAGACGCTGAACGACAACAACATGAGCAACCACCTCAAGAAACAGAGCAAAAAGAATGTGGACAAATTGGGCAAAGCTTGGCTATGGAAACACTCCGCGCCCGAATACAACAATTTGCTAATTCACCATTTTCAGTATTAATTGAAGGCGAATCGGGTTCAGGTAAAGAATTAATTGCCCAATGTTTACATACCAAAAGTGGGCGTGCTAAATCCCCTTGTTTAATCGTCAACTGTGCCGCTTTTACAAGCGAATTACTGGAAGCGCAATTGTTTGGACATGCTAAAGGTGCCTTTACCGGTGCAAACACCGCACGTTCTGGTTTTTTTGAAGAAGCCACAGCTGGGAGTTTGATACTGGATGAAATTGGTGAAATGCCATTACAACTTCAATCTAAGCTATTGCGTGTTTTGGAAAATGGTGAATATTATCGGCTCGGTGAAACGAAAGTTCGCCAATCTCAAGCACGAATTATCGCTTCCACCAATCGCGATTTACGTAAAGAAGTTATGACAAAACAATTTCGTGGCGATTTATATCACCGTCTTAGCGTGTTGACAATTCAAGTACCACCGTTAAGTGAACGTGATGAAGATAAATTATTATTATTAAAGCATTTTCAAAATTTTTATGCAGAAATGGGTACTTTATTCCAGTTAGACGAAGAAGCGGAAGAATGCTGGAAAAACTACCATTTTCCCGGTAATATTCGTGAATTACGCAATATTGTGATTCGTATTGGCGCAAAATATCCTAATCAGTTAATTAACAAAACGCTACTAGAAGGCGAATTAGAAAGTCATTTAACTCACCAAGCAAGTGATGATCTGGATTCTGATGTAGCAATCACTCGTCACCTGAATCAAAACGGCTTTTCTTTGGATGAAATATTACTGGATTGGGAACGCCGTTATATTAACGCTGCCCTGAAAATTAGCCAAGATAATTTGAGTCAAGCGGCTCGTCTTTTAGGGGTTAATCGCACCACTTTGTATAGCAAAATGCAACGTTTGAGTAAAGGCAATTTTTCTTAGCAAAAATGTACTACGAATACTTTGGCTTAAATTATCCACCTTTTAAAATTACCCCTGATACGCGATTGTTTTATAGCGGGGGTAATCGGGGCTTAGTGCTAGAAGCTTTGGTTTATGCCATTAAAAGTGGTGAGGGCATTGTCAAAGTGGTTGGCGAAGTGGGCAGTGGCAAAACGATGTTATGCCGAATGTTAGAGGAAAAATTGCCTCCATCAATAGAAATTGTTTATATTGCTAACCCCCATTTACCACCTGAAATGATTTTACATGCCATCGCCCTGGAAATGCGCCTTTCTATCACACCGCAATGCAATCGTCTCCAAGTTATGCACACTTTGCATACACGATTATTAGAAAAACAGCTGCATAATCAACAGGTTATCGTATTTATTGAAGAGGCGCAGGGGATGCCCTTGGAAACTTTGGAGGAAATTCGCTTATTGAGTAATTTAGAAACCACGCGCTGTAAATTATTACAAATAGTCTTATTTGGGCAACCAGAATTAGATGTTCAACTCGGAACCGTCCATATGCGCCAACTCAAAGAAAGAATTACACACAGTTTTTATTTAGAACCCTTAACTCGAAATGATATACAGGATTATTTGCATTTCCGTTTACATGCAGTTGGTTATCGGGGTTCCCCTATTTTTTATTCTAAAGCCATTCGGCTCTTAACCCAAGTTTCAAAAGGTCTTATACGGCGCATTAATATACTTGCGGATAAAGCATTATTAGCCGCTTTTGCCAATGAAGTTTATATTGTCCATCCTAAACATATTCGATTAGCGGCGCGGGATAGTGGATTTCCTTATCCGCGATTTTCTAAATCCGTTGGATTTAGCGTCGTTATGGTGATTGCCCTTCTACTCGGATTTTTGTTTTCTCCATATCGAGAAACTCTTTGGAGCAATTTTATACAACACCGCCCCAATAACACTTTACCTATTTCCCCTAAAATAGCATCTTCCCCTCAATTACCTTCTATAACGACATATCCCCTCTTACAGCAACGCATACAAATGACTGAACAATGGTTAGCCAAAGTAAATCAACAATATTATAGTATTCAAGTCATGCAAACAGCGGCTAATAAAACTGAAGACTTGGCTAAATTTCTACGCCTTCCTGAAATACAGCCCCTACTAGAAGAACTCTATATCTACCGTGTCAGCCGAAAAGAACAAGTGGTTTGGGAAATAGCCTATTCAGAATTTTCCGATATTGACAATGCGCTGGCAGCAATGACAACACTCCCTAAAATTTTACAACGCAATAAACCTTTTTTACGCAAAATAATTCACTTGCACAACGATTTTTCTACTTTATAGAGTCCATTGTAGGGGCAAACCTACGTGTTTGCCCTTTGTGAGCTTATTTATCCCAGTCATTGCTAATTATAACATATCCGGATCAATACCTAGTTTTCGCAACTGTTCAGCCATCTCGGCTACCTTTTGTAACGCTAATTCTTTTGCTTGCCGCTCTTGCTCAACTTGCAGCAACGCCAATTCTTTTGCTTGCCGCTCTCGTTCCTTTTCTTGACGCTCCTGCTCAATTTGTTGCAACGCCTTTTTATAAGCAGGAAAAGCAAATTCTTCATACACCGGATCACACGCCATTTCTGAAAGCTCAGGACGACGATATAAATCATCCGGGCGAAATTGAAAACCCGGTAAAACAGACGATTGAATTAATCCTGACGTGTCGGGCTTAATTGGAACGTACACACCCTGATTATTGAGACTATAAAATCCCATCAATTCCTCATTATTAGCGTACAAAATGTAATACTCTTTGACTCCTCCCGCGGCGTATTCCTGGTATTTCTCCTCAGTATCGCGTTTAATGTATTCGGGCTTAGAATCAGAAAGGGCTTCAACGCATAAATCACAAATGCCATGATAACTATGGGTTTTCACCGTCGATTTCAGTGGCACCGGATTTGTATGAAGAACGATTCCATAATCCGGTTTACGAATCACCGTTTTTGAAGGCAAAAGTAAGCGAAATGCCATCTCCAAACAAATTATTTGACCATTATGTTGGGTTTCCAAATAATGGTTCATCAGTTGCGTGAACCAAACATACATTAAAGTCGTGACGTGATCTGACACCTGTTTTACCTCCAAATAGCCATCGTTCCATTCATAGTTTTCTTCTACGTTTTCAGAGTATTTGTCCCAATATTCCGCTTCATCAACTTTCATTTTACCCGCTCTTTTGAGGGCTTCTATTTTAGACTCAGTCCACTCATCCTCTTCCAAGGGCTTAAATGAGGGCTTAAATGATCGGGGAGTGTGAATGGGCTTTCCCCTGGGATAATAAGTAGAGTCGGGTTTCAGATACATCGGTGTGGTTGGCATGGTGGGTTCTCCTTGTTAGAAATTAGTAATCCGATTTTTGTGCAAAATCGAATTTCTTCTTAGGGCAGAGATGTTCTACATTGTACAACTTAGTCACTGTTCCCTTCTTTGCATGTAAGATTCCATTCACTAATGTTTCCCAATCTGTTTGATGATGAAAACGTACTATGCTATACTGTTGTTTGATAAAATTCTCTCGTTCTGTTTCTTTTTTTGTGTCGTAATAGAGATGGTTGTCATAACCGTTGCATTCTAAGACTAACATG
>Ga0190358_1000049_pt1 | contig 44404 bp, 35 predicted proteins | sample 48721812_MG_FD_161666 | JGI IMG/M metagenome (GOLD analysis project Ga0190358, IMG submission 161666) | Hydrothermal vent microbial mat bacterial communities from Southern Trench, Guaymas Basin, Mexico - 4872-18-1-2_MG | ecosystem: Environmental > Aquatic > Marine > Hydrothermal vents >... | reverse complement strand
GCCGGGAGCCATGCCGGCCCTTCCTTGACAAGCCTTATGGCCTCATCAGAGAATGCTTTCCCCGGGCTTTCCAGCACCCTTATTTCTCCTGTACTGCCATCAGGATTAACAATGATCTCCATGCTGACAGTCACCCTCCCCATATGCTTATACCCGGACGGATATACCTGTTTTTCCGCAAGATATTCACGGTATTCCTCCTGCTCAATAAGCGGTCTGGCATCCCTTGACATCTCAATGGCCGCCATCTTCAGGGCAACAACTTCATCCACCCTGGCTGCCTTCTTCAATGTTACCCGCTCATCTGTCACACCGGTGTCACGGTCATCTGCTTCAATCTCTCCCGCTTTTTCAGCTTTACCAGCAGCTACCAGATCAGATAAATCTACCGTTTCTTCAACATCCTCCACCTTATCCACCGCCGGGATTATCTCATGTTCAATAACTATATTTCTCCCGGTATCCATTGATCCGGTCTCAGGCTTCTCAGTATCCGGGTCCGTGACCTCCTGCTTACCCGGAGCTAAATCCTCCGTGGTTCCGGGCTTTGATTCAGAAGGATCACCAAGAGGCAGTTCAGGGGCTTTCTTTTCTGTCATCTCCCTGTTCTCCGCAATCTGCTGACCGGTCTGCCTGAAATTTTTTACCAGAAGCACCGATGAAATAACAAGCAAGGCAACGATTGCAGCAGCTACCCGGTAAACCAGTGTGCTCTTTCGTTTTGTTCGTGACTTAATTCTTTTCTGCAAGGCATCAATATCTTCAGCTGCTTCACCGCCATCAATGTGAGCATAACCCTCTACTGCTCCGGAAAGAAAGGGATCCGACTCCAGCTTTCTCTCAAAAGAATTCCTTTCGCCCGGTGTCATCTCATCATTAAGATACCGTTTAATATCTTCGATGTGCCTCTTGTTATTTTTTCTGTTCTCTTTCATTATTTCCGTCCATGCAAATTTTAAGTCTCCTTTTTGCATTCTGCAAATGAGATTTCACTTTCTTTTCCCCAATATTCATTATATCAGCAATTTCCCGGTAACATTTATTATCATAATAAAACAGTCTTATACAATCCTTATGTTCGTTTTTAAGCTTTTCCATACAATATTCCAGTAATTCCACACTCTCATCATCTGCCCTGTCAAGAGGATGCAATTCAGGTTCATTTTCCATAAAAAGATATTCATTATCCTCAATATTCACTGTTCTACTAATATCTTTTCTTAATGATCTTAATTTCATCAGGCAATAGTGCTTTGTTAAGACGTACAACCAGCTCCTGAAATTATCGACCTCATGCTTTCCCAACTCCGTAATAAGTTTTTCAAATATATCCACTACGGCATCCTGCGACATTTCCCTGTTCTTAAAATATTTTAGACTCACGCCATACACCAGTTCCATATACCTGGTAAATAAGACACCAAGTAAATCCAGGTTTCCGGATAAGCGGTAAGCCTGCAGTAATTCCCTGTCGCTTTTGTTTTCGTAACTTTTTCTTCTGAGGCGTAATGCCATGAATATAAATATATTAGAGGCTGCCGGTAAATATCTTAAGTCAATATTACGAAAAAAATATCAAAGTTATTATGGAAATCCTTTAAAGTCAGCATCCTGTTTTCAGACATTAATCTCAAAAATAAAAATCATGAAAACAAGGCTATCAATTATTGCAATACTGATATTATCAGGCTTATCAATCGGATCCGGTAGTACACAAAAACTTACCGGTAAGGTAACTGATGAAGGAGGGAAGCCCTTACCAGGTGTATTTGTAAATTATGACAAGACCAATACAGGGATACTGACCGACATATACGGTTATTATTCAATAAGTATAAATGAAAAGGCCAGATTCCTGGTATTCTCCCTCAAAGGTTTCAAAACTGTAAAAGAGGAAATCGGGCAAAGATCAGTAATAAATGTAAGGATGAAATCCCTTAACTTAAAAGAGGAAATGATAATTGTGGAACATGAAATTATTCAGGAAATATCAGATGACATACTTCCCAGTATATCAGTCAGTAACAGGAAAACCTACTCAGCTTACCGGATGAAAGGTGGTGTGGCAGCATACAACGGGCCAGGCCGCTACAATAACTATTTCAACACCGAAGGCTACAGCACTGTACACGAAAACGGGTATAAGAGTGTCTTGCACAATCCTCTTTCCACATTTTCAATTGATGTTGACCGTGCGTCCTATTCCAACATCCGGAGGTTTACCAACCAGGGACAAAAGCCACCTGTTGATGCCGTAAGGATAGAAGAAATGATCAACTATTTTAACTATGATTACCTGGAACCGCGGAATGAACATCCTTTCTCTGTATACACCGAGCTCTCCGAATGCCCCTGGCATGAAGGTCATTACCTGATGCATATTGGTTTGAAAGGGAAAGAGATCGACAGTGAAAGCTTGCCCCCCTCAAACCTGGTATTTCTCCTGGATGTTTCAGGCTCAATGAACAGCCCCAACAAGCTCCCCCTCTTAAAATCAGCTTTCCGCCTTCTTGTCAGCAAACTCAGGGCTGAAGACAGGGTTTCAATAGTTGTATATGCCGGTGCAGCCGGAGTTGTTCTCGAACCTACACCAGGTACCAGGAAAGAAGAAATACTGCAGGCCATTGAGCGACTGGAAGCGGGAGGATCAACAGCAGGAGGCCAGGGCTTGCAGTTGGCATATAAGATAGCTGCCGGGAATTTTATGGAAGACGGCAATAACAGGATAATCCTTGCCACAGATGGTGATTTCAATATTGGCCCATCAAGTAACGCCGAGATGGAAAGGCTTATTGAGGAAAAGCGTGATGAGGGTATTTATATCACAGTCCTTGGATTTGGGATGGGTAATTACAAGGATGATAAGATGGAAATTATAGCAGATAAAGGAAACGGCAATTATGCCTATATTGATAATATCCTGGAAGCAAGGAAGGTGCTGGTGAGTGAATTCGGGGCTACCCTTTTCACCATTGCCAGAGATGTAAAATTCCAGGTTGAATTCAATCCGGCAAAGATTAAATCCTACAGGCTTATTGGTTATGAAAACCGCCTGCTGAATGATGAAGATTTCAATGATGACAGAAAGGATGCAGGAGAGATGGGAGCGGGCCATACAGTCACCACCCTGTACGAACTTGTACCCGCCGGGGCCGCTGCACACGTACCATCAATTGACCCGTTAAAGTACCAGTCGGAACGTGAAATTACGCGCAAGAGGGCCGGCGAAGAATTCCTGACAATTAAGCTGAGATATAAGAAACCTGAAGGCGGTAACAGCATCCTGATGGAAATCCCCTTTAAACAAAAAGTCCTTGCATTTGAAGAAGCATCTGACAATCTGAAATTTTCAGCTGCCGTGGCAGGTTTCGGGATGGTCCTGCGGGATTCGGAATATAAGGGAACTGCGAATTTTGATTCCGTAACTGAAATGGCTCGTAATGCCATGGGAGAAGATGAAGAAGGATACAGGGCAGAGTTTATCAGGCTGGTGAAAACTGTACGCAACATAAGTCTTTTTGAAGAAGTATCCGGTTCAGAAGAAGCAAGGCAAACCGGAATTCCGGTTTTAGCTCCCGGAAAGAAGAAATAACTTATAATACCCCTTTAAAATCAGATTTAATTTTTATCAATAATTCATTGATCACGGAAAGTACTTTCCTTAGTGTTGATTTTTCTATGTCGGTCAGTTTATTTACATCAATGGTATTGGCCGGATTCTCTCCCTGAATCACCTGTCTTGCCTGCTGGGACAAACGGGAAGTCATAAGCATATTGTAGGACTGGATTGTTTCATCCAGAAGACTGTCAGGCATACCGGGTGTCCCTCTCAGGCTTTCAAGTCTTGCAAGTGTACTGGTTTCATTTATCATCATTTTCAGGGCGAATATCCTGGCAAATCCGGTAACAGGCAGGAGAAGCTTTTTTGTATCGACAATATTGCTGTCGGATGAATCATGCTCTCCGATAATCTGTCCGAATAATCCTACAGGTGGTTTATGCTTTGTTACAGTTTGTGACAGATGATAAAAAAACACTGCCTTGTCTCTGCTGACATCATTAATGAACTCCCTCAATTCGTCAGCAAGGCCTGTATCACCATATATGGCCCTGAAATCAAAAAAGATGCTTACATCCAGCAGGCTCTGAGGATCACTGTTATTTATCCAACCGGAGAACAACTTTTTCCATTTGCTCACAGGCAGGTTCCATTCAGGGTTACCGGCCATGAAATTTCCATGACAATAGTTATAGCCAACCTTATTCAGGTTATCATTTATTTTCTTTCCGAGCCTGAGAAAATATTCCTTTGCGCGGTCGTCTTCTCCGCAACTGTCATCAATGATTATCCCATTATCCTGGTCGGTGACAAGGGTCTGTTCACCCCGGCCCTGGCTTCCCATTACTATAAAACAAAAGCTGCACGGCGGCTGACCCTCCTTCTCTATCAACAATTCAATTATCCTGCTGTTGACAGCATCTGCTATACTTGATATAACCCTGCTTATACTTTCTGTTCTTACACCACTTTCAATAAAGGCATCGACCAGGGCATTCATCTTCTGGTATATCCTGCTCATCTCCTCTACGCTCTCCGATTTTTTTATCTCTGCGGTGAGCATCCCTGTGTAGTTCATCTGGGTTTCGAGCAATCGTTTATATGATATATGACCTGTATATTCACCTGATTTATTCTTCACCAGGAGGTGACTGACCTTAGCGGTCTGACACCTGGATATAGCTTCATGAATAAGCTCATATTCAGTAACTGAAATCACGGGAGCAGACATAATTAAAGTTACGGATCTGCCCGGGTCGAGACCTTCAGCCATCTGCCTGGCAAGGAAATCAGACAGCCCTGCCACACCGATAATCTGGTCGTCCTGTTTTACATAAATGACTTCTTCTTTCTTGCGGACCATCAGTCTGGCCGCCTCAGAAATGCTTGTCATGGTGCCACAACTTATGAAGTCACTCTTCAGGTTGCCCACCTGCTGGTTCATCAGAAGAAGGGTAGCATGGATATCATGGTCCAGGCTTTTTCTTTCCTTCTGCAGCCTGTCAGCCCTGCCCGGCTCCTTGACTATCAGTATATAACCATAGCCATTATTATGTTTTACTCTTGAAGCTGATATAACAACCTGTTTCAGTCCATCAGGGCATATGATCTCTGTTTCAAAACTGGCCGATCTTCCCGGATCTGAAAAAGCACCACTGATATCTGACCATTTGAGTTTAAACAGGTCCTCGAATTTCCTGGTCGTTATCGTCTGACGATCCGAAGCTGCCATATCAAGGAATTTCTGGTTAACATAAATAATACCGTCGTCTGTGATCATGAGGGTACCGTCAGAGGATGCCTCCACCAGCGACTTATACTTCTGCCGTGATAACAGGAGCTTCTGCTCGGCTTCCCTCCTGCTTTTTTCTATCATCATGCTCTGCCTGTTGATATAAGCCAGGGCGATGGCAATAACAAGGATAATAATAAAACTGATCCACAGCAGCTTGCTCTCTATCTGTTTAATTTCCTGTTTAACATCCTCAAGATATATGCCTGTTCCAATTATCCAGTTCCAGCCACTGAATCCTTTAACGTATGATAACTTGGGAACAATCAGGGTGGTATCATCTTTCCACTGCCACTTATAATCTATAAATCCTTCTCCCTTTTCAGTGACCGCACGGACCGATTCAACAAAAAGCTTGATACCGTCAGGATCGGTATAATCAGAAAGGTCAGTACCATTCAGTTCTTTCCTGTAGGGATGCATTACCATATAAGGCCTCATGTCGGTAATCCAGAAATAATCCTTTCTGTCATCACCATATCTCATTTTGCCAATGCGTTCGGCAGCCAGCGATCTGGCTTCCTCTTCAGTAAGTTTCCCCGAGGAATAATCATCATAATAGTCGCTGACAAGGCTTACCGCGGTATTTGTCAGCTCACTTATCATTTCCTTTTTCCGGTCCATCATACTATTCTCAAACAGGGGGATGAGGACCAGGTAGAAGGAAAGTACGAATAATACAATAGCCAGTACTGAAGGCAGCACGATACTTAGAATGAATTTATTCGCTTTACCTGGTGCCATATGCAAGAGAGGGCTATAAGCCCTTTAATTATAAGATCTGAAACGGGACCATTCGGTCATTGATTCCCGTCTTTTCTTTTTCTATACTAAGATACGAATTAGAAAAAGTAATATACTGCTACAAGGGCTCTTAAATTATTCACTCTTGTAGTATTTCCGGGAATATAGTTCAAATCATAATTATCCCCGTACGCTGCCGATGTATATTCGAGCTCGAAGGCAAGGCGTGTTTTACCGGAATTAATTATCAGTCTGGGCGACACCCTGTACAGATTATAAATATTGGCTGCCAGTCCGTAAACATCATTACCGGTATCCGACATAGGCTCCCTGGTCCCCAGATTCTTTGAGAATCCTCCGAACAGGCCGGCCTGAATTTGTGAGCCATTCGTATGTAGCTCTCCCCAGAAAGTCATACTTTTAAGAGGAGTATATGATTGTTCACCTGTAATATTGTTTACCACATCCTTAACTGCAAATCCGCTTATTGCAAGTACATCGGCAATATTTTCACCGTACCTGGCATGAAATTTTACCGTTAATGGTGCACTTACCACTTTTAGGAAAGCTATTGCCGTTAAACCTCCTACTTCTTCATCTACTTTAAACATTGTTACGGGTCCGAAACTACTGTTAAGCCGCGGGACAATTTTCTTATAGGCAATTCCTCCCCCCATGTTTAGGGATGTATTACTGCTCGGGTTTTCAGGGCTGTAGCTTACCTGCAAATGCATATCGGGAATTCCTGAGTTGCGCAGGTATGATGAGCTTACTCCATCCTCACCCCTTGATGAATAATCTCTCTGTGACAGTGCTGCAAGCATCAGGTTAAAACCTGACAGTTTATAGGTTAGTCTCATCTGAGGATTTCTTGCAAATGATTGCAGCGGTGCACCTGTATTAAAAGATACTGTACCGGGGAAACAATCGGTAACAAAAAGTGGATTCCAGTATTGACCTGCCAGCAGCTCAAAATTAGTCCATTTCATTTGCACAAAGGCATGTCTCAGTCTCAGGAGGTTAATATTTACATTTTCCTGTGCAAAAAAATCTGCTTCAATAACTCCTGATGTTTTTGCCCCAAAGGCGTCCGGTCCGCTGATAGCTGCCTTAATCCTCGACTGTATGGCAAGGAAGTTGAAATTTGCTTTTGCGTTTATGTCATCACCGTTAAGGTCTGCATTGACAGGAGCGGGCCATAATAAGAAATGACCTTCGCGGGCAGTGACTGTTTGCCTGCTGTCAAAGAAAAAATCATTTTTTACAAAGCCTGACCAGGTAATACCAAATTTGGGTTCTTCCTGCGCACTAAGGTTTGAAACTGTGAAAACAGTAATAAACAGAATAACTAACTTTCTCATATCTTTAACTTTTATTTACAGGCGCAAAGTCATGCGCCTCTGTTATTTTTCCGGAGGAAAAAGTTTCTGGATAATATTTCTTTTTTTCAAAGGTCTGCCCAGCAGTATATTCAGGTTATTCTCCGCACTCAGATTCCTGTCCCATAACTCCAGGGCCTTTTGATAGCAACTGACAGCTTCTTCGTATTCCTTCCTGTGTCTTTTTATCACTCCCAGGTTGGTATAACATACTGATAATCTGCGATCTGTTTCTCCTACTGCTGTTATGATTTCCTTCGCTCTTGCTTCAAGGTACATCAATAGGGAATCATTGTCATCTGTAAGCATACCCTTCCTGAAATCCTCCTCTATCAACCCTGCTATTTCTTCCCTGCTTTTACTGCTGTATTTCAGGGTCCAACTATCATATATTGATATAGCCTTATTTATATAAAATTCAGCCCTGGTCATGATTGAATCAGGAGGAAGGTCTGTCCATGGATTGTAATCAGCCCGTATACTGTCAGAGAATAAGGCTATAGTTATTAATGCAGCGGCTCTGTTATTACAGACTACACCCAGTTCAAATGAATTATTGTAATGAGGATATGCCTTATAGATATTTTCCACTGAATCAAGCAAGGCAAAAATCCTGTAATAATCACCTTCACCAGCATAATGGTCGTACCTGGCATACATCTCCCTGGCTGGAGCCACTCGTGGGTCGACCGCTTTATTTTGTGAGTTATAATATGTTCTGGCTATGATTATGCCTGCTATTACAAGGGCAGTCATTATAATAATGAGAGCCCTTGTTGTCTTATTTCTTAAAAATTCCATTAACTGTGCACCTGCTCAATAAGGAATTTTCTTATTTCAACCGGTGTAGGTTTTGTTAGTTTGGACACTATTATATTGGTCAGTATAGCCAGTGGGGCTCCTATCCAGGCAAAGTACCATGCTTCGAGCCAGTAACTTATGAATTCATGCGCCGGCAGTTGGAGACCTGATTTTCCGGCAATGAAGTAGGTTATGGCAATAACTGAAACCAGACCACCGCTTATCAGGCCGGCAATTGCACCCTGCTTATTTGATCCACTCCACCATATTCCAAGGAGGAAGAGCGGGAATATTGTACATCCGGCAAGGGAGAATGCCACTGCAACAAGCTGTGCTATCAGGGCAAAATCCTTAAGGGCAATAAGTGTAACAATGATAGCCATAAGTATAGTGGCCAGCCTGGCATAGAGTAACTGTCTGCGAGGGCTTGCATCGGGATTGATAACCCTTACATAGAGGTCGTGAGCAAAAGCTGAAGATCCTGCCACCAGGAGACCTGATACTGTCGAAAAAGCTGCTGATACCCCTCCTGCTGCCAGCAGGCCTACAATGAGAGGGTGTACATTCCCTAGCTGGGCGGTATATACAACAATTGCATCCTTTGCCAGGGTTCCAACTTCGGGATGAGATGATAAGATCTTACCAAAGGCAGCATATGCAGGAGCACTCCAGTATAATATACAAATAAAGAAGAGTCCCCAGACTACCGACCACCGTGCATCCTTTGCCCTCGGGACCACATAGAACCTCTGTATTACATGAGGAAGTCCTGCAGTTCCTATCATCAATGAGAAAGCTATGGCTATCCACTGGAAGAAGGTCTGTCCCGTTGCCGGATCCCATGGCATGGCAAACTCGGGCGAGGGCACAATAGCATAATCATGGCCAAGAGAATTTACCAGCTCCCTGGTTTCATTAAGCGGGAGGCCTGCCACCACGTCAGATACAACCGATCCGTAACCTATCTGTGGCAGCAGCCAGAAATAATCAAATTTGGCAGTTAATATGAATAAGGGTATAAGGAAAGACACTATAATAATGATATACTGTATCTGCATATTTTTGGTAACTCCCAGCATACCCGAAATAAGAGTATAAGTAAGCACCACCGTTCCTCCTATAATAACAGCCAGCCCATAGTTAATACCCATTACCCATTTAAACATTAAGCCTATACCTCCAAACTGGCCCACACAATAAGATATTGATATCAGTATGGCAATTATTGCCCCCACAGCTCTCAGACCTTTCGAGTAATAACGGTCACCAATAAAATCGGCCGCGGTATATTTACCGTATTTTCTTATCTGTCCGGCCATCAATATGAGCAAGAGCACATATCCGCCCGTCCAGCCAACCACATATGCCAGGCCATGGTAGCCCGACCCGTACATCAGGGCAGCCATGCCAAGGAAAGAGGCTGCACTCATCCAGTTTGATGCTATCGCCATTCCGGAGCCTACCCTGGATATTCCACGGCCGGCAGCATAAAAATCAGTGGTATCCTTTGCCCTGAAGAATATGCCTACCAGGATGAAAAGAATAAGAATTGTTATCAGTATAATAGCAGGTCCTATTTTAAAACTGCCTTCCAGTTGAGTCGCTCCCGAAGCTGCCTGCATGACTGAGGGGAACAGTAAGAATATTATGAATGGTAAAGATATTTTTTTCATTTTCAGGAGATTTTGTGATTTTTTATTAGTCTTCCACCCCATATTTTTTATGGAACATGTCCGTTCTGACACAATACAGCCAGCATAGTCCCACGAATAATATAAGCAGGAAGACAGCCGTATAGAAATAATGGAAGGGGAAACCAAGGAATCTTATATCTGTAAGCACTGACCTGTTATGAATAAGATAGAGGTCCATTGCCTCACTGACAATCAACCGGTTTTCTTCGCTGAATGATTGCATCAATCCTGAATTAATTTCAACTGCTGCAATCTTTCCCCTTACATCGGATGGTGAAAAACCATAGATCTCCTGAAGTACAGGAATAAGTTCATTTTTCGCTTCCACGTAATCAACCGCAGTAGGGTCGTCTATTGTGGCAGCCACGCCTTCAAAAGTTTCAAGTTTCTGCATCAGAATCGACTTCTGCTCTTCTGCAGCAATATTATATGCCGACCAGCTTATCAAGTTATCCAGCGCCTCTCTGTGCAAGGGGTCAATGGCTGCTTTGCCCAGTACAGAAAGAGCGGATTGTGATGCTTTTTTCAACAAATCGGCATCGACAGAGCCGGCTTGAATTTCAGGCCATGCCGATTGGTATACATCCCAGGCAGGTTCAGGTGTTGGCTTCTCTATTACTTTCAGCAGTACCTGGAAGCCAAATATTGCCACCGCCCAGATCAGAACAAGCTGAACAACCATGTTCCTGTTGCGCCTGGCACTGTTGGTGGTAGGCTTAAAGAAGCTAATGTGGTAATCGTTTGGGTTTGATTCCATCAGGCGTTAGTTTTAGGGTTAAAGCCAGTAAATATAAACGAAATATTGAGAACTCAATATCAGAGTAGTATCTTTTTTAATATGCTGAAAAAATGATGGTGCTTTTTATTCAGCTTTAATCAGCTTTAACCAGAATGAATATGAATATTCATTATCCAACAGGCTGTACTGCGGGTGTGTTCGTGCCCCCCATGAATTATCCCCACGAAAGCGGATGTTTTACGGTCAGCATAGTTATGATGCGGTCCACGTCCATACCATTCATGATTAATGAAAGGTGGGTTCTTTTCGAACCCATAACCGATATTCACATAAAAAGGCATACCATATCCTTCTCTTTCCCAGTTTGATGGTACTGTGATCTTATCCCAGTCACGTGTATCATAGTTATCCCTGAAGAACCAGTAAGGTCTTTCCCCGGGGGTTTTTGCCCAGTTGAATTTCCACTCCCCGTCAAGGCTGAGAACCCTGGGGCTGTCATTGTCTCCTGATATTACGTATTCTTCGTCAGGATAACTTATCATTGTAGCATGGGTCAATTCCTTGTTCCGGTTAAACATAGCAGGGTTTTCCCAATCGCGCGGCTCCTTTTCGTCGAAATCCACATCTTCATACTTAGTGTCTGAAAGAAAATCGTCAATTAGTTGCCATTCAATGAATTAATGTTGAAAACTTGTTTGAATATAGCGAGGTTTTCTCTTGCTTATGATACTGAAATTACAGATATTCAGTGTATTAAGCAAAAGAGATTCGGATATTTCAGTTATCACATCAAACAAGGTTCAAAAATGAGAAAGAGATTCGAACAACAATTGACACTTGGCACCATTCCAATCCGAGAAATGAAAATTACGACAAAGAAAAGGAGTGGATCGCTCCCGGGTTTATGCGCGGCATTGCAGGAAATTTTTATCACCCCTGAGTGGAACGAAAGAGTGTTTGGGATACTGGAAGCAAAGATCATGGCAGGCAAGATACGAACAGGTCGTCCGGGTATGAATCTGTGGCAGATCTTTGTTTTATCCCAGGTACGGTTGTGCCAGAATATCAGCTATGATGAGCTTCATGACCTGGCAAACCACCATACCCTGATCCGCCAGATAATGGGTGTTGAACGGGAGTTTGGTTATGAGCGACATGAATTTGAATACCAAAACATCGTCGACAATGTATCGCTTCTTGATGACGAGACTGTACGGGAGTTGAACCGGGTTATTGTTGAGTTCGGGTATAAGGTGTTTAAAAAAAAGAGGCGGAAGCATTACGCTTAAAGACAGATAGTTTTGCGGTAGAGAGCAATGTACATTTTCCCACAGATTACAACCTGTTATGGGACAGTGCCCGCAAATCCCTGGACATGGTAGCTAAGTTTCTGAAGAAATATCCTGAGGTTCAGGGCTGGAGGAAGATGCGAGACTGGTACCGGCAACTAAAAAACTCGATGAGGGCCGTTGGCAAAGCCTTCTCGTCGGGAGGTAAAGGTAAGGAGCAACGGGTAAAACAGGCCGTACGCTATTACTTGTCAAAAGCACGGGCACTACAGAATAAACTTGAAAGATCAGAAGAAGACCTTCCGACAGGAGATATCATGGATGTGTTGATCCATCTTGAGATGGATCGGTATATGGAGCTATTGGACAAACATATTGATTTACTTGAGCGCAGGGTGTTAAAAGGAGAGGTAATCCCTCACGATGAAAAAGTGTTTTCCATTTTCGAAGGATATACCGAATGGATCAAAAAGGGGAAACTGCATCCCAATGTTGAGCTTGGGAAGAAGCTGTCCATTACTACAGATCAGTACAACCTGATTGTGGACTACCGGATCATGGAAAATCAATCCGATGTTGAGATGGTAAAGCCAATCGCAGAAGAGTTGATCTCCAGATACAATATCAGAAGCTGGAGTTTTGATAAAGGCTTCTGGAATAAGGAAAACAAGGCCTTGTTGGAAGGACATGTCGAGAAAGTAGTCATGCCCAAGAAAGGGAAGTGCAACAAGCTGGAGCAGGCCGAGGAGGATCATCGGAATTTTAAACTGTTGAGAAACAAACACAGTGCAGTAGAATCAAACATCAATGAATTGGAGTGCAGGGGAATGGACCGGTGTCCGGACCGGGGTTATATGCATTTTAAAAGATATATCGGGCTGTCAGTCGCAGCATATAACCTGCGGAGAATTGGACAGGAGTTGATTGAGATCCGGCGAAAACAGGATCTGGCTGAAAGAGAGTTTAGAGTAGCGGCCTAAAAGTCACCTGAAAAATATAAACAGATATCTTCCAACAGGGGAATGGTACGCCCTGAAGGAGAAAATATGAACATATTTGATAATGCTGGGATGGAATGAACCGGAATCCGGGATAATAATCCTGATTCTTAATTCATCCTAACCTTAGAGAATGAGAACTTTTTATGAAAAATCAGGAAAACGAGAGTTTTCTTTCAGACACTAGTTATAAGTATTATTATCCTGCAGGGCATGCAATAAACCCAGCATATTGTTATGGTAGGGTCAGAACTTTTTCAGGATTTCAGCTCTTTCCATAAGAGAAAATTATATCATAACTCTGTTTTTTCGACATTCACAGCGCACACTTTGGTTTCGGGTATTTTTGATACCGGGTCGACGGCACATATTGTAAGCTCATTTGTTGGTGTTTCGGGAAAATGGAAGGTTAATGAAGCCACTCCTTCCGGACAACTCCGGTTGATATTAACCTTTACCTTAAGCTTCCCCCTCCTTGATTTAACAGATACCATCTCGCCTTCATTAACGCCCATCTTCCTGGCATCTTCAGGGTTTATGCGTAAATATTCCGTGCCCTCAATATCTTTCAGTCCTCTTACCCTGCCTGTCATGGTGCTTGTATGATAATGATACAGGCTGCGGTCGGTAGTCAGCAGCAGTGGGAACTCGGTGTCCGGCAGTTCAACAGATGCTTTGTATAAAAGCGGGAATAACCTGCCTTTACCTGTGCTTCCTGCAAATTTTTCCCGATGAAGATATTTTGTCCCCGGGTGTTTTCTGTCGGGGCATGGCCATTGCAAACCTTCCTTTTCTATCCTGTCATATGTAATCCCCGCATAGCTCGGGGTAAGTGAATTAATTTCTCGGACAATATCATCCACACTCTCAAAGTCAAATCCCTCGGCCCCCATTCTCCTCGCGATCTCGCATGTGATACGCCAGTCTTCCATTGCCTCTCCCGGGGGGTTAACAGCTTTGCGAACCCTCTGTACCCTTCGTTCGGTATTCGTAAAAGTACCATCCTTTTCAGCAAAGGAGCATGCCGGCAGCACAATATCTGCATACTGTGCAGTTTCAGTAAGGAAAATATCCTGCACAACAAAGAAATCAAGTTTCTCCAGGGCTTTCTTCACATGATTGGCATCAGCCTCACTAAGCACCGGGTTCTCACCCACCTGGTACAGGGTTTTAATATTCCCCTTTCCTATTTCAGTAAAATACTCGGTATGGGTAAGGCCTTCCTGCCTGTCAAGCCTGGCAGACCAGGCTTTTTCAAATTTTTCAATCTTATCCGGGTCAGTAACACTCTGGTAACCCGGGAATACATTGGGCAGGCCGCCCATATCACAGGCACCCTGAACATTATTCTGCCCTCTCAGGGGGTTCACTCCGGATGACTCCTTACCAACATTCCCTGTAAGTAAGGCTATATTACTTACTGCCAGAACATTGTCGGTGCCATGACTGTGCTGGGTTATTCCCATGGCATATATTAGAGACGATGGGGTATTTGTGGCATAGAGCCTTGCAGCCTGACGTATCTTCTCAGTGTCCACTCCGGTGATGCGTGAAACATTCTCAAGATCATAGTCTCCCAGGCAGTTGAGTAATTCATCAAAACCCTCACACCTGTCCTCCAGGAATTTTTTATCTTCCAGTCCTTCATCCGCAATAACCTTCATCATCCCCATCAGCAGCACAACATCGGTCCCCGGGTAGTGTTGAATAAATATATCGGCAAAACGACACAGGTCAATCTCCTTGGGATTGGCGACTATTATTTTTGCCCCTTTTCTTTTTGCTTCCTTTACATGTAAGCCGATTATGGGATGGGCAACCGTGGTGTTTGATCCTATTGAAAAAATGGTTTTTGCCGATGTAAACTCATCAATGGAGTTGGTCATGGCACCTGATCCGAAGCTCTGCACCAGTCCTGATACAGTAGGTGCGTGACACAACCTGGCACAATGATCAATATTATTGGTGCCCATAACAGCACGTGTAAACTTTTGAATAATGTAATTATCCTCATTTGTTGCTTTAGCTGAAGAGAGTGCTGCAAACTTTCTCCCCTGGTTCTTTGAGAATTTATCAGCAATAATATCCAGGGCTTCATCCCACGAAATTTCTTCAAAACTACCGTTTCTTTTTATCAGGGGGCTTTTCAATCTTTCCGGATGGTTCACAAAAGAATACCCGAACCTGCCTTTAACACAAAGCCTGCCCTTATTTACAATACTCTCCCTGTCACCCCTTACGCTTACGATCTTGTTATCACGGACTCCAAGATAGATATTACAACCTACACCGCAGTAGGCACAAACCGTTTTCACCTCGCGTGCAGGAATCACGGTCTCTTTTACATATAATGCACCAACGGGGCATCTAACCACACATTCGCCGCATGATTCGCAGACCGATTCTTTGATAGGTTTGTCACCAAAGGTACTCACCACGGTAGCAAAACCTCTGAAACTGTAATCAAGGGCATTCACACCTGCAACTTCATCACAGGTCCTTATGCAGATACCGCATGTAATACACTTGTTATGATCAAGGTTAAAGAAGGGATTGGAATCATCTATTTTAAGCAGCGGTCTTGTTCTTCTCAGCTTATTGAGTCTTTCCTCGTTAACCCCTATATATGCTGTTACTTCCTGTAGCTGGCAGTTATTATTACTTGAACAGCTTGTACAATCCTGTGTATGGTTGGCATGTATCAGTTCGAGTGTTACCCTCCTTATCTCAGCAATCTCCTGGCTGTCTGTCCTTATTCTCATGCCATCCTCAACCCGGGTCATGCATGAAATATGCTGCCCTCTTCTTCCTTCAATCTCAACGATGCAAAGCCTGCAGTTGCCTGACGGGCTTATATCAGGATGGTAACAAAGAGTTGGTATATATATTCCATTAGCCCTGGCCAGTTCAAGGATTGTTACTCCTTCTGGTGTTTCAATTCTAATATCATCAATATAACAGCTTATTTTTTTCATAGCCCGATATTATTTAAGGCAGCTATTGCATCTTCTGTTTCCAGGTCACACCTGAGGCACCGGTATGACTCTTTAATCGCAGTTTTCTCATCAAGCACCTTATCAACTTCACTGAAATTGCTACTTCTTTCACTGACTCCTATCCTTGGAACCGCCGGCCTGTATAGCTCAGCTATTATCTCCGGATCCAGCTCAAGTGGTTTGACATATACAGATGGCCTTGTTGGTGCATATTCAGGTTTAACATTTTCACCTCGAAGGAATTTGTCAATCATTTCTGCAGCCACCTTTCCTCCACCCATGGCTTTTATTATGGTATCAGGTCCTGTTACTGCATCACCCACGGCAAACACACCATGTATGCTGGTAGCGAACGATTCAGGGTCGGTTTTAATAGAATTATTCTTATTTATTTCCAGGTTCTGATTACCGTTTATAAAGTCAAGTCCAGGATCTTCTCCTATGGCCACTATCACTGAAGACAGTTGAAGGTCGAATTCTGAACCTTCGACCGGCACAGGCCTCCTCCTTCCACTGCTGTCATATTCGCCCGGTGTCATTTTAATGCATGTCAGCCCCCTTACCTTATTATCCTTATCCGTAAGGACTTTAACCGGTGTGGTAAGATACATAATTTCCACACCTTCTTCCAGGCCCGCTTCTATTTCTTCAGGAAAAGCAGGTATTTCCGTTTCAGTGCGTCGATAAATAATTATGACCTTCTTGCATCCCTGCAGTCGTACTGCTGAGCGTGCTGCGTCAATTGCCGCATTACCTCCTCCGATAACACCAACAACCTCTCCTATTCGGGTATCTTCCTTCATTTTAACTTTCTTCAGAAATGACAGAGCATCTGTTATCCCATCTGCTGATTCATTTTCTATACCCAGATTTTTTGATTTATGTGCCCCGGTAGCTATCAGCAGGGCATCATGTTTTTCCCTTAAGGCATCAAAAAAGATATCCTTACCTACCCTTGTATTTGTATTTATTTTCACTCCCGCAGTCATAATATTCCTGATATCGAGGTTCAATATGTCAAGCGGCAGGCGATATTCAGGTATTGCGGTTGCCAGGGCTCCTCCCGGGATTAATTCAGCTTCATATATGGTAACATCATAGCCTTTCTTCACAAGGTTATATCCTGCCATCAATCCTCCCGGACCCGCTCCTATGATTCCCACACTTTCCCTGAAAATTTCAAATTTTTCCTGCGTGGGATAAAGCCCCTGTTCAATTGCCCAGTCAGTGGCAAATCTTTTAAGAGCACGTATGGCTATTGGATCACCCCAGTTACCTGTCTGGCAGAACTCTTCACAGGGATGGTGACAAACCCTGCCACACACTGACATCAATGGGTTGTCCTTTAAAATTATTTCATAGGCTTTTTTAAATTCCTTCCTTGCAATATATGTTATATATGCAGGCACTTCTGTACCAATAGGACAGGTATGCTGACAGGGGGAAGATACAAGTTCAGTGCATACTGAGGCACGGCATCTTTTCTGAAGTATATGTTCTTCGTATTCATGCCTGAAGTATTTTATGGTTGTTATCACCGGGTTGGGGGCTGTCTGACCCAATCCGCATAATGATCCTTTCTTAACGCCTTCAGCCAGTTCCAGCAGAAGGTCTATATCCTCTAATTTACCTTTGCCTTTAACTATATCATCAAGGATATCCAGCATCTGGCGTGTGCCCAACCTGCAGGGAGCGCATTTACCGCATGATTCCTTATTGGCAAATTCAAGGAAATACTTGGCAAAATCAACCATGCATGTACTTTCGTCCATCACTACAATACCTCCGGAGCCCATAATGGTCCCCACTTTCGCCAGTTCATCATAATCCACAGGTACATCAATAAGGCTTTCAGGTATACACCCTCCCGAGGGCCCCCCGGTTTGTACTGCTTTGAACTTCCTGTTCCCGGGGATACCTCCTCCTGTTTCAAAGACCATTTCTCGTATTGTGGTTCCCAGAGGAACCTCTATCAATCCCGTATGATTTACTTTACCCACAAGGGCAAAGGTTTTGCTGCCTTTACTGTTTTCAGTCCCTATCTCAGAATACCATTCGTGGCCATTCCTGAGGATAATAGCTACAGAAGCCAATGTCTCAACATTATTTATCACCGTTGGCTTCCCCCAGAGCCCTGATACTGCAGGATAGGGAGGTCTCGGTACAGGCATGCCCCTTTTCCCTTCTATTGAAGCTATCAGTGCTGTTTCTTCACCGCATACAAAAGCTCCTGCTCCCTCCTTTATCTTTATGTTGAAGGAGAAATTTGAATTAAGGATCCTTTTCCCCAAAAACCCTTTCTCCTCAGCCTGACTTATAGCCAGCCGTAAACGCTCAAGAGCAAGCGGGTACTCGGCCCGGCAATATATATAAGCTTCATTCGCACCAATGGCATAGCCTGCTATTATCATCCCTTCAATCAGTGAGTGCGGGTCACCTTCTAGGAGAGAGCGGTTCATAAAAGCCCCGGGGTCACCCTCATCAGCATTACATATGAGGTATTTCCTGTCAGCTTCCTGCTCATAGCAGAAAGTCCATTTTTTCCACGTGGGGAAACCAGCCCCGCCTCTGCCTCTGAGGCCTGATTTCCTTATAATGTCGATTATCCCTGAAGGTTCCATCTGAAGGGCCTTTCTTAAACCTGAATATCCATCTTTTGCCAGGTAGTGCCCAATGTTTTCAGGGTCAATCAAACCACAATTTGCCAGGACTCTGCGTACCTGGCCCTTCATCACCTGTGTTGAAAATAAGGAAGGGATCTTAAGATTATCACTTTCTCCTATTACCCCAAGGGCAAGGGAATCTATAATTATATTATTCCTGATATGACTCTCAATAATGTCATTAACGTCACCGGGTTGAACATTCCCATAACATACAAGTTCCTGACCGGGTGTTTTAACCATAACAATGGGTTCGGCATAACACATCCCTATGCATCCTACCTCCAGTAAATCTGCTTTCAATCCAGTTTCCTTTAAGCGAGAAGCAAACTCATCCTTTACCTCAGCAGCACCCGCAGACTGGCCGCAGGTAGCCATCCCGATATATATTACAGTGGCATTTTCGCTGGATAGTATCTCCCATTCTTTCAGAGATACTTCATGTAAGCTATCAAAACTGGTTTTCATCTGTTATAAACCTTTATCCCTGTTAAGTATTTCCCTAACCTTGTTGGGAGTCATTTTTGCATTAACTTTATCATTGACTACCACACATGGAGCTATTCCACAGGCCCCGATGCATGCCAGGGTGTCTATCGAATATTTAAGATCATCTGTTACTTCCCCATTTTTGATGCCCAGTAAACCTTCTATGTTCTCCAGTATTTTCCCTGAACCACGAACATGGCATGCGGTACCCCTGCAGACACAGATGTGAGTTTCCCCTACCGGTGTGAACCTGAACTGGGAATAAAATGTGGCAACTCCATATACCCTGCTCCCCGGCACTCCTGTGAAGCGGGCAATTTCTCCCATGGTTTCATCTGAAAGGTACCCATATTCACCCTGTACAGCCTGCAAAACAGGTATCAATTCTTCAGATTTACCAGTAAAAGGAGCAAATATCTCATCCAGTTGATTGTTCATGTCTTTACAATTTTAGATATGCGTAAAATAATATGTCAAGATATCTGTCTAATAACACTTATGCAAATCTTCAGGGCTATTTATATTAAGGAAAGGATTTACACCCATGCTTTCCCCCTCTATTACCAGGTATTTATCATCCACTAGTTTAAGAAATTTCCTTATTGAATATTTCTTCCCTGATTTTATAAAATCATCCAGCCTGGGAAGTATAGTCTTACTGTAAATAGCATGTAGTGGTTCTATAAGTCCATTATATACAGGTATTAACACCTCACATTCTATATTTTTAAAATTCCTGGCAACAGCCCTGATTGCTGAGACAGACAGACCGGGCATATCACTTGCCACCAGGAAAACAGCATCCCGGTCAGTATTGGTCAGAGCTGAATGCAATCCTCCAAGAGGACCGATATTATTATATATATCACCGGCCATCCGTATATTTTTGTAATCGCTGAACTCCCTTTCATTATTAGTAATTATGATAATTTCATCAAAAACGGACTTAAGGACTTTAATCGTTCTTTCTATTATTGGGACACCCTCAATTACGAGTTTTGCTTTCGTCTTGCCGGAGAAGCGAGTGTTTTTCCCTCCTGCAAGGATGGCGGCGGTAAATTCATATTTAACTACTGGCTGTTCCATTGAATGAAGATAGGATGAAATAAAGGCTTAATATACAAAAAATGGAATAATGTAACCGAGCCCCGAGAAATCGGAACGAGCTCGACGAACCCTGAATCTTCGCGGTGAGTTAAACTGATCAAACGAGATAGAAATAAAAAAGACCAGAGATGTTGAAACCTTTGGTCTTTAGTCGTTTGCCGGCAATAATTCTACTGACATCCCCTGTCCCAACACTCTCCATGATCGGTCGGGAAACCCCCTTCAAAGGGGGATCCAATTAGAACAATCCGGTTATGTTGCCATTGGCATCGATATCTATATTTTCTGCTGCCGGTTTGGATGGCAGGCCGGGCATTCTCATTATGGCACCTGCTATGGGCACAATAAATCCAGCGCCTGATGACAGTTCAACCTCTCTTACGGCTATCTTAAAATCTCTTGGCCTCCCCTTCAGTTTGGCATCATCAGAAAGCGATTTTTGCGTTTTAGCAATACATACTGGCATATCATCCAGGCCCAATCCCTCAATTGATCTGAGCTGCTTTAGAGCTTTTGCAGTGTACTCAACACCATCAGCCCCATACATATTCTTTGCAATAGTCTCAATTTTCTCCTCATAGCTGGCAGAAAGATCATAAAGAGTCTTAAATTTCCTTGCGGGGTCGTCCACTGCCTTTACTACTTTCTCAGCAAGGTCGACAGCTCCTTCGCCGCCTCTTGCCCATGAGTCATTGAGCGCAACTTCCACATCCCAGCCCCTGCAAAAATCGCTTACAAGTTTAATCTCCTCATCCGTATCGGTGGCAAACTTATTTATTGACACTATGGGTCTGAAACCAAACATTTTCATGTTTTCGATATGTTTTTCCAGATTTTCCAGTCCATCTTCCAGTGCCTTCATATTTTTCTCCGTAAGTTCTTTGATAGATGCACCTCCATGGTATTTAAGTGCCCTGATGGTTGCCACCACCACTACGGCATCAGGGACAAGTCCTCCCATGCGGCATTTTATATCGAAGAATTTTTCAGCACCCAGGTCACTGGCAAAGCCTGCTTCAGTAACCACATAGTCACTGTACGACAACCCCATTTTTGTCCCCAGTATACTGTTGGTTCCCTGCGCAATATTACCGAAGGGACCTCCGTGAATAATGGCAGGTGTTCCTTCCAGTGTCTGTACCAGGTTAGGTTTGATGGCATCCTTCAGTAGAACGGCCATTGCTCCCTGTGCTTTCAGGTCGCGGGTAAAAATGGCCTTACCTTCATAAGTATATCCAACAAATATATTTCCAAGTCTTCTTTTCAGATCTTCCATATCGGAGGCCATACACAATATAGCCATCACCTCGGAAGCTGCAGTAATATAAAACCCGGTTTCCCTCGGCACTCCCTGGGTAGTGCCACCCAGGCCGATAACAGTGTTTCTGAGTGCCCTTTCATTCATATCCATTACCCTTTTCCACCCTATTGTGCGCGGATCGATATCAAGGCTTACACTTTTCTGCTGCAGGTTGTTATCTATCAAAGCAGCCAGGAGATTATGAGCTTTCTCAACTGCTGCTATATCACCGGTAAAGTGAAGGTTGATGTCTTCCATAGGTACAACCTGGGCATATCCTCCTCCGGCGGCGCCGCCTTTAATCCCGAAAACAGGCCCGAGCGAAGGCTCCCTCAGTACAACGGTAGTTTTTTTGTCAATCCTGTTCATTGCCTGGGCAAGGCCGATTGAAGTAGTGGTTTTACCTTCCCCTGCAGGAGTGGGTGTTATGGCCGTGACCAGGATTAATTTTGACTTTTTAACCTTACCTTCATCAATGAGTTTTAAGGGAAGTTTAGCCTTATAATTACCATAAAGCTCAAGTTCGTCCTTATCAATACCTAGTTTTCCGGCAATTTCAGTAATAGGCTTCATCTTTGTAGCCTGGGCAATTTCAATGTCTGATTTCATAAGTATTCGTTTAAAGTTTATGTTTCTTAATTATAACATTCCTGCTCTATTTTTGCTTAGCATAAGCGAATATTACTATCGCGGTTTCCAAAGTTATTTAAAAACATTAATTTAGAAAAAAATACTGAAAAACATGATGGGATGAGACATGTTGTAATAACTGGAGGAAGCAGGGGTATAGGATTTGGATTGGTCCGGGAATTTTTGTTGCGCGGACTCAACGTTACTTTCTGCGGCACAACAGACCATTCGGTAATGAAGGCAATGAACCTGCTGACAGAAGAATGGTCCTCAAAAAAATTCAGAGGTGTGGTTTGCGATGTATCAAAAGAAGATGACCTGTTAAATCTGTGGGAATTCGGTACAAAGATTTTCGGTGAGGTTGATATATGGATCAATAACGCAGGTATAGATAACCCACAGGCTACCTTCAACAAGCTTCAGCCATCGGTCATTAACAGGCTTATAGATATTAATATCAAAGGGCTTATTCATGCAAGCCATATTGCCTATAACAATATGCTGAAGCAGGGTAAAGGTTCCATTTATAATATGGGCGGACTGGGAAGTGACGGGAGGATGATTAAAGGTCTGACCCCTTACGGAATGTCTAAAAGAGCAGTGCAATACTTCACAAAGGCCTTTGCCCGGGAAACCGGAAAAGAAAGTCCGGTAATAATTGGATTATTGCTGCCGGGAATGGTTTTGACAGATATGCTCCTGGATCCCATAAGGAAAGGTGAGGACAACGCCAGAAGGCTGAAGAGGGTTTACAATCTCCTTGCCGAAGAAGTTGAACCGGTTGCTTCTTATCTCGCTGACCGGATAACAAGCAACGAGAAGAACGGGGCAATAATCTCATATTCAGGAAGTACCCGCATGTTCCTGAAGATCCCGGGGCGTCTTTTCTCGGGAAGAGATATTGTCAGTGATAAACTGGAAGCCTGAATTCCTGCCCGGGGTGTAATTGTTTATGTTTCCCGGCTAAATATACCTGGATATAAGCATTTCAAAAAGTTCCTGCCTTCCGCTGATACTTTCCGGCTCACCGTATTCCAGAGCAAGGTCACGCATCCTTTCAAGTGTCAGCTGACCCTTTTCAAAAGCTGAACCCCCAGGAGAGTCAAAGGAAGAATACCTTTTATTCCTGAGTGAAATATAATCACTCTGCTTAAGTATTTTATCTGCAATAATCAATGCTCTTGCAAAGGTATCCATACCTGATATATGTGCATAGAAGAGATCTTCCGGTCCCGTTGAATTCCTTCTCATTTTGGCATCAAAATTTATACCCCCGGTTGTAAAACCTCCTGATTGCAGAATCACCATCATGGCTTCCGTCACTTCGTAAATATTGGTCGGAAATTCGTCCGTATCCCATCCGTTCTGATAATCACCCTTATTTGCATCAATACTTCCAAGCAGGCCTGCATTTGCAGCCACCTGCAATTCATGCTGGAAGGTATGTCCGGCAAGAATTGCATGATTTACTTCGATATTGATTTTGAAATCATCCTGCAGACCGTAATGTCTCAGAAAGCCGATAACAGTATCGGTATCATAATCATATTGGTGTTTGGCAGGTTCCATGGGTTTGGGTTCTATAAGGAAGGTACCTGTGAACCCGTTTTTCCTGCCATAGTCCCGGGCCATGGTAAGCATCATGGCCAGGTTATCAATTTCCCTTTGCATATCGGTGTTATGCAAACTCATATAACCCTCACGGCCACCCCAGAAGACATAATTTTTCCCTCCCAGGGCAATAGTGGCATCAATGGCATTCTTGAGCTGTGTGGCTGCATGCGTCAGAACCCTGAAATCGGGATTTGTTGCAGCACCGTTCATATACCTCGGATCTGAAAAAAGATTAGCCGTACCCCACAATAAGCTGATGCCTGTTGAATCCTGCATCTCCTTTACCAGGGGTAATATTTTTTCGAGGCGCTTCTCTATTTCAAAAACAGTGCCGTTACCTACCATGTCCGTGTCATGAAAGCAGTAAAAGGGGGTACCCAGCTTACTTATAAAATCAAAGGCCGACTCAAGTTTTTGCTTTGCCTTATCAAGCGGGTCTTTCACATTATCCCAGGGAAAGAAGCGGGTGGGATCACCAAACTGGTCAGATCCGTCACCACAGAATGAATGCCAGTAGGCTACAGCAAAACGGAGATGATCGCTCATTGGCTTGCCAGCTACCAGCTCCTTTTCATTATACCATTTAAAGGCCAGTGGATTATCTGAATCCCTGCCTTCGTATTTTATTTGTTCAAAATCTTTAAACATAAAAATATAAGGTATTAATTATTAATTATGAACCGAGCCCCGAGAATTCAGGGGGAATTCGCTGAATTCCGAAGGATTCGGGTTGAAGCAATTATGTGTCTGAGTTTTTCTGTCCATTTATTATAGAGGTCATTATAGATTTCTGTACCCGATGCTTCAGGATGTATGGCCTCAACCTGCTTAAGGCTCGCAAGGGCCTCTCTGTAATTCTTATAATATCCGCATCCTATTCCTGCACCTCCGGCAGCACCAACCGATCCGTCAGTATCGTAAAGAAGCACAGATGCACCGGTAAGGTCAGCCACCAGCTGGCAGAAAAGAGAACTCATGAACATATTGGCCTTTCCTGCCCTGATCACTGATATTTTCGTCCCGGCCTCATTCATGATATCAGCAGCATACCTGAAAGCAAAAGCAATACCTTCCTGCACAGCCCTGAAAAGGTGGGAGGAAGTATGGGTGTTTAGATTGAGCTTTAAGAAGGAAGCACCAGTGTCAATATTTTCAAGCAGTCTTTCTGCTCCGTTGCCAAAGGGGAAAATTGTAAGCTCCTCACTGCCCGGTGAGACAGTCCCTGCCATCCTGTTCATTTCCTCATAACTTAAACCTGGACCAGCAATTCTGCGTACCCATGCATTCATTATACCCGTACCGTTGATGCAGGCCAGCGTACCCAGGCGCATTAAGTGCTTATCGTGGTTTACATGGGCAAAGAGGTTAAGGCGGGATCTTTCATCGGTCTGCGCCCTGTCCGTTACACCATACAGCACTCCTGAAGTACCTGCTGTTGCAGCTACCTCACCAGGCTCCATAACATTGAGTGAAAATGCATTATTTGGCTGATCCCCCGCACGGTAACTCACAGGTATACCCTTTCTTAGTCCTAAAAATTCTGCAACACCGGCACCAAGCTCCCCCTGTACTGAAAACACAGGCCTTATATCCGGAAACAGATCGCGGTCAAAGCCAAAATGATCAAGTATCTCATCACTTATTTTGTGTTCCCTGAAATCCCAGAAAATACCTTCGGATAAACCCGTAAGCGTTGTGCATACTTCACCCGTTAAACGGAGGGCAATATAGTCACCGGGTAACATTACCCTGTATATTTTTGCATAGTTTGCAGCTTCGTTCTCCTTCATCCAGGCCAGCCTGGCAGCTGTGAAATTCCCCGGATTATTCAGGAGATTAGCCATGCAGTGCTTATGACCTATCTTATCATAGGCAGCGTTACCATATTTTACTGCACGGCTGTCGCACCAGATAATTGAAGGCCTGATAAGATCAAGCTTACGATCAACTGCCACGAGTCCATGCATCTGGTAAGATATACCTATTGCACCTATATTTCCCCTCAGGGATCTGTCTGACAGCAGGCATTTCCTGACTGCCCCTGCCAGGGCCTGCCACCATGTTTCCGGATCCTGTTCTGCCCATCCGGGATTGAGAACTGAGATTGCCATTTCTTTCTCAGGGGCAAAGGCCGAAGTAATTACCTTACCAGTTTCAGCATCTGTTACGGAAGCTTTAACAAAGGAACTGCCAACATCAATACCGAGTAAATACATAAGCTATCAGGTATATGATTTAAATATAATCAAAACCTGAAATACAGGAAATAATAAAGAGACTATATCAGACAGAAATAACATACTGGTTGAGAAAGCGGCCTTTATCCATTAAGCCAGTTCAGGATATCAGGATCATCAGGTTTAACCCCGGGCTTTATTACTTTAACCAGCCTGCCATTCTCATCAATCAGGCATTTCCGGAAATTCCACTGTACAGATGAATCTTCAAACCCATTAATATTTTTGGCAGTCAGCCATTTATACACAGGGTGCATATCGTTACCCTTTACAGATATTCTTGACATCATAGGAAATGTAAGCCCGTAATTCCTGCTTATTTGTTCACCCTTTGGAAAGAATGATTAATGACCTGTGCTCAACGATAATACCTTAGGCGTGCCGATTTAACATCAGTAAATCCGGGGTCGAGCCTCCCGCTGAAGCCAGGTTGTTTGCCTCCTACACTCACGGTGAACCAGCCAGGTTCTGTCACCCTATTATTGTTTTTATCTATCATTGACAGATCCTCTTCCGAGAGTATGAATTCAAGCGTCTTTGTCTCTCCCGGCATAAGGCTGATTCTCCTGAATCTCTTCAATTCCCTCAGGGGCCTTGGCGTTGATCCTTTTTCATCGGTAAGATATAACTGGACCACCTCTTCACCTGCCCTTTTCCCGGTGTTCGTTACCGATACCCTTACCGCTACCTCTTCTCCCCCTCTCATTTTACCTGGGATCTTAAGATCTCCATATTCAAAAGTTGTATAACTGAGCCCGTAACCAAAAGGATAAAGTGGTTCATCCCTGAAATACCTGTAGGTACGTCCTTCCATGTCATAATCTTCAAAAGGGGGTAATTGATCAACTGACTTATACCATGTAACGGGTAGCCGCCCGGCAGGATTAGAGTCACCAAAGAGGACATCGGCTACTGCATTACCTCCTTCCTGGCCCGGGTAGCCGGCGAGTAAGACAGCATTTGCCTTTTGATCAATATCATTTATTGAAAGGGCACTGCCGTTCATAAGGATTACTACAACAGGTTTCCGGGTTTTTATTATCCTGTTGAATAATTCCCTCTGAACTGCAGGCAGTTTCAGATGGGTACGATCGCCTCCCCGGAAGCCATCTATTTCCAGGGTCATCTCTTCTCCTTCGAGCCTCTGAGACAGGCCAAGGACAAGCAGTACAATATCTGATGATTGAGCAAGGGTCGCTGCACTTTCCAGCATCTTATCCTGAGGCGGGGCCCACAGGAACCTGATATCGGCATCACCACCATAATTCCTGTAAATGATTTCAAGCTGATACTCGCTGTCTTCATCCAGACTTATTTTCTTCTCCCTGTGAAAAGCATGATGGCTTCCGTTGTAGCTAATCAATTCCTCACCATCAACAAATATCTGATAATTGGATGATCCCCAACTCCCGAGATGATAATCGCCAGTCACCGGTGGTTTAAGCCAGGCGGTCCATTTTACCGACCAGTTATCATGCGGAATCTGAGGATGGGGGCTGTAGGTTTCCCAGTAGAAATCTATATTATCATCTATGCGTGTAAACACGGGCTCTCCCTCACAATCCGGGTTATCAAAATATTCCGCATATACTCCCTGCACATCATTGCTGGTAAACAGGTATTCGGACGGAACCGGGACCAGGTTATGGAGTCCCTCTGCAAGAGGGCTGCCATGTGCAAACAGGACATCAGCCTTATTTCCGACCTTGTTTATTATTCCGTCAAGGACGGTCACAGGATTCTTTGGAATGCCGTTGTAGTTGCCTATGAGAGCTTCGAAATTATCGGCGTTTGGCCCTATTACGGCAATCTTTTTAAGATTCCTGTTCAGTGGAAGGATACCGTCATTTTTCAGAAGTACCATTGATTTTCTTGCAGCCTCCCTTGCCATAGTATTGTGATAATCTGAACAACTAACACTCAGGGGTATTAATGAATATGGAACCATGTCATCGGGGTCAAACATTCCAAGCTTGAAACGTGCAAGCATAAGCCGTTTTACTGCTATATCGAGATCTTTTTCCGTAAGCAGACCTTTCGTAATTGCTTCTTCAAGGTGGCCATAGGTAACTCCGCAATTCAGGTCCGTTCCCCTTTTAACAGCTATTGCTGCAGATTCGGCCGGTGTCAGGGTATAATCCTGGAAGGTATGAAAATCAGATATAGCCCAGCAGTCAGATACAATATAGCCGTCAAAGCCCCACTCATTACGCAGTATGCCATATAATTCCCCGCTTGCACAGCAGGGGTGGCCCCGGAACATATTGTAGGCACCCATAACAGATTGCACGTTCCCTTCTACTACGAGCGTCCTGAATGCAGGCAGGTATGTTTCACGCAGGTCTGCCTCACTGACCTCGGCATTGAATTCATGCCTTATGGGTTCGGGCCCGGAATGCACAGCATAATGCTTTGCTGTTGCCACTGTTTTGAGGTATCGCGGATCATCACCCTGCATACCCAGCACAAACTGAAGTCCCATTCTTCCTGTCAGATAGGGGTCTTCACCATAGGTTTCATGACCCCTTCCCCACCTTGGGTCCCTGAAGATATTAATATTTGGAGACCAGAATGTCAATCCCTGGTAAATTCCCCTCATCCCCCGTCTCTGGTAATCATGGTATTTAGCCCTTGCCTCATCGGAAATGATACTTGCTATTTCGAACATCAGGTCTTCATCCCATGAAGCAGCGAGGGTAATCGACTGGGGAAATACCGTTGCCCAACCCGATCGTGCTACTCCATGAAGTGCTTCATTCCACCAGTTATATTCCGGTATGCCCAGGCGCGGTATAGAGGGTGCATTATACAGCAGTTGGTCAGCCTTTTCCTTCAGTGTCATTCTGGATACAAGGTCATCAACCCGTTGCTCAAATGAAAGAGAGGTATCCATAAAAGGAAATTCAGATACTTCCTGTGCAATAACTGATAGTGAAAAGGTGACAGTTAATAAAACAGGCAGGAATAATTTCATTTTAACGATAATATTTAAGGTGGAGAGTGATGAATCCACAGGGTTATTTCACAGAAAATTTATATACTGTTTTTGACGTAAAGGGTTTCCCCGGTTCAAGCACGGTTGTCGGGAATTCAGGCTTGTTGGGGCTATCCGGGAAATGTTGTGTTTCAAGGCAAAGTCCACTCCTGTATTCATATATCTTCCCGCCATGTCCTTTTTCCAGGCCGTTAAGGAAATTACCGCAATAAAACTGTACTCCCGGCTGATCCGTATTCATTTCTATTACCCTGCCCGATTCAGGCTCATAGACTACAGCATCGGGTTCACTTTTATTGTCAAGTACAAAATTATGATCATAACCCAAACCAAGCCTTAACTGCTCATAATCTGCCTCAATACGGTCACCAATTATATGCGGGGTGGTAAAATCAAAGGGTGTGCCTTCAACTGGCCTGAGCTCACCCGTAGGTATCAGGTTCTCGTCCACCGGGGTGAATTTTCCTGCTGCTATCATCAGCTCATGATCAAGTATATCCCCGTTCCCGGCACCATGAAGGTTAAAATAGGCATGGTTTGTTATATTCAATACTGTCTTTTTATCTGTACTGCACTTATATTCAATTACCAGTTCGTTTTCATCCGTCCATGTATAAACAGCTTCAGCCTCCACCTCCCCGGGATATCCTTCTTCCATATCGGGGCTTATATAGGTAAACTTCACTGATGGTTCTTCACCTTCTTTTTCTATTATCTCAATATCCCATACAACGCTATGCCATCCCCCCGGGCCTCCATGAAGTGTATTTGGCGGGTTATTTATGGCCAGCTCATATTCCACACCGTCAAGGGTAAATTTCCCCCCGGCAATACGGTTTGCATATCTTCCGACAACCGATCCGAAGTAGGGATCGCCCCTAAGATAAGCTTCAAGCGTTTCATAGCCAAAAGTAATATTCTCTTTATTACCATCTTTATCAGGAACTTCCAGCCAAACAAGGGTAGCGCCGTAATTGGTAAGTTTAATGGTATTACCCTCATTGTTGGTCATGCTTATCAATTCAACCTTTTTGCCGTTTATTTCGCCAAAGATTTCTCTTTTCATTGTATATTCTTCTTTTATTTCCTGCTTACAGGCTGCGGACAATACTATAACCGCCGGTATCAGGATTTGTTTTAGATTCAGGTGTTTCATGTTTTATTGTTTAAATTAATTTTTATCAAATTTATTAAAATATCAATATCTTTCACCCTTTTCATTAACCATTGGCACAAACATTACTGGCAGTATATTCTCTTGTCTTATCTTCCCGTTCTTCTTCCTGTTAAGAATAAGGTATTGTATCCCCCGTCCTCCAACAGGTATTATCATCCTCCCGCCTTCGGCAAGCTGTTCCTTGAGTGGCCCGGGGATATTGTTGGGAGCACAGGTAACAATAACGGCATCATAAGGCGCGTGTTCGATCCATCCTTCATAGCCATCACCAATTTTTACATGCACATTCTTATATCCAAGGCTGACCAGCAGCTTTTTTGCTCTTTCACCCAGCTTTTCAACTATTTCTACGGTATAAACCTCAGCCACTATCTCAGCCAGTATAGCTGCCTGATAACCCGATCCTGTACCTATTTCAAGTACTTTCATGCCTGGTTTCAGTTCAAGGCTTTCGGTCATACATGCAACGATATATGGTTGGGATATTGTTTGACCTTCTCCTATTGAAAGTGGCCCATCACGATAGGCATACCTGCGTGCACTTTCGGGGACAAAGAGGTGCCTTTCAACCTTCTTCATGGCCTTGATCACCCTGCTGTCGGATATCCCGCGTGCTATTATCTGGTCTTCGACCATACGTTCTCTAAGTTCCTTATATTCAGTTTGAGAAACGCAATAATTGCAGCTTAGCAGGAAGAAGACCGCAAGCCCTATGTATTTCAATTTTCTCATACCCCGTAAATTACCGGTTTAAACCCAATAATGCAAGAGTTTGAGAAAAGTATTTTTCAGGCCTTATTCTTTATTAAAATGAGTCTCATACCAATCTATCATTCTCTCCCAGTGGTCATGGAAATCGGCTTCATTGCTTGCCATTCCGGCACCGTGTCCACCATTAACATAATTGACCCATACCACTTCCTTGCCAAGTCGCCTCATGGCATAGTAGAGTTCCCTGGTATTCAATGCAGGCACATTCCAGTCGCCCTCACCGGTAAGCAGGAGGTGAGGTGTTTTTATCCTGTCGGCAAAGAGGACTGCCGAAGTGGCAAAATACTTCATTGGTGCATCCCACAGGCTTTCTCCTATCCTGTCCTGACCCACTTCAGCTGCGGCATAATTCCTGGTTCCTATGCGCGGACTGTCTCCCAGGAAGCTTATTATGTTTGTTTTTCCTGAAATATTGATCGCTGCTGCAAACCTGTCGGTCTGTGTTATCAACAATGAAGTGGCGTATCCGCCATAACTTGTTCCATGTACTCCAAGTTTATCTTTATCAACCAGTCCTCGTTCAATCAGTTTGTTGATACCTGAGGTAATCCCCTTTATCCATGCTTCGCCGGGATATCCTTCAATAAGGTTAACCGAAGGCTTGAAACCGAAATAACCGGCATTGGTAATAAGGTTCATTGAAAAACTGAAGCCGTTGTTAAAGAAATCCTCATAGATCTCACACACCAGGGGATACTTTTTCCCGGGCTCATAATCAACGGGGTAATACAATATACCATATAATTCCTTACCGTCTGCATCAATGTAGCTGACCAGTTCGCTCCTGGTTATTTTCCTGTTTTCAATCCAGGGATTAAGATCAGTGAGCTTCCGGGGGTTTTCAAAAGCAGGATCGGTAACATAAAAATCTTCAGGCCTGTTACCGTCTGAAAGTCTATAGAACAATTTGCTGCCGTCTTCTGACATCTGCCAGGATGAATATAGGTTTGAATCTTTAACAAGATCCCTGAACTGACCTGTTTCCAGTACATATTCCACAAGACCCCTCTCCCATTTATCCCTTGCTGAATAGCTCATGTACCATGAACTTCCGTCGGGTTTCCAGTCAACTATCCTGAGCCTGGGGCTTTTATCTTCATCTTCAGGGAGTTCATAAACCAGTCTCATGTCTCTGTTATCAATATTTATCATCCAGTAACCTTTTTTTGAAGAGGCCAGCACATATTTACCGTCAGGGCTCCATCTCATTACAGAAAATTTTGCTTTCGAACTATCTTTTTTCACTATTTCCGTGGTATCAGATGAAATTTTTATAGCATCCCTCTCGAATATTGACCTGATAAATACATGGTCTGAATCACTGTAGGCAAATTTTGTCTTGCTGTCATCCCAGCTAATAATTATTCTTTTTCCCGATTTTTCCTGAAGTGTATCGATCACTGCCGGCTCATCCAGATCAATCATATAAAGGCCGTAATCCGTACCTCCCTTTCTGTCATAGCTGGTTTTCTTCGGAACATATTCAACAAATACCATCTTATTCCCTTCTTCCGACAGGCTAAGATTCGAATACCTGCCCTCAGGGAGGAGTTCAAAGACATTCCCTGAACTGATATCTACTTTTACAGGTATGCTGAGTGAGGAATGGTTCCTTATCTCATCCCATTTAAGAAAGGGTCTCTTCGAATCATAAACCGTTACAGGTCCTTCAGTTGCTTCACGGAATAAGGAATCACCCCTGGATGCCCAGTTTTCCGCTCTGAGAGAAAGAATAAGGTATTTTCCGTCGGGAGTCCATTCAAGTATCGAGTTCGAGGCTATATCCAGATCTGTTTTCAACTTAATTCTTTTAGTCCGTTCGTTTACGGTATTATGCAGGTATAAATTGAACTTATCATCTTCAAACACCAGGCATGCGAGATGGCTTCGTGCAGGATTCCATTTTAAACCCCCGGTAATCTTCCCATTGTCAAAAATCTTATGGGTTTTATTCTGTCTTGTGTCAATTATCACAAGCTCCCCTGAATAGGGTGCAACATAGTTCGGATCGCCATACCTTCCATGATCAACATTGCGACGATCTTTGCGAGCCCTTATAACTCCGGCCACCAGCTGTCCGTCACCGGTTATGTCCATGGCATTGAAAGATTTAACATTGAGGACATCCCGGGATGTGAATGAAGTTTTCTGGGAAAAACAAATGACTGAAAATAAAACAATTAATGCAAACAGGGCAATTTTTTTCATAAATGTCATTTCTTAAATTAGACTTTGGATTAATATTTGTATGTTACTTATTGTAAATGTAAGAAATTAGGATCAGGCCAGGGAACCTTAATCCTTAATATTTGTTAATTATAGACTTAAGCAGTCTTTTTAGATATTAATTTGATACCTTTGAAATAATCATTTATCAAAAATTATGAACCGGAAAATATTATTAATCGCAGCCTTATTGCTTTTTGTTTTTCAAAGCAGTATGTCCCAGCAAAAAGGTGAAACGGTAAAACTCAGGGGGGTTGTCAGGACAAGTGAAGAAAAACCGGCGGCAAATGCCTTCATCTTCATAGACGGAAAGATAATTGAGGATAAAACCAATATAAATGGGAAATTCAGGATACAGGTTCCTGACACTTCAGAAATAATATCTGTTTTTACCCTTGATAACCGCTTTGCAGAGCAAAAAATTGATGGCCGCAAAAATATAAGTCTCACCCTGTCTGAACCACTGGACACAAACCAGGTATTACCTGCAATTATTAACCGGGATGTGGTAAACCTTGGCTATTATAAAAGCCAGGTTGATAAACTGACTTCAAATGTTGGAGTGGTTAAATCCAGGGAAGGGGAAGAAAACTATTACGACAATATATATGATATGATCAAGGGTGAATTGCCGGGAGTGACAGTCGTCGGTAACAGTATTACCATTCGCGGACCCGGATCACTCAGGTCAAGTAACGAACCCTTGTTTGTTGTTAATGGAATGCCCGTAAACTCGGTAGCCCACATAATACCTGCAAATGTTGAATCAATTTCCGTACTCAGGGGAGCAGCTGCAAATATGTATGGGTCACGTGGTTCAAACGGTGTTATTGTAATACAGTTGAAAAGCGGCAACAGGAAATAAATACTTTTTTTATGGTAATTCCGGGCCGGCTGTTTTAACTTCACACCGTTTAAAACTTATATAGATTATGAATAAAAGTATAATTATTATAATTCTGGCTGCTGCTTTTTTATGCTTTCCTGTATCCGCTCAAAAAGTGAAGGAGGGCAGTAAAAAAGTTGCCGGATACATATTAACACATACAGGTGATCCTGTTAAGGGTGCAATGATATTTGTTGATGGCAAACTGATCAATAAGGGCAGCAACAGGAAAGGGCTTTATAAAATTAAAATAAAACCTGATTCTGAGACTATTGCAGTTCTTTCTGAATCACATGGAAGTGAGGAAGCCCTCTGCCTGGGACAGGATTCCGTAAATTTTGTCCTCACCGGTTCTTTTAATGCCAGGGTAATTATCCCGGCTGAAGAAGATGAATATGTTGACATAGGCTATGGTAAGGTGAAAAGAGACGAATTAACCACAAGTGTGGGCAGTGTAAGTAAAGAAAAGATCAACCAGCCCCACTACACTGATATATACTCCATGATCCAGGGCGAGGTGCCGGGAGTTACCGTAACCGGTGATAGGATAATTATAAGAGGTATTCATACCATTAATGCAAACACTGATCCTCTCTTTGTTGTAGATGGCGTTATTGCAAGTTCAGTTTCATATATTAATCCAATGGATGTCGAATCGATAGATATATTAAAAGGCTCTGCAGCATCAATTTACGGTGTAAACAGTGCAAACGGAGTTATTCTCATAAATACAAGGAAAGCTGTAAGGAGAAAATAAACAAAAATATATACTTTGAAAAGACGGGAATTCATTACAAGAGGAAGTCTTGGTGCCCTTGGCCTGAGCATTGGTGATATCTCGGTTGCTGCAAGTGCCGGAAACCAGACCACTGACAAACGCAGGAAGATACTTATCTCGGGTGGAGGATTAAATAAGTCCTTTATTAATTATCTTATAAAACTGACCGGCAAAAAGAAGCCCCGCGTATGCTTCCTGCCAACCGCGGCTGCAGATGACCCACGTGTAGCTCTTTACTGGTATCAACTGTGTGCAGGTCTTGATATGGTACCATTTGTCCAGAATATGTTCATCACAAGTTATTATATGAAAGAGTCATTTGAAGATGTACTGCTGTCGATGGACGGGATAGTTGTGGGCGGGGGTAATACACTTAATATGCTTGCAATATGGAAAGCCCAGGGTATAGATAAGGTCCTGTACCGGGCATGGGAAAAAGGAATAGTCTTATCCGGCGGTAGCGCAGGCTCTTTATGCTGGTTCGAAGAAGGAACAACCGATTCAAGGCCAAAAGAACTCACAAAAATTGAGTGCCTCGGATTTCTTGAAGGATCTCACTCACCACATTATGACGGGGAAGAAGAGAGAAGACCAAGGTATCATCAGCTTATCAGGTCAGGTGAGCTGAAACCCGGCTATGCAGTGGATAATAATGCCGCAATTCTGTTTATAGACAGGAAAGTCAGTAAAGTCATCGCCAGCGATAAGAACAGTAATGCATATTATATTGAGATGGTGGACGGAAAGATAAGGGAAAGCGTTCTCAAACCCGATGTGATTCTGTAAAAAAATAAGATACTCATAATCTACTGTCCTAAATTAATAATGAATAATATCGAAAAAAAAATCAGGATCTTTGCCCCTGCAACCGTATCCAATGTTGGAAGCGGATTTGATATCATGGGTTTTGCAATAGAAGGAACCGGTGATACCATTGAAATGGAGCTTAGAAATGACTCCCTTTTTATAATCGAAAACAGTACGGGAGTGGCCTTACCCGGTGATCCGGAAGAAAATGTTATTACTCCTGTGATAAAAGCCCTCCAGAAAGAACTGGGAATTGACGTAGGGGTAACCATCAGATTCATTAACAAGATCAAACCCGGAAGCGGAATAGGATCAAGTGCCGCCAGCTCCGTGGCTGTCGCCTATGGGTTTAACAGGCTCCTTGGCAAGCCCCTTATAAAGAAAGAACTTATAAGATATGCCATGGAGGGGGAAAGAATGGTTAGCGGAACAGGACATGCTGATAATATCGCGCCCTGCATGCTGGGAGGATTCGTCCTCATAAGATCATACCGCCCCCTTGATATAATAGAGATCCCATATCCCAGGAGCATCTACGGTTCGGTTGTATTACCCGATATATCCATCATGACATCGGTGGGAAGGTCGGTAATCCAGAAATCACATTCCCTGAAAAAAACAATTACACAAACCGGTAATGCAGCCGGGCTGGTGGCAGGGCTTATCATGGGTGATTTCGAACTGATAGGCAGATCAATGGTGGATGTGATAGCAGAACCTAAACGGAAAAATATGATACCCGGCTTCGATGAAGTGCGCCAGGCCGCAATGGATGCCGGTGCCCTGGGTTGTAATATTTCAGGATCGGGTCCTGCAGTCTTTGCCCTGTCAAAAGATGCTGCAACAGCAAGAAAAGCAGGTAATGCAATGGTCAGGGCCTTCAATAAAAATAAACTGGGCTGTAAATTATTCCTCTCACCAATCAGTAAAAGAGGTGTAAGTGAAATCTAATTGCCTTAAATATGAAATTTGTAAGCAGCAGGAATAATTCCCGTTTATACAGTCTTAAAGAAACCGTTTACCTTGGCCTCGCTCCTGATGGAGGACTGTTTATACCGGAAAAATATCCCCCGCTGTCACTCAGGGATTTTAAAAATATTGATAGCCAGGCCTTCCCTGACCTGGCTTTCATCCTGGCAAAACCTTATCTCGAAGAAGATTTTAATGAGGATACTATAAGGGCAATGCTTAAAGATGCCTTCAATTTTGAAATCCCGCTGAAAACAATAAGCGGTGATATCAGCGCCCTGGAGCTGTTTTATGGTCCCACCCTGGCCTTTAAGGATGTGGGAGCACGATTCATGGCGAGGCTGATGGCTGAACTGAACAGGGATGGTGAAGAAATTACTGTCCTGGTTGCCACCTCTGGCGATACAGGAGGGGCAGTAGCTTCAGGGTTTCACCGGACAGAAAATATTAAAGTGGTGGTGCTTTACCCTGAAGGCAGGGTAAGCGAATTCCAGGAGAAACAGTTTACCACCCTTGGTGATAATATTGATTGCCTGGCTGTTGACGGAACCTTTGACGACTGCCAGAGACTGGTAAAGACAGCTTTTTCAGATATTGAACTAAGGAAGAAACGCAAACTGACATCTGCCAATTCCATAAATATTGGCAGGTGGTTGCCCCAGTCATTCTATTATACCTGGGGCATGATACAATGGATAAGGGAAAATCCAGGAATTCTGCCTTTTGTTTCAGTTCCTAGCGGTAATTACGGTAACCTCACAGCCGGCATGCTGGCTTATGAATCGGGTATTCCTTTCGCGGGTTTTATTGCAGCTTCAAATATAAATAATACAGTTCCAGTATATCTCAGGTCCGGTTTTTTTGAACCAAAGGAATCAGAGCATACAATAAGCAATGCCATGGATGTAGGCAATCCTTCAAATTTTGAAAGGATGAAATACCTCGGCGGCTCATGGAAGAATATAAATGAACTTGTATCGGCCTATGAATTCAAAGACAGGGAAATCCTGGCCACCATTGAAAGGGTATACGTACAATCCGGCTATATTCTTGATCCCCATAGCGCCACAGGCTATGAAGCCCTTGAAAAGTCAAAACGTAAAGGTTTTTTTATAGCTACCGCCCACCCTGTTAAGTTTCTTGATGTAATGCCTGAAAATATCCGCGATAAAGTAGAGCTCCCTGAACATGTAAGACTTTTTGACAGTCAGGCTTCATCAGTTAAAATATCAGCTAATTATTTTGACCTGAGAGAATATCTTCTTAAAGGCTGAGGCGGAGGCTAAGAAATTGTCTTGTGCAGGTCTTCCTCAGCCCGCAAAAGCCCTGGTAAAGACGGGAGGCCTGTTACAGGGCTAAGGTGAACGGTTCACTGCAATCTTAAATCATTATCTCCTTGACGGATCAACACTAAACTCAAATTCCTCAGGCGGTTCTGCCCCCATGAGGTGCCTGACAAAATAATCCCATCTCTTGCGCATCATATACGGTTCATTGCTGAACCCGTGCCCCCTGTTGGGAAAGAGTATGAGGTCAAAATCCTTGTTGGCTGCTATCAGTTCATTAACCACGAGCAGGGTATTGTAGTAAGGTACATTGGTATCCATGGTGCCGTGGGCCAGCAATAATTTCCCTTTGAGATTCCCTGCCAGCAACTGGTTTGCCTGGTTATCATAGTTGGTGGTGCCATCAGGATACTCTTCCAGCAAGCCCTGCCATTTCTCACCCCAGTCATCCTCATAGTTCCTGTTATCATGGTTACCGGCACAGCTTACAGCCACTTTAAAGAAGTCAGGGTATCTCAAAATTGCATCAGTGGAAGCAAAGCCTCCGCCTGAACTGCCATATATTCCCACCTTATCTATATCAATCCATTTATGCCTCTCTGCCAGCTGCTTCATACCTGTTATCTGGTCGGGCAGACCATTATCGCCCATATTTCCATAATAAGCCTCATGGAAGGACTTTGAACGCATGGGAGTTCCCATGGCATCCAGGGCTATAACAATGAACCCGAGCTCCGCAATTGCCTGCCTGTCGCTTCTCGAAGCTGCAAAACTCCTGCTTCCCACACTACCCGACTGGGGTCCTGGATATATATAGTTTATTATAGGATATTTTTTCGACGGATCGAAATCCGTGGGTTTGTACATAAGGCCATACAGGTCTGTTTCTCCGTCGCGAGCCTTTACGCTGAAAGGAACAGGAGGAACCCAACCCTCTGCCAGGAGGTGGCTGATGTCTGCCCTCTCCAGTTCAATTACACCTTCGTTACCTGTCTTCATTAAAACAGTTACAGGCGGATCCACCGGTGTTGAATAACTGTCGACAAAACAGGAGCCATCAGGACTGATATCAATAACATGATTTGCACTATCGGGTGTATGCAGTTTAAATCCTGACCCGTCTTTCTCTACACTGTAAAGGTACTGAAAATACGGATCCCCTGGTTCACGACCGGCCCCTGTAAAATATATCCTTCCTTCTTCTTTGTCTATATGCAATACCTGCAGTACCTTCCATTCACCTTCGGTTATCTGGTTCTTGAGTTCACCTGTTTGAAGATCATGCAGGTACAGATGCCCCCAGTCGCTTTTCTGGGAATACCATATGAATTCATCAGATTCCGGCAATATATGCCAGTTTATCATATTATACCCCGACTCAAAGAAAGTATCTTCCGTTTCTTCGAAAATATCCCTGACCTCACCGGTATAGGGGTCGGCCAAGCTCAGGACCACATGTTTATGATCCCTTGATGTTGATACAAAAGCAAGCGTTGATCCATCAGGGCTCCATTCCACATCGGCGAACTTACCGCCCCGTGTTGCTATATGGTCAGTTATTGTAGACCTGTGCTGGTCGGGCTCCATTTTTAACCTTACTACTTCCTTTTTATCCACATGTATCACCACCCTGTGTATTCTGAAAATTACACTGTCTTCAGGGAGGGGATATTTCCATATCTCAGGTTCAGGGTGGCCAACTTTAGCGCTTGCAAGGTACATTTCACCCACTCCCCTGCTATCGTGCTGAAATGTGGCAATCATACGTGAATCGGGCGACCATAACAGAACAGGTGTTTCACGGCGGGTCCACCCTGCATTGTTGGTGGCATAGCCGAAATCCTTTATACCGTCAGTCGTGAGTTGTGTCTCCCCGCCAGTATTCATATCCTTTATCCACAGGTTATAATCCCTGATAAAAGCTGCTTTTGTATTATCGGGTGACAGCACGCCATTCCTTACATCATAGCTCTCACCTGTCTTTTTATTCAATATATTCGCATCAATATCATATTCATACTCAATTCCTTCAATGGTGAAAGCGATAGATGACAGGTCATCTGAAAAATTTATGGAACGGAAAGGCAATTCACCGGGACTGAAATCCTCTCCTCTTTCCTGAGAAAGCACACGAGCAAGCTCAGCGTGGTCGAAAGCCTCTGTGCGCTGCATGGATGATGCATCCACAAGAATAAATTCACTGCCACCGGGTGTTCTCTTGCTGTACCAGAAATGATTTTCATCTATCCACTGTGGCCTGATATCGGCATTATAAACAAACTGCGAGGTATGGGAAGAAAGCATCTTCTCAGCCCTCCTGTAGTCGCTTTCATCCGGGTTTCTTACATTGCTGTTGTTAACACAGCCTGCCCCAAAAATTATCAAAGCGGCACTGATAGTTAAAGAATTTAAGATATTTTTCATAAGCTGGGAAAATTAATTTTCAGATTTAATCTCAAAGTTAAAAATAATATAATTACCACGTATGTTAAATAAAATGTATCTTAGACATAGAAAAATTAAAAAAACAACAACATGAACAGATTTTCAGCTTTTATTATTGCATTAACAATTGCACTGGCCTTTTCATGCGGAACTGGTAATGAGCAGGAAAGCAAACTGAAACTGGAAAACTACTTTTCAATTGACAGTTCGGAGACAGCCATAATGGCATATTATATGGCAAGGAATAATTATGACCCTTCGGAAATACCTGTCGGGAAACTCACACATATCATTTTTTCTTTCACAGAAGTAATAGATAACAGGATGGTATTCAGGAGTCCCGAATCAGCTGAAAGATTGAAAGAACTGGTACTGCAGAAAGGGAGGAATCCCGGTCTGAAAGTAATGGTTGCATGTGGCGGATGGGGAGGTTCGGGAGGTTTTTCCGATATGGCTGCGTCAGCAGAAAACAGGCAGATATTCGTACAGAGTGTGATTGATTTTATCAACGAATATGATCTCGACGGCCTGGATGTAGACTGGGAGTACCCCGGTTTGCCTGGTATAGGTAATCCCTTCCGTCCTGAAGACAGGGAAAATTTCACTGCCCTGATGAAGGAATTGCGTGAGGCCATGGATGCTACGGGCAAAAAGCTCACTCTTACCTTTGCAGCAGCCGGCTGGGATAAATATTTCGATAATATTGAGACCCTTGAGGTGATGAAATATGCTGATTATATGAATATTATGACCTACGACTTCGTCGGGGGAAACCAGCCATACACAGCCCACCATACAAACCTTGGTCTCATCAGCCTTGATGACCTGAAAGGAACTGATTATCTGAAATATATAAATGACAGCATAATAAGCAGGGAGGAAACAGACTGGCAACCAAGATCAATAGAAGGCATAATTAATTTCATCACGGGCCTGGGTGTTGACAAACAACAGTTGATAATAGGAGCTGCTTTTTACGGCAAGGCATGGAAAGTTAAAACAACGGAAAACAACGGACTTTACCAGGCAACACGGGGACTACAGTCGGGCTGGCCCTCATATGCCGCCATAAGGGACAGCATGGAGAATAAGAACGGTTATATTGTATACCGCGATGAGAAGGCCAGAGCACCATATATTTTCAATAAGTCTGACAGCATCTTTATCACCTTTGACGACACTTTTTCGGTGAGGCTTAAAGCCAGGTACGCAATGGATAATAAACTTGGTGGTATTATGTTCTGGGAGCAGTCGCAGGATACAAAGGACGGTAACGGCCTCCTGGATGCAATCTATAGCGTGGCAGGGAACCGGTAGATGAGGTAAACTAGAACAGCTCCTTGGGGAATAAAACATCCTGTTCTCTCAGGGCTCCGTGCAAACGGTAATATACCTCACCATTGTTTGATTCGAGAAAATAGCTCCACTGGTCAATCCCGGGATTATCCGAGTGAATTCGTCTTATATAAAGACGCTCATTAATATTTAATTTCAGCTCACCCTTTATGTAAATTCCTATTTTCCCGTAATTGGACTCCATTGTGGTTTTTAGCCACACAACATCAGGATCGAGTAATCCTTCACCTTTCACCCGGCGGTGATCAATAAGGTTACCTACATATTTCCTGGTAACCATCAGCTGGTCCTGTTGCATGCCCGGTTCGCTAACTGAGCATGATGCTAATAATGTTATGATCAAAGCAAGGTATATTATCCTCATCCCTCTCTTTTATTATTAAAAAGAAGACTTCTTATCAAAGTTAATAAATGCATTCGATTAAGCTACAACCGGAGTCTGTTTTTTGTTACTATTCCCCGGATTCAAATCTCGATATCTTCAGGATCAATATCTTCTTTCGCTCTCGGATCAGGCGGAGTAGAGCTTATTACTCCGTTTTTATCTACATACGCAATCATGTCTTTAAGATCGCTCTTCTTATCACTTTCTTTTTTGGCTAACCGTTTTTCAGCTTTTTCCTTTCTCTTTTTAGCCTTCTTGTTTCTTACATCTTTCTTTTTAAATGTCTCCTGTGATCTTCCCATAAGTATCTCCTGTCAGATTTATATTATAGTTATTTGACTACCGATGTTTCAATTATCACTCGCCGAAGAATTCAACATTATCTTTAAGCATAAGTTTAAGCTTGGAAAGACCATTGCTTCTTATCTGCCTTACCCGTTCAGATGACATACCGTATTTTTCGGCTATATCCTGGAGAGACCAGGTAGCATTGCTGTCGAGGCCAAAGGACATGTTTAAAATGGCAGCTTCCCTGTGGTTAAGTTTTGCCAGTGCCCTTTTTATGTTTATCATTAGTGATTCATTCATCAGCCCCTTATCAGGAGGTGATATACTTTCATTCTGTACTGTGTCATAGAGGCTGAAGTTATCATCATGATCTCCGCCGACAGGCATGTCGAATGAAACCTGTCTGTTTTTTATCCGTTTGGCCGTTACAATATTCTCGTTTTTAACATCCAGGAAATTTGCCAGTTCATCGTCTGTTGGCTCCCTCTCATACACCTGTTCGAGATAAGGTATAGCTTTTCTTATTTTATTAATTGCTGCTATCCTGTTCAGGGGTAAACGCACAATTCTTGTCTGGTCTGATATAGCCTGCACAATTGACTGGCGTATCCACCATACTGCATATGAAATAAATTTGAAGCCCCTGGAAGCATCAAATAGCCGCGCAGCTTTAACCAGGCCTATATTGCCCTCATTTATAAGATCCGGCAATGACAGGCCCTGGTTCTGATATTGTTTGGCAACCGATATTACAAACCTCAGGTTGGCGAGCACCAGTCTTTCAAGTGCCATATTATCGCCCTTCCTGATGTTGGCAGCTAATTCAACTTCTTCCTCAGCACTTACCATAGGGTAATTGCTGATCTCGTTGAAATACCTGTTTATTGATTCCTCATTCCTGGGGGTTAATTGTTTGCTTATTACCAGTTGCCGCATTTAAAAATATTCTAAGCTGATTTTACATCATAAGCTACAAGGCCTTTATCACCCTGCTTAACTTCAAAAACAACCTCCTGATCGGTTTGAAGTATATCATACGAATCAAGCAGACCTGTACGGTGTACAAAAATGTCTTCCCCGCTTTCAGAATTAATGAAACCAAATCCCTTGGTCTCATCATACCATTTTACTTTTCCTTTAAACATTATTCTTTTATTAAATTTTAATATCTTGTTTTCCTGGGTTTTGCCTCATTAACGACAATTTCCCTGTTTTCCATTACAGACCCGTTAAGATCTTTAATTGCCTCATTAGCCTTGGAATCATCATCCATTTCAACAAAGCCAAAGCCCTTACTTCTGCCACTGAACTTATCAGTAATTATTTTTGCAGAGCTTACTGTTCCGTATTCTTCGAATACTTTTTGAAGATCATCTTCATTTACCTTGAAATCAAGGTTACCTACATAAATGTTCATTTTGTTTGTTATTTAATTTGTTAAATCCATATTACCCGGGTGGTCTTTATGTGCTTCCGCCTTCCCCCGAGCCAAATAAGCCAGCCCGGATTATAAGGCAGTGCCACACATGCAGATTCAACAGAACCTGGTAAGATGATTAATAATAAAATTTAGGATTTAAAAAAAAGTGCCGGGATTAATAAAAAAGTGATAGATAATTTTGTTAAAAGCGCCATTCTCAAATCAGAAATTTTGGCAAAGATACACATAATAATCCAGATAGCAGCATATTATAATGCATTCTCCTGTTCCGGGCATAAAAAAATCATAATTAATAGCTTCATTATAAAATATTTATTAATTTTATGGATGTACTTTGCCTGAGCCACCAAAACTCCAAATATATGAAAAAGTATATTGCACTTTCTGCTGCTTTCATGGTTCTTATAATGTGGGGATGCTCAAAAACTGAAAATGACACCTTGTCCCTTAAATATACCCTTGAAAGGAATGTTGCAGATATAAACAGCGCTATGAATTACATCTCAAATACTACAGCCTGCGAGATCCTGAGTGTCAATTCATCGGTCTATAAATGCGAAGAG
>Ga0190358_1000048_pt1 | contig 44933 bp, 37 predicted proteins | sample 48721812_MG_FD_161666 | JGI IMG/M metagenome (GOLD analysis project Ga0190358, IMG submission 161666) | Hydrothermal vent microbial mat bacterial communities from Southern Trench, Guaymas Basin, Mexico - 4872-18-1-2_MG | ecosystem: Environmental > Aquatic > Marine > Hydrothermal vents >... | reverse complement strand
ATCAACTTGTTAGATAGTGCAGCCGAGTTTTCCTATTGGGTTTCCATTGATGGCAACAGTACCGCAAGTCAGGCACCTGACACAATACAAATCGCAGGGGGTATCAAATGGGCATGGATACCAACGACGGAGTGTAAAGTGGCAGATGCCATTGGCAATAACAATTTTCCAGATAATGCCAGATATGACGATGGTACGGTAAGAGTGCATATCATGGTATTTGGCGATGTATCGCAAGTAGATGTAGAAACAGCGATTAGTAATTTGGCTCAAAAGTTAGATCAAAGAATAGATGTGTTGAATTGGGTGGGCATAGACGTACTTGTAGTACGCACATCATTAGAAGCCATCAATCATTTAGCGGCTTTGGATGAAATAAAATGGATAGAACCTGCACCTCCACCTAACACAATAGATGTAGATGAAACAAATGGTGATACATCAGTCAATGTGGTTAAAGGCATAACGATTGATACAAATGGTCAAGTGACCACAGATACAGATACGACGTTTTCAAGCAAGGTTTGTGTTTCCAACTGGAAAGCGACCTTAAATGAATCTGACACCGTTGATATTCAGGGTACCATCACCGTTGATCAGAATCATGTTGGACAAACAGCCGATATGGTGGTGGTTGCCCGTCAACCACTGATCAATGAGCAATCGCTGTTGTTTATGTTAAATACCGAGAAGGTTTTCGTACTATGGGATTTCAATGTAGCTACCTTGGAACCATTTACCAAAGATGACAACTTGAAATTGGAAGCGGTGCAATCTCTGAATGTTTTCCAGAGTTCTTCTTTGCCAATGGGAATATGGTCTCTGTACTTTGGCTATCGTTTACAAGATGGCACAGTGGTTGTCAACAGTCAATCCATTGACATGACCATCAAATAGTCAGATGGTTCTTAATAGCAAGATAGCATGGAATCCAAGGCTTTAGTAAGGGCCCATAAAGTTTAAGCTTTGGACTCCAATTTGTTACCCTATTTATCGTTTTTATCACTGAATTGACATCAAGAGGTTTTTTTCAATGTTAAGTCAAACCAATAGCATATTGTTATATTATTCAATTAATCGGCTTTTCAAGAAAGTAGGCATTTTAAATGTTCTACTCTTATGTTTAGTGATGCCGATAACAGAAGTAGCTGTTGCTGAAAACGCGCAATGGCTTGCCGATGCACAATACACGCCCCCTATCGCGACTTTTCATGCTCATCATACTAAAGGCTCAGTGCCGCTGAAAGTGGTTTTAGATGCCAGTCGTTCTTTTGATCCAAATGCGGAGGGGATGATTGAGAAGTACGAATGGTTCGTGAATGGGCAAACTATCTCCATTCATGAGACAACAACCCATTTGAGTATTGATGAACTTGGGATAGAAGTTGAGCTAGAAAGCACATACGTTACTGCTATAGGTGAACGTATGACAATCACTTTCAAGGAAGAGGGCAGATACGACATTGCACTCACTGTGATCGACAACGATGGTTTAACTGATACAACAGCAGAAAAAGAAATCATCGTGACAAATGAAGAACCAGACATTCGCCCAACATTGACTAAACATACACGGCAGAGAGATCGTGATGCAAGAGATTCTTCTGATGAGCAGAGTACATTATCATTCAAGCGTGGCTCTTTCACGCTAGAAAGCAATTTAGAAAGCAGTTTAAACGATCCTCAAGTTGCTGCTGATAGTGATGAATTGATAGAATTTGAAGAAAAACACCACCAGCTAATGCAGTTTGATCGCTCGCTCACTTTGGAAGATATCAATGAACTGCAAGCTCGTGGTATCAAAGTGTTAAGTGCTGTTTCCAAGTATGTCTATTGGGTTTCTCTTAACCACAATATAATCGCAAGTGATGCGAGTACGTTAGCGACAAGTAATGTCATCATCAAAGCGGTAGGTATATTACCAACCCAGTTTAAAATCGCAGAGGCAATTGATAACAATAACTTTCCAGATAATGCCAGATATGATGATGGTACGGTGAGAGTGCATGTCATGATATTTGATGATATATCACAAACAGATGCCAAACAAGCTATTGATAGTTTGCTTCAAGGGATACAAGTGTTGAAATGGATTGGCAGAGACGTACTTGTAGTACGCACATTGCCAGAGAACATATACGATTTAGCTGAATTAGATGAAATCAAATGGATGGAACCCGCACCACCGCCTAATGTAGTCGATAATGCAACCTCGGCGGCTATAAGTAATGTTGACGAGTTACAGATAGCTCCCTATAACCTGCAAGGTGATGGAATACATGTCGGTGTCTGGGATGGAGGCAAAGTATTTGCTCATAAAGATTTATCGGGTCGCTTAACAATAGGAAACAATGTCAATGTCCATCCTCATGCCACCCATGTTGCCGGGACAATAGGGGGTAGCGGTGCGGGTAATTTCAACGCGAAAGGAATGGCCCCTCATGTACATATTCATTCCTATCATTGGGATAATGACCATACAGAAATGAGGGATGCAAAGGAAAATGGTATTATTGTTATTTCTAATCATTCTTATGGAATAGGAATTGGGTACAACGGATATCCAGATACTTCTTGGTTTGGCTACTATTCTACAGATTCAAAAGAATGGGACGAGATCGTATTTGGTACTGATTTATTGGTATTTAAAGCCGCAGGCAATGATCGCGATGATGGACCTGATGAATGTCCAGGGGGTGAACGTTGTGATGGGCCTTATGATATCATTTCACCGATAGGAGTGGCCAAGAACATCATCACAGTATGTGCGACCACAGACACAGATGAAATGACTGATTTCAGCAGTTGGGGGCCTGTTGATGATGGCAGAGTGAAACCTGATTTGTGTGCTAATGGTGAGTCTTTAACCTCTACACTGCCTAACAATAGCTATGGTAGTGGGAGTGGAACTTCTATGGCAAGCCCAAGTGCAGCAGGTGCGGCTGCCCTACTGTTTGAACATTTTAAAAATGAAACAAGTGAAAACCCGACTGCTGCGACTATGAAAGCTTTGATGATACACGGCGCACGCGATTTAGGTAGGCCAGGTCCTGATTACGAATTTGGTTGGGGGTTAATTGATGCAAAAGCCAGTGCTGATCTCATCAAACGAAAAGCTTGGAGAATTCTTGGCGAACTGAGTGAAACAGGTGACTATCATTCCTTTAAAGTGGCGGTGTCAGATACATCCTCCCCCTTGAAAGCGACTTTAGTCTGGACGGATCCCCCAGGTGATCCACAAAGTGCAGAACCTGATTTGAAAAACGATCTTGATCTTGTTTTGATATCGCCAAAGGGTGAAAATTTTTTTCCTTGGACTTTGAATAAAGATAATCCTACGGAAAATGCCAAGCGAAATAAAGCCAATCGTATTGATAATGTTGAGCAAGTTCTTGTCGATCATCCAGAAGCTGGAATATGGACTATTGAGGTTAAGGCAGATCGTGTGGATGTGGCCAAAAGAGAGCAAGCCTTTACCGTAGTTGTTACTACTCCACCTATTGATACGGAATGTGGTTCTAATTCCCCTATAAACTGGATGCCGATGCCTATGGATACCATAGAGACGGACAGCATAGAAGAGACAAACCCCATAGAGAGCTTGGTTGTAGAAGCTATTGAGCCTAAGCCGGGAGAAATTCCGATTGATTACTACAGAAACGAGGAAACAGGCGATGTTTGGGGAGATATTCCTGCTTGGAATTTGCCACAACCAAATAGTGCCGATTTGCCTGAAAACATGTGGGAATATGGTTTACGATCAATTTATCTCGCTAAGTACGCTTGTTGGGATAAAGAAATCAGGGATTGGATGCCGAATAATATTGCCAATGGCGTTTATTACTGCACCAATCCAGAAGACAGGCAGCAAACCATTAATTACTTGCGTATAGTGATCAATAAATTGGAAGCAGAAATAAATTCTAGAACCAGAGAGAAAAACACTTTGCCAGTACGAGCAGAAGAAATTGGTCCAAAAAGTGGGGAAGTTCCAATTGACTATTGTAGGAATAATGACACGGGCGATGTTTGGGGAGAAACGCCAGCTTGGCGTTTGCCACCACCAAATAATGGCGTTTTGCCTTATGATGACATGTGGAAATATGGTTTACGGTCCATTTATCTTGCCAAGTACGCTTGCTGGGATAAAGAAATCAGGGATTGGATGCCGAATAATATTGCCAATGGTGTCTATTACTGCACCAATCCGGAAGACAGGCAGCAAAGCATTAACTATTTACAACTTATAGTAGGTAAGTTGGAAGCAGAGCTATAGCCAGGTAGTTGCTTAAAGGAATAAAGGGGCCAACAAGCGTAGGGAGCGTCCTACGCACCTTATTTATAGCCATGTAGGGTGGGCAACGTCTTTTTAGTTGCCCACCACCATTGGCAGAACATAGCATGGATTAAAGTTAGGTGGTAACCAGCTACGCCAAGAAACTAAACTCTGTCCAAGAAGCGGTTATCCTTGGATAGAGTTTTCCTTCGTTCCCTTAAAGTGTGGCGTATTGAGAGGCTTTAGCCTCACATTTAGTTATCATAACTCACCTCTTGAAAAAATGATAAACTCTATCCAAGAACTATTATTAACCCTTGAACAGAAGCTTTTATTAAAAGGATAGTTAAAATGACTTATGAAGAACCTCAAGACGGTAAGCAACTCAAACAAGGTTATTTAGTCAAGCAAGTGTAGGATGGGTAGAGTAATCGCGAAACCCATCATCCTGCAAAGTGCTTGTGGTGTTAATTAAATTTGCTGGATTTTAATTGTTTTAACATGATTACACAAATTAAAGGGATGTGCAGGATAATCCTGTTTATCATTTAATCCGTGTAATTTTGTTCAAAAATTGAGTACAACGGATTTGCGGAGTAAACGGATTTATTCGTTTATTCCATTAATTTTTTGTTTTCTTATGGAGAAAATATGACAACTTTAATCATTATTTGGTTCCGTCAAAAACAAATGGGCTTCAATACCAAAATGCGATGAGGGAAGAGTAAATGGTACGTTATGTTATATTTGATACCAATGTTTGGATTTATTGGAAGAACGCTCAGAACTTACCACGCTTAAAAATCAGATTGCTCAAAAACAGATGTGTTTAGGTCTCGTTTTATACACGCTAAAACGGGGTTATACCATTTCTTCAAAGAACCCTTGCCTTTAACACCATGATGCGACGTTTTTTCCTACTTTTCCTACTCATTCAAGGCGTTTTATTTACCGTTGAAATCATAGACATTGATTGCGGCGACCAGTGCTTGGCTGATTCAATTATTTGATAACCAAGTTTTAGCCAATGGTGTTATTATTCAAAGTGCTAACTTTTAAATCAATGAATATATTAAATTGGTATAATGTTTACTATACTCTTTGCTGTAATAAACTGAACTTTTCTAATGAGGTTGCCGTTGCACAAAAAAGACTTTGCCCACCCTACATAAAAGTTTAAATTGTACCCGTGTGCAGTATAAATACTCAAACACAAAAGGGAAAAACCGATGCTCAAAGCCATTCAACAAGAAGTGACGATCCAGCCTGATGGTATTGTTACACTTCGTTCCCCAGAACTCCGACCCGGCTTACGTGCCAATGTCATTGTCATTTTGACAGAAACATCGCTTCCACCACCGCAACCCAATGAAGCGATTCAAAATGAAGAGAGCGAAGTACAACCGCCTTTAACAGAATTGCTTGAAAGTGTAGCAGCTGAAAAAGAACGTATGACCTTGAACTACAGAAAAAAAGTATTTTTAGCCGTTGTGCCGATAGAAGAGGTTGACGTGATCAAACAACTTGAACATTGTCTTGATGACTATACCAATGGTCCATTGGATTCGATCCGAGTGGATGATGCTTTAGGAGATTTTCTTAATCGCAAAACGACCAAGAACACACGTTTAAAAGTGATATACCAAAATAAAGTATTTTTAGCCGTTGTGCCGATAGAAGATGTTTATCTGATTGAAGAACTTGAAGATTGCATTGATAGTGCCGATGCTAATGATGCGCTTAAGGAATCGGTTGAGACAGGCACGATTTTTTCAGAACAGCTTGATAAGGAATTAGGATGGTAATTCATGACAATTTACTGGGTAGAATACACACCGGCTGCCGTACGTCAAATTCGCAAGCTTAATAAAACTATTCAAGCGCGACTTAAATCCAAGATAGCCATACTATCTGAAAATCCACGCCCCCCTGGCTCTAAAAAACTTAAGGGCTTTGAAAATAGTTACCGTATTCGAGTAGGAGATTATCGCGTGATTTATGAAATACATGATGATGTGTTGCTAGTTCTCATTATGAGAGTGGGACCAAGACGGAATATTTATGATTAATTAAAAAGAAGCGGGATAAAGACATTATAGCGTTTTTCGTTTGGGTGAGATACAAAAAAGGGCAACCACAAGGGATTGCCCCTACAATGAAATCATAGACATTGATTGCGGCGACCAGTGCTTTGCTGATTCAATTATTTGATAACCAAGTTTTAGCCAATGGTGTTATTATTCAAAATGCCAACTTTGGGGTAGCTATTCGCCCTGGTTGTAACGGTGTCGAAGCGGCTATTATTTTCACCGCCGCGATTTTTGCCTATCCTACTCACGCCTGGCGACATAAACTACTCGGTTTTGTCATCGGTGTCTTCACCATTCAAGCCCTTAATCTCATCCGTATCATCAGCCTATTTTATCTGGGGCAATGGAATCAAACCGCCTTTGATTGGGCGCATCATTATATCTGGGAAGTGCTGATTATGCTTGATGTGTTGATGGTTTTTCTGATATGGATTCGGACCTTGCCCCCTAAACCTGCCAATGCCTAATAAATCCGTTTATCTCTTTTTACTAGAAACCTTTATGTGGTTGCCCATTACCTTTTTTATTTGGTACTACTTGGCAACACCACTGACTGCACCTGTCGCCCTTTTGGTACACGTTATTTTGACTCAGTTTTTGCCGATTTGGGTTGAAGGGGTTGAACAACACGGTCATTTATTGGAAGTGATTACTTCAATTACACCTGCCCTCAATATAGCTGTTCCTGCCGGGATGGAAGCGATTTTTACTTTTGATGTCAACCCACTGATTTATGGTTACGGCTTACCCTTTTTCATGGCTTTAACCTTCGCAGCCCCCAATACGGTTAGTCGTAAACTCCGTCAAATTGGTTTAGCTTGGTTACTGATATTATTGCCGGTGCAAGCCTTTTGTGTCCTTGCCCTGATTTTAAAAACGCTGGTTTTCCACACCGAACCCAGTATTTCTCTTCAGATAGTCAGTAGCCGTTGGTCCCGTGAAGCCATTGCCTTAGCCTTTCAATTTGGGAGCTTAATTCTCCCGCCGGTTACACCGTTATTAATTTGGATGTTTTTTAATCAGGCTTATTTACAAGTCTTGGCACCGCAACTTGCGTCAAATTCGGTATCTCAAAAGCAAAAGCAAGCGTAGCCATGTAGGGTGAGCAACGTCTTTTTGTTGCCCTCCATTCAATTGTCTGAATCAGAATTCACAGAATTTAAGAATTTTCAGAATAAAAACCAATCCTGATTAAAAAATCATTCTGTAAATTCTCTAATTCTGTAAATTTTGATTCAGACATTTAAGGATAAAATTAGGATGGATACGTGTGCTAAGATATTGAGATTTAGCACCCAGAAAAACTATTCGTTTGGAAGCAAAAGACTTTTAGCGAACAACGCTTTGAAAAGAAATGTGGTCTGTCCCCTATTATTTCCAATTCAGACAATTAAAGGATTAATCCTACAACCATTTAAACCATTAAGGAAACCATTTTTATGCGAGAATTTAACACCTCTGGCCCCTGTGATCCAGCCCTTCATTACACCGTAATGCGTGAAGCATTAATCGCAGTTGGCCTCGAAAAAGTACGCAAAGGGAGATACTTTACTTTGTTTGCTCCCCGCCAAACCGGCAAGACAACCTATTTTCAACTTTTATTAGAAATGCTTAAGAAGGAAGGCTTTACTCCCATTTGGATGAGTTTTGAAAGTTTGAAAACGGTAGATAAAGAAGTTTTTTACCAAGCCCTAAATAATGAATTTCATCAAAAATTAGCTGAATATCAGATAAAACTTGGACTAACAATTAAAAACCCCGTAGAACTGAAAGATTTTTTTGAAGAGATTCAGTTGCAATCAAAGCCTATCGTTCTGGTGATAGATGAATTTGAAGGTATACCCGATTCGGTTTTAAGTGAGGTGATGCACACCTTTCGGCAAATGTATCACGAAAAACAATATCATGCGCTTCATTCCTTAATTTTAGTCGGTGTCAGTACCATCGCTGAACTGGTGACATCAGGTGCTTCACCGTTTAATGTAGCCGAAGAGTTAAAAGTCTCTTATTTTACCTTTGAAGAAGTTAATGGCTTAATTGCGCAATATGTCATTGAATCGGGACAAAGATTTGAAGAGCCAGTGGTCAAAGCGATTTATGCCAATACTAAGGGACAACCCGGGCTTGTGTGTGCGTTAGCCTTAGATTTAATCGAAAGGGTAGCTCTTGATAAAACCGTCACCATGAGTGATTTTTTCAAGACGTTAAATTATTTTTTAAAATCGAAGTATGATAAAAACATCATCAATATTGTTCAAAAAGCCAAAGAAAAAAAGGCGTTTATGTACCGTCTACTGTTTGGCGAAGAACCGATTGATTTCAGTGTCCATACTGAAGACATTGCTTATTTACATGCCAATGGAGTCATTGATAATATAAATGCTCATGTTGGAATATTAGTACCATTATATAGCAAGTGTATTATCACCGCATTTCGTCCCATGTATAATGGTGAAAGGAGGCATTATGGCATTAAAGCCGATGACACCTTCGGTGAATACTTGAAAGATAACGGCTTGAATATCCATGCCCTACTCAAAAAATATCGACAATATGTGCGACGGCGTGGCTTTAAAGCTTTTGATACCGAGAATCTCAAAGAAGCCGCTTGGCATTACTCCCTAGATGGTTTTATTAACTTCTTTGTCGAAGCATTAGAAGGGCACACTTTTATAGAAGTGCCTTCTGGCGCAGGACGTACCGATATACTCATTGTTTATAAAAACAACCGCTATCTGATTGAGGTTAAAGTATTTAGTAATATCACTTTGCACAAAAAGGGTAAAGGACAATTAGCCGAGTATCTCAATTCAGAAGGTTTGAATGAAGGTTACTATGTGGTGTTCAGCAATTTGCATACTGATGACCATATTCTCTATGAAGAAGAAGTTATTAAAGGTAAACAGCTTTATACCTATATTATCTGTACTAACTTCCCCACCCCAAGTCGTCTTCCCGTCGCTGAAGAATTAAAGTTAACCGACAAAGAAAAAGTGGCGGGAAAAATGCTAAGCATGGGTGATTTTACTGATGAGCAGATAAGTACTGCGACAGAAGTAAGTTTAGATAAAATTAGATATTTAAGAGAAATTAAAAATTTGTAAGACTTTTTAATACATTTTGAAATATCCGATAATTTGTTGCGAAGGGCTCCAATATCCGTTGAAAATAGTGAAAATAGGGGACAGACCACATTTAATTTTTTTCATCCAACAGAAAAACTATTCGTTATGTACGGAATAGACAGTTATCTACAGAGTTTATTAGCAGAATTACGTCATTTACCCACTGAGATAGAATGGGTAGAATTTAAACAAAATTATAAGGATTATGAGGAACTTGGCGAATATATCGCCGCTTTGGCAAATAGTGCCGCTTTGTGTGGTAAAACTTATGCGTATCTGGTATGGGGCATCCACGATCAAACCCATGAAATTGTTGGAACTGACTTTAAATACCGTCGTGCTAAAAAAAGGTAATAAGGAAGATCGGGCTAACCACGAACCCGTCAAGTTTAAAGGCACCACTTTAATTCGTATCGGAAGTTATAAAAAACGACTGAAAGATTATCCGGAAAAAGAACGTGAGTTGTGGCGTTTATTTGATAAAACCCCTTTTGAAGATCAAATTGCCAAAAATAATCTAAACGCCGACCAGGTGTTAAATTGTTTGGATTATCCCGCTTATTTTGATTTAACAGCCCAAAATTTACCGAGTCATAAAAATGGTATTCTGCAACAGTTAGTCGCAGAAAAAATGATTAGAAAAAATCAAGCAGGGCGGTGGGATATTTACAATTTGGGGGCAATTTTATTTGCTAAAGATTTAGCATTTTTCCCTGAATTGAGACATAAAGCCATCAGAATTATCCAATATGCCAATAGTAGCCGCACTGAAACGGTGCGAGAACGAGAAGAAAAACGGGGTTATGCGATCAGTTTTTTTCAAGCGATTGATTTTATTAATATTTTGTTGCCTACGCGGGAAATAATTACACCAAAGGGGCAACGTAAAGATATGCCAATGTATCCCCCAACTGCCTTATGGGAATTGGTTGCTAATATGTTGATTCACCAAGATTTTAACCTAAAAGGCACATCACCCATGGTAGAAATTTTTGATCACCGTATAGAAATAACCAATACGGGGCAACCATTAGTTGATCCCAGACGTTTTTTAGATACGCCTCCCCAATCGCGTAACGAAGCATTAGCGGCTTTTTTGCGGCGTATTGAAGTGTGTGAAGAGCGTGGCAGTGGTATTGATAAAGTCATGCAAGTGATTGAAACGCATCATTATCCATTGCCCGCGCCACAGTTTGAAGTACTTGAAAAACATACCCGTGTAACGCTTTCGGCAACCAAAACTTTTGCTAAAATGAGCAGGGAAGAGCGGGTGATAACTTGTTATTTTCACGCTTGTATGAAACATATCAATAAAAGCTATATGACCAGGCTCTCCTTGCGCCGACGTTTGCATTGTAGTGATAATGCGGCTAAACAAGTTATTACACAAACGGGTGAAAAATCTTTGCTTCGCTTGGCAAATCCTGAGGCTAAACGACATTTTCAATATTTGCCCTATTGGGCATAATTTTTATTAGCCATTTTAGTTTCCACCGGTGGAACCGGTGGTAAGCTGTACAAAGATTATTTTCAAACAATTCTTTGTAGCAAACCTGACAAATTTTGTTTTTCCGACATTATAATGAGATGAATATTATCTATTTTCCTTTATTTTTCAAATAGTTATAAATTGGAATGATCTTTGCTTTTCAAGATGATGAATGTGAACAACAATTTTTCTATTATTAAGGAGATATTTTTATGAGAATGGTAACTGCTATCATTAAGCCTTTTAAACTTGATGATGTGCGAGAAGCACTTTCAGAAATAGGTGTACAAGGTATTACGGTGACTGAAGTCAAAGGTTTTGGTCGCCAAAAAGGTCATACAGAGTTGTACCGGGGTGCAGAATATGTCGTTGATTTTTTACCCAAGGTGAAAATTGAAGCGGCTGTTAGTGAGGATGTTCTTGAACAAGTCATTGATGCCATTAACAAATCGGCTAATACCGGTAAAATTGGGGATGGCAAGATTTTTGTTTATGGACTTGAACAAACCATTCGGATTCGTACCGGGGAAACAGGTAAAGATGCGCTTTGATTAAGGAAAAAGCCAGTATGATAACTAAAACGTTTCAATGGAGCTTGTTATTCGTATTTTTTGCGACATTGCCTTCCCTGGCTTTCGCACAAGATGGTTTGAATACGGGGAATACCGCCTGGATACTCACAGCGACTGCCCTGGTATTGTTTATGACTATCCCAGGTTTATCTTTTTTTTATGCGGGTATTGTTCGTAGCAAAAATGTGTTGTCAATATTGATGCAATGCTTTGCTATTACCTGTATGGTGTCGATTCTTTGGGTGATGTATGGTTATAGTCTCGCCTTTGGTGAGGGCAATAGTTGGATTGGTGATTTCAGTAAAGTCTTCATGGCTGGCGTGGATGAAAGTTCCATGACAGGGGATATTCCTGAGAGTGTTTTTGCTATGTTCCAACTGACTTTTGCTATTATCACGCCAGCATTGATTGTAGGTGCTTTTGCTGAACGTATGAAATTTTCTGCCATGTTGCTCTTCAGTGCTTTATGGGTGACTTTGGTTTATGCGCCGATTACTCATTGGGTATGGGCGGAAAGTGGCTGGCTTTTTCAAATGGGATTGTTAGATTTTGCAGGAGGTACGGTAGTCCATGTGACTGCGGGTACTGCAGCCCTGGTAGCCGCCCTGGTAATGGGTAAACGTCATGGTTTTCCACAAATGCCTATGCCACCGCATAATTTAACGATTACAGTAGCAGGCGCGGGTATGCTCTGGGTAGGTTGGTTTGGTTTTAACGCTGGTAGTGCCCTTGCTGCAAATGGTAATGCCGGTATGGCAATGATGGTAACGCATATTTCTGCGTCAGCCGGTGCGCTGGCTTGGATGATCGCAGAATGGGTCAGATATGGTAAACCCAGTGTATTAGGTATAGTAACGGGTATGGTCGCCGGTTTAGGTACGATTACACCTGCTTCAGGTTTTGTTGGACCTGGGGGGCTTTGATTATTGGTTTTACAGCCGGACTGGTTTGCTTCGGGGCTACTAACTATCTCAAGCGGGTATTTAAGATAGATGATTCTTTAGATGTATTCCCTGTACATGGTATGGGTGGTATATTAGGTACTTTATCAGTGGGTATTTTCGCTTCCAGTGAACTTGGCATTTTTAGTGGTAAAGGTTTTGCTGAAGGTGTCAATGGTATAGCTCAACAACTTGGCATTCAGTTCGTGGGTGTTATTTCAACGCTGGTTTATACGGCTATTATCACCTTTATTATCCTTAAGGTAGTGGATATCATTATAGGTTTGCGCGTTACCAAAGAGGAAGAGATTGAAGGTTTGGATATTGTGCTTCACGAAGAGCGGGGTTATATTCTTTAAAGGGTTGTTATTATACTCCGCACGGTTAAATTTTCAGATTTTTGTAGGGGCGAATCCTGCGTGTTCGCCCTTATTCAAAAAAAGGAATAATATGAGACAAACAAACTTTTCATATCAAACAGTTTTAGCAAGTGCTTTACTTGTGAGTCTACCTCTGGTTCAAGCAGCAGAGGATGGTCCCTTGGAATTTAGTGCCAATGTGGCACTGACTTCTGATTATGTTTGGCGGGGTATGAGCCAAAATGATGAAGGATGGGCTATACAAGGTGGGTTTGACATTACCCACGAAACGGGTTTTACCCTGGGAACCTGGGGCTCTAACGTCAAACTTTTAGAAAACGATACGGTCAAGCCTGAAGATCGTGCCGATATTGAAATTGATCTTTACATAGGCTACGAGGGTAAATCAGACAATGGCTATAACTATGGTGTCAAAGCCGGTCGTTATACCTATCCTGGTGCAGGTAGCGATTTGAATTATGATTTTAATGAGTATAATGTCCATCTGGGCTATACTATGCCACAGGGTACAGCATTTTCTTTAGGGTATGATTATGCTCCTGAAACCTTTGGTGATGTGGGTAAAGAGCATCATTATGTTTTCACGATGAGTCATTCATTGCCAGCCGGCTTAGGTTTCAGTGGATATGTCGCTCAACGAAGCTTTAGTGATAATGACAAAGCAGGCGATGATTACATTTATTATGGGGCATCATTGTCTTTTCCCATTGCTGCTTTTGAGGGTTCCATTAGTTATAGTGATACAGATTTAGATAATGCTGCGGATATGAAAGCAGATGGGCGCGTCTTTTTCACTTTAAGTAAAAGTTTTTAAACGAGTTTAGAAATCCGATTTTTTCAAAAATCGGATTTCTTATACTGACTGAACAATCGCATTGAAAATGGCTTTTTTAACCAGTTCAGTGCCTATAATACCAACTTGATTAATATCCGCTTCAATTTCACCGGTTGCCAATGCGAAAAAGGTATCACCATCATACAGAGTATGTGCCGGTGTAATGACTTGTGAGACACCTACTTGTGCCATTTGTGCGATGTTGGAACAATCGGCTTTATTAAAGCGAGCATTTGTAGCAACCACTCCAATAAGGGTATTAGACTGACATTGAATGGTAGGTTGATTTCCGTTTATAATATATTGAATAGTATCAACAAAACCACCTTCTGTCGAACGCGCGCCGGCAATAATACGATTATCTTCATAATTTCTGACATCCCCAAAGGTATTCACAACCACAAGTACACTAACAATAAGCCCATTTGGAAATGACAGACTCGCCGCTCCAACCCCTCCCCGCATGGCTCTATTGATACCACACACTTTACCGACCAATGCTCCTGTGCCTGCACCCACTTTACCTTGGACAATTTCTGCATTTGAGGCACATAAACAGGCTTGATATCCATCCTTTGCCGTTGGTGCGTAATCTTGTGAACCAACATTAAAATCATATATCACCGCTGCGGGAACAATCGGTATTTTTTTTGCGCCTATACTAAATCCATAATCTTGCTCTTGACAATATTTCATGACACCATCGGCAGCGGCGAGTCCTAAAGCGCTTCCACCCGTCAATAAAATAGCATTCACTTTATCTACTAAGCAATGGGGGGCTAAAAGAGCGGTTTCTCGTGTACCAGGTGCGCCTCCCCGAATATCAACACCACAAGTCGCGCCCTTGTCACATATCACAACGGTGCAACCAGTTGCACATTCATTATTTGTAAAATGACCTACACGGATACCTTGAATCTTTGTCATATTTGTTATCAATGCGAATTAAGAGTTGGTATTTTGGAGTCCAAAGCTTTAGCTTTTGAGACGCTTGCTGACTTGACTTTTTTTGTTGATATTGAAAATAAGGATTTAATACTCTATAATATGCTAATAAACAACAATCCCATTAATTTTATAATTATGAACAAATTGGTCAAACAAATATTTTCTTGGACTTTAGTCATTTTACAATTTGCCTTACTTTTTGTTTTAATAGGCAATATGCATTTGGATATAAGTTGCCTGTTATGTATTATCCTATACGTTATCAGTTCAAGTTTAGGAATATGGGCAATTATTACTATGAAAATTGGGAATTTTAATATAGTACCGGATGTTAAACCCAATAGTATTTTAGTAACTGAATTTCCCTATAAATTTATTCGTCATCCTATGTATACCAGTGTACTCCTATTTAGTTTAGGAATGATGTTGTCTGCTTATTCAAGTTTTACATTATCAATTTGGCTAATACTATTGGTTGTTATGTTTGTAAAAGCCAAATATGAAGAATCTTTGTTAATAGAAAAGTTTCCAGATTATGAAAAATATTGTGCCAATACAAAAGCTTTTATTCCATTTGTGTTGTAGAAATATTTGAACCTATATATAGAAAATGGGCAAACAAAGGTGTTTGCTCTTAACTTAATATTTAGTCTTTCCAACCTAAGTCTTTAATATCCTTAATAAAAGGTATGGCTCCAAATTTGCCGTTGAGATAGCCGTCAACAATGTTTAAGTGATCCACTTCGGCGTTGGCTAGGGAATAAACGACTGATTCACCTGTTTGATTTTTTTCGATGAACCAAACTTCATCTTTTCGGAATAGGGTTTTTATGTCGAGTAAATTGACTTCGTGCGTTGAGGTAATTAACTGGCTTTTTGACTCTTTAAACAAGTCATGGTTTAATACCAGTTCAAATAATTTCTTGATCAGTAAGGGGTGCAAACTTCTTTCAATTTCATCAATGACAAAAACTTTGTCTCTTGATAAACCGATTAGCATTGGAATGAAGTCGATGAGCCGTTGTGTGCCTTCGGATTCTTCAGACATTTCAAAGGAGACGATGTTGTCCATTTCATCCGTTCTGATTGTCGTGAGCTTTGAAACTTTTAAGCCGCCAAATTCGTTTTCTTCAATCACATAGTTTTTTGAAGAAACGGAGATAAATTGAGCGGTGTCTTGCCCATATGGAAATTCTGCCAGGATTTCCTCCTTCATAGAAGTCGGTATATCATTGGTGTGCTCAAAATCAATCTCTTCAATCTGAATTTGGCTGATGCCAAAGTCAAAGAACTCTATAACACGATTAAAAAATTCTATGTTTAATTTGGCAATGGAAGTGAGTGCCTGGTGTTTTGAAGTCGTAAAAACAATAATGAGCGTTTCTGCAAACCATTTATAAACAAATTGAAGCCGCCTTATATTGCGTTCTTGGCAATTGGTTATAAATAGCAAATTGCTCCGAGTGCCACGCGCTTCGTAGCCAATTTCCTGTTTTTCATCCTCAGAAGCATCCAGAAAGAGGGGATGTTCAAAGTTAAAACTAATCGCACTGCCTACCCTTTCAAAGATGGGAACTTCAAGTTGATGCCCCATTTCAAACAACCATTCTTCATGAACTTGAATTTTATCGACGGAAAATCCATAAGCATATTGTCGGTTTTGATAACGAAACTCAAATTCAAATCTGGATGGCTTATGGGCGCAAGCCGTATCCAATTTATAATGTTTGACATTGATACTTCTATTTTTAGCTACGCCATCAACAATAAAATTGCGAGCGAAACACATTGCCTTAATCAAATTGGATTTTCCGGAGGCATTCGCACCGTAAACGATTGACGTTTTTAATAAGTCAATATCCTTTTGGCTTTGCCCTTCGATGATATGATGAGTATGACTGTCTTCATCAGAAGCAATCATATTAAAGTCAATGAGTTCGTTAAAAGATAGAAAATTTTCGACGGTAAATCTGATTAGCATAATTTTAATTGATATTTAATATTATTTTTAGAAATCCTATTTTTTAAAAATAGGATTTCTTTCTTTTGAATAGTCTATCACAACTTGTCAATTTCCCTTCGCTATAGGAAATTCTACAAAAAAACTGGTACCCTTGCCTAATTCACTTTCACACCAAACTTTGCCCTTTATCATTTCCACCCATTTTTTGACGATAAATAATCCTAAGCCAGTAGAGTGTTCTTTACCGGTGGGTTTGGGGGTTAAGCGGGTAAATTTCTTAAATAACTTTTTTTGATCCGCCGTACTTAATCCTTCCCCCTCATCCTGAATTTCACAACGCACTGTTTTTTTCGATTGCTGCATTCGTATATTAATATGCTTACCATAAGGTGAATATTTGACTGCATTTGAAATCAGATTATCCAAGATTTGGTAAACGGTATTTTTATTAACAAAAGCATCATATTGATTATTTTTTTGATGCAGTTGTAAAGTAATGTTTTTGGGTTTTGCGCGTGTACTATAACACTTTACCAGTGTTTGCACTGTTGGTAAAATATCAACGCGATTAAGTTTAGCATTGATTTGACCGGATTCAATCATATTAACATCCAATAAATTCCTAATTAATTCAAACATTTGCCTAGAACTATTTAAAATAAAATGGCTCGTTTCAATAATTTCTGATTTAGGCATATCATCATAGTCTTCGACGATCATTTCAGCCCAACCTTGAATGGCAGATAAAGGATTTTTTAAATCATGAACGGCAATGCCTAAAAATTCATTTTTATCTTGGTTAAGTTTGATTAATGCCTGGTTGTTTTTTTCTAGCTCATCGGTATATTCAACAATTTTTTGGTTTTGAAGATAAGTATGGAGTGCTTCTTTTACTGTCAATTTCAAATCAGCCGATTGCCAGGGTTTGGAAATATAACGATACAGATTGGCATATTGAATTGCATAGCTCACCGCTTTAATATCAGCCTGCCCGGTTAGCATAATCTTAATGATTTTTTTTGAACACAGATGAATACGTTTTAACAATTCATCTCCCTTCATTTTTGGCATGATGTAATCGGAAATTACAAGAGCAATTTCATGCCCTTCTTCCGACAATTCTTCATATATTTCCAAGGCATCTTCACCATTTTCCGCCAATTCAATTAGATAAGTATTGCCAACCACTTCTTTGATTTCCATTTCCAAACTACTTAGTATGGCAGGCTCGTCATCAACACAGATAATAGCTAATTCGTTCATATTTTATCTAATTAACCACTTCTAAAAACCTGTCAGGTATCCAAAACCTGACAGGTTAGAAATTTTTTTAAATCGGATTTTTTATAGCATTAACAATTAACAATTAACTGTGGCTAATCCCGATTTAATTGACTCAATTAATTCACTGGCTTTCCAAGGCTTATGAATACATTTATGCAGATTGGCATGTATCTTAGCACGTTCCACCGCTTGCTCGTCAGCTTGCCCGGTGAGTAAGACTTTAACAATACGGGGAAACTTTTGATGGACTTTAATCAGAAATTCATCCCCTTTAAGCCCTGGCATCAGCCAGTCAGAAATAACGACGAGGATTTTAACATTTTCTTCATTAAGTTCTTCAATAATCTCTAAGGCATCTTCGGCATTTTCAGCAAATTCGTAGGTATATTCTTCGCCGAGTTGTTCTTTGAATTGCATTTCCAGACTATTTAGTACGATTTCTTCGTCATCAACACATAGAATGACACGTTCATCCATATTTTTTATCCTCACTATAGTTGAACATGAGAAATCCGATTTTTGAAAAAATCGGATTTTTTATAATGTTCATCGGATTAGTCAACCGCAAATCCAGTATATTTCCTTTGGCGAGGATGATGAAATCCGATAACAATATTTTGTTTAGGCACACCCATTGCCATTAATTCGTCGGCAAGATCAAATTCAGTACCATTATGTTGTATCAAAATTTTGCCGTTTTTGATGTCAAAGTGTAAAACGGGACCACAAATTCTGGTGTTCGCTTGCCAACCAATGTTATTTAATTGATAGTGATCGTGTTCTCTATCAAAAATAAGTTGGCTTTCAATCCCGTCATCTTCAGGAAGTTGATCATATTCCTTAAGAAGATTTTCAATACATATTCTGTATTTATCTAGGTTTGCCATTTTAAAATCTTTTCCTTATCAACATTGTAAATGAAATACTTGATGTGATTTTCTTGAATAACTCCTTGCGCGAGGGGAAGAATAAAAAAACTTTGATAAGTTTCTTCAGGTATGGCAAGATAAAGTATGCGCTCTGGTTGTTTTTCCTTTAAGACAAAACGATAATTAATAAATTGACCTATTGTTAAATTTAGCGTACCATATTTGATATGCAATGGATCATCTGTGATTTTCCAACCTGTTTTTTCCAAAATACGTTTAACAACATTATGATAAATATCTCTCGCTGGCATTTTATATACCTTTCTAAAATCAGTATTCCAATTTCCAATTTCAAGCATTTTTCCAATTTCAAGCATTCTATCCCATTGGCAACCAAACTAAAAAGGTTGCCCCTTTACCCACTTCGCTGTCAACTTCAATTTTGCCTTCATGTTTCTCAACGATTTTCTTGACAATATCCAGCCCTAAACCACTGCCTTCACCAGCAGCTTTAGTCGTGAAAAAGGGCATGAATATTTTTTCTTTGAGTTCAGATGAAATTCCTTGCCCACTATCAGTTATGGCGACAACGGCATAATTATCTTGCTGTGAAATAGCCACTTTAAGCGTACCTTTGTAATCCATCGCTTGTAGGGCATTATGCAGTAAATTGGTCCAAACTTGGTTAAGTTCATCAGGATAACACAGGATTGGTGGTAAATCAACATACTCTCTAATGAGTTCAATCCCTTGTTTGATTTGGTTATGGTATAACGTGAATACCGTTTCTAGCCCTTCTTGCAAACTAGCTGTCGTTTTTTCACCGCTTTGATCATGTCTCGCAAAAGTTTTTAGGGCAAAAATCACTTTGGAGGCGCGTTCAACAGCCGTTGTAATATTTTCCGTACTTCTTGTCAGGGTAGAAAGCTTGTAAGCGATTTCAAATATAAATTGACTGTTGGTATCTTGCAACAAGGGCAAATACTGATCCACCTGTGTATAAATGCCCAAACTAATAAACGTATCAGTAAATGTTCGTGGATTGATAATTCCACATTGTTTTAATTCGGCAGTCAAGATTTTTTTGGCTGCCCTTTTTTCTTTAACCGTTAAAATGATTTGGTTTTGTAACGAATGTTCAAGCAAATCAAAAAAGTTTTTTTGTTGTGCCTTCGGGAGCATTTCAAACAGTTTGGGAAATTGTGCTAATGTTTGTTTAAGACTACTGGTGAGCGTTTCGGCTGAAGAACGAATGGCACCCAAGGGCGTATTCACTTCATGGGCAATGCCGGCAACCAGTTGCCCTAATGCCGCCATTTTTTCACTTTGAACCAGTTCTTGGCGAGTTTTAGTTAATTCTTCGATCTTATCATTTAATTGAACGGTTCTTTCAATAACACGTTGTTCCAATTGCTGATTTAATATTGTTAATGCCTTTTGTTGTTCAGATATTTGATTAGCCATCTGATTAAATTCTTGACTCAAAACACCAAATTCCCCTTTAAAATCAATAACACGTTGACTATAATCACCGCGAGCGAATGCTTGCATAGTGTTAACCATAAGATTTAATGGATGAACAACATTACGCCGAATTAATAATGTGACTAAAATAAAAATCGTTATAAATCCAAAGAATTGTAACAAAATGCTTTGTTTAAATGAATGCCAAACCGTTTCTGCAAGTGTTGCCGCAGGTACCTTAATACTCAAAACACCGCGTAAATCACCCAGCTTATAATTCCAAGCGGAATCATATAATTTAGCAATGGTTTCTGGTGCTTCTTCACGTTTACCATGACATTTTAAACAATATTTCTCTATCCAAATGGGGCGAGCATAGAGATAAAATGGTTCTCCGTCATCACGAGTAAACGGTTTAAACAACACCTTTTCTTTTGGATGTTCACGAAAATAAGCCATCGCTTCTAATTCAACTTTATCAGCAGCATGATCTGGATTACGTGCTTGATCAGAAACATTGTTAAAACCAAAACCGGAATTATCCCAATTTGAATAATCCGCAGAAATTCTACCTAAAGAATAAGCTGGTAAAAAACCGACGGTTTTTTCAGTCAATGGGATACCGCTCTCAATAAATTGATGTTGGTAGATGCGTCGAGTTGCCATCAAGAAACCTCTTACTCTTTCAGCTTGTTGTTGTAAATGGAATTTTTCTCCTTCAATGGTTGTTTGATAATCAAAATAGGCAACCCCAGCAAAAGTGAAGATTAAAATAATACTAATAACTAGTAATAATTTAGTTTGAATACTCATTATTAATTACCTCATAAGATGATTTTAGAAATTCGTTTTTGAGCCTCAATAGCAGTGATGATCCAGATAACAACTTCTACCCGCCTTGAGATGTTTATATTTTAACTGACTCGCTGGGTACTGTGAATAAACCCCATATTCAACCTGAAAATCTTTAAAGTTTAACTGTCTTTGCGCCGTCTTGAGAATAAATAACGGCATCATCGGTTAGCTGGGCATAAAAACTCATTTAAAAAGTTAAGTTTATGCCCGTGCTAAGTATATCACTTTTCTTTGAAACATAACAGGTTTTTAAAACTTGTCAAGTCTGAAAACTTGTAAATTTAATCTTCACCACAATAAACACAGCCGCTAGTACACGTCTCTTGTATGGTAATTTTACCTAATTCAGGCAAGCCTGGTTTTAAACGCACCCAAATCCAACGAGCCAGATTTTCACTGGTTGGATTTTCCAATCCCTCAATATCATTAAGATAATGATGATCTAATTGCTCATATAAAGGGCGAAAAGCCTGTTTAATCTCAGCAAAATCTATAACCCAGCCACTACGCGCCCCCATTCCCCCACAAACATGGATAGTCACTTGAAATGAATGTCCATGCAAACGACTACATTTATGATCTGCCGGTACATTTGGTAAACGATGCGCCGCTTCAATACTAAACTGTTTGTAAATTTCCATCATTGTATACTGAATGTTCTTAAAATCTGTAAAAATGGTGTGTCAGAAATCCCATTTTTTTCAAAAATAGGATTTCTATATCCCACAATATGAATTATTTTACCCGCTTTTTAATGAGTTTTCCAAAAAATCTTGATTTGGATAACTATCTGATTGATTGTGATAAACTTTATCATAAAAAATCACCTTCACATTTTTTTGAAAAGCGATCCTGATTAGATATTTTATAACTTAGGAGGTTCTTAGTTGAAAATTATTTTTGTACTCAACCTAATGTGTTCAAAAAATGTTTTTTTGAAGCCTTTTTCGACTTGGCGACTCGAACCTGAAATCCGCCCAAATATTTTTTGATAAGCCCAGTGGGAGATGTTAACTAACTTATTGTTTTTTATCATTTTATTTTTTTTACGATTTCAAATAAAATGGAGTGAAAAATTCAAAAAAATGGCTATTTGAAAAAAGATTTCTTATTTTAAGGTTATTTCCTAAATGACTTTATGAAAATTCGTCAATCTGTGCATTTTTATCATCAGCCATTGATTAAATGAGTATTAAGAAAAGATGTAAATTTATACGTGAGCATTATTTTGAAGGACCTTGCAAAACTTGTTGGTATGAATGTCCTGGTTATGGTGCTCCTGTTACTTTTCCTCAAGCCAAAGGTAAACCTTGCCCCCAATTGGGAGTAATGGGTTAGTTAATACGTCATTCATAGATTCAAAGTGTCGCTGATATTTAACTATAGGGGTTAATATGATGGCTATTGTGTATGATGGACCGAAGCAATTAGAAAAAGGTATTAAAGCATTCAAAAATGAAAATTTTTTGGATGCCTATAATCTCATACTTCCATGGGCTGTATCTGGATACGCTAAAGCGCAATGCTACATTGCGACTATGTATCAATGTGGTTTGGGTGTATCCATAAATCGTAAAGCAGCTGAACAAGGCGAAAAATATGAACGAATTTCAGCCACAGCTTATAATAATCTTGGCACTATTTTTAGTGTCGGTATGCCGGGAATACCGGCAAACATTGGGATGGCTAAAAAATACTGGCGTAAAGCAGTCGAATTAGGTTTTGAAATGATACCTAATAATTGGTATGAAGATTCTCAGCCACGCCATACAGAACACCATAACCAATATTCCCACACTCCGTCTTAGAATACAGCAAGGGCAGAAATACCATTTTTTAAAAAAAGGGTATTTCTGAAGGCACCGATAAAAACGGATTCATTCCAACAAAAAAAATAGTATTTTGGAAACTCTTATGAGGATTATCACATTCAATCAACAAGAAATAAATTAATGACACACCCAAAGGCAAAACACGCCAAGGAATGGCTAAAATCTATTTCATCAAAAACCAAACCTTGGTTTAGTAATTTGGTCAAAAGTGGGATTAATATTAGCAAATAAATTGTTACCATGCTTGCTTTAGTCATTATCCCTATCACGCTCTTGATTATATCAACAATGCTCACACATTCTTTGCAGCGTCGTGTAAATTCCGTCAAGTCATGTTTGACACTGTTTGAACCAGATTAAACTTTTTGATGGATAGGCAGAATTATAATAATCACCTGAAAAACCATTAACTTGATGAATTTTAAAATGGAAACCAATTTACAAGAGGAAGGATAAATGATTCAAACACTTATCATATCTGATCCAGCCATTATGACGATGCACACCGGTTATTGCTGGTACACGGATTACGGTTGAACTGATTTTAGAAAAACTTTCTACCGGAGAAACGGTAGAGCAAATACTTGACGCTCATCCGCGCTTATCTCGTGAAGCCATTTTTGCGGCTCTTAAATTTGCAATCGAAACATTAAAAGCGGTTGTCGTTTATCCAGTTACTAAAGAGGCAAAAATGTGAATTTTTTAGCGGATGAAAATATTGCTCAACCTATTGTTGAGCGTCTTAGACAAGAAAATCACCAAGTATGGTATATTGCTGAAATTGCTCCAAATATTTCAGATGATAAAGTCCTTAAATTTGCTAATGATGAAAAAGCAATATTATTGACAAGTGATAAAGATTTCGGAGAGTTAGTCTTTCGTCAACAACGTGGTCATTTAGGCATTATTTTAATTCGTTTAGCTGGATTGTCGATGGGGAAAAAAATTGAAATCGTATTGTCCACAATCAACAATTATCTTCCAGAATTACCAGATTCTTTTACTGTGATTAGTTCAGGGGGTATTCGCTTACGCCGTGCTAACATGTAGCAAGCGTAGGGTGGGTAGGAGCTTCGCTGCAACCCACCATTTTTTTCTCATTGCGTAAATTTCGTCAAGTCATGTTTGACACTGTTTGAACCAGATTAAACTTTTTGATGGATAGGCAGGATTATAATAATCACCTGAAAAACCATTAACTTGATGAATTTAAACAGTTTTTCTGGTTTTCAAACTTTTTTTGGAACGATAAATTATTTTATGAGAGGAAGTTGTTCGTCAGAATTGAACCAGTACCCTGTTTTGAAAATAGTCTATAAAAGTCATTGACTTTGATAAAAATAATTCTATTATTTTTATTAAAAATGGCAAAACAATCACACCTTACCGCCTTTCATCGGGTGAAAAACAGATTTTGATTATTTTACTTAAAGTGATTTTGCAAGAAAATCAACCTTCTATTTTATTGATGGATGAACCCTAATCATGCTCAAACAACGATTGAAGCTTTAGAAAAAAGAGTAACGGCTTTCATAAATGAAATAAAAGTGAAACACGATACCATTGACTTAACAGAAATTGAAAATGATCTCAAGGACAATTTCAAAATTAATACTTCAGACATTTTTTGGTACCTAAATGGACATATTATCTATGACAATGTTGTTTCACTAATGCTTAAGAAAGTCATTTTGAGTTATACAAAACAGCGAAACAAAAATATGACTCTATGCCTACAACTGAAATTGTACAAAATAAATACCGAGAATATAAGAATTATCTCAAAAACATTAAGTGGGAAACACTTTTGATAACGAGTCATTTGCAATGTCTTGCTTTTGAAAATAATTATCCTCTTATGGAAAAAATAAAGGAAGATATTATTACTTTTTGCAAGGATAAAAAGGGAAGTTAAAATAAATTTGTTTCTCGTTCCCAAACAGAGTTTTGGAACCAGAAATAGAAAAATTTAGTATTATAATTTGATTTGGTTTATCAATATAAAGTTAATAAGGAAAACAAATATGCAAAATACAACATTAACCACACTGCAATCACTGGATCATATCCGCCAACGTTTATTAGATCTTTCCAAGCGTAATCAACTGCTAAGTTATAAAGAAAAAGCACGAACGGTGCATATTGTCAATACCACCATTATATTTCATAAATTGGTGTCTGAAGGCAAAAGCATGACGTTTGCACCTTTACCCAAGCCGCTACGAAATACGACGGCTATAAATGTCAGTTGTGAAACGCTGCCACCACCTTATTTGAGCCAGTCAAAGGAAAAAAACAAAAAAGCTCAGGAAACATTATTGCATACGGCACACAATGAAGAAGTTTTAGAACGGCGGTGTAAAAAATTAGCACAAGATGCTCGAATGGCTATCGAAGAAACCGGCAGCAATTTGTTATATCTAGCCCTTGGTTTTTTACACTGGTATGATGATAAACTTTCAACAGAGCCAGTCAAAGCACCGTTAATCCTTATGCCTGTCAAATTGGAAAGGGTGCATTTACCCCCAACCTACGAGTATGTGCTGTCATACCGTGACGAGGATATTGAAACCAATATTTCCTTAGCGGAAAAATTAGCTAATGATTTTAATTTGGTCTTGCCGATGTTTTCTCATCAAACCGAACCCCTGGATTATTTAGCACAAGTTGCTGAAATGGCGAGTGAAATACCCCGATGGCAAGTTGTACCCGATATCCGGTTAGACTTTTTTAGTTTTACTAAGTTATTGATGTATAAGGATTTAAAAAATGATAGCTGGGCTGCGAAACTAGCAGACAATGCTAATCTCAAACAAATTTTGGTGGGTGAAAACCAGGTAATGATTCCTTCCCTTGAAAAAGCAATTGATGCTATTTCACACTTTGAACCAGGGGCAGTCGGGAAAACTTCTACCAAACAAGAAATACCGTCTTTTCAAAAAGCTCTTAAAAAGGAAATTTACCCAATAGACTGCCATCCCCTGGCTATGAAAACCCCCTTAATTCTTGACGCGGATAGCTCCCAACAGAGTGTTATTATGAAAGCATTATGGGAACAAAGCAATCTCGTTATTGAAGGTCCTCCTGGTACAGGTAAATCGCAAACCATTACGAATTTAATTGCCGCAGCCCTCGCTCAAGATAAATCAGTCTTGTTTGTCGCGGAGAAAAAAGCGGCTTTAGAAGTAGTCAGTTCGCGCCTAGAAAAAGTGGGTTTAGGAGATTTTTGCTTAGAATTGCATAGCCACAAAACGCAAAAGAATGTTTTCCATGCCAATCTCAAAAAGCGTCTCAATAAAGAATATCATGATGCCACATTAAAGTCAGATAGCAAAACGCTGACGGAACAACGATTATTGGCTTACTCTAATCTGGTTAATACGACTACTGGTCCTAATGATGAGCGGATTTATGACCTTTTTTGGGCAGTAGAAAAATTACGCGGTGACATTGCAGGGGAAAAGCTGCGCTTTGAAGTTCAAAACCCCTTTCAGACAAAAAATGATTTTGACAATAAAATCAACAAGTTAAAAGAATTAGGCGAACAATATGTAGCCCTTTCGGACAAAGTCATACAACACTGGCAGGGCTTCAAACCGACTAAAATTTGGCCTGGGGATGAAGAAATCATTCAGGGCATTTTGTCCACTCTATTTTTAGAAACGCAATCTTACGAAGCCTACCTGGATGTTTTAATTGAAGAAACGAAAATCCCATTGACAAAAGATTTAGCAGCCCTGCAATTATTCACTAAAATTAACCTCGCACCGATTAAGCCAATACCCACCCCTTTTGATAGCGCGGCTGCGGTGCAATTATTAAATAGGCGCACCATTGATATACTCCGTCAATTTAAAATCAATCAAAAGGAATATCGGCAACTCCTCATTCGAGCCACTCAATTCCTGGGGCATGGTAGATATTCGGTCAAATTTCTCCAACAAGTGCTTAATGAAACCAGCCAATTGGAGCAATTAGGTTTTGGTAATGAGTCACCGAATGAAATCATGGTGCTTATCAAGAACGTGGATAAACTAGATAATGAATTGCGTTCATTATTAAATAATCCAGAATCGGTTGAAAATTTTCTTAAATTTTTGCAATTGAGAGAATTAGCGGAGCGAGCACCCCAGGATCTAGTGATTAACAAGCACTCAGCGCACGCGCTGGAAGCCACCCCTATTGTTTTCCAACATGCCCATCAAAATTTCGCTGAATTAGTCGTACAGTGGGATAACCAAAAAGAAGATTTTCTGCTGAATAAATTACCCCCTTCAGAAGACATCGCCGTTTTAGCTGATGAACTTCGCAAACATAGAAGCAAATGGTTGGCATTTTTATCGGGTGATTATCGGCGTACTAAACGTGCCATGAATCGTTTTTTGGCGACTTCAAAATTGAACACGCGCCAGTTAATTAAACGATTAGAAACACTCGCTACTCTGAAACGGCAAATAGAGCAAGCAACACAACGGGCGCAATATCAACGACTGTTTGGTTCTTTATTTCAGGGCTTGGAAACCGATTGGGCGTTGCTTGAACAGCACATTGAATGGGCGCAAGCATTGGCTAAAGTGCTAGGTTCTTCAGAAGAAGCGCAAGAATTATTAGCGACACAAGCCAATCCACGCGGTCATATTCTAAAAAGCACCGCCGTTATGTATGAACAATGGCTAAGAGTCACTAAAGCCGCTGAACAACTCCAAGTACCGGTGGATTCTCATTTATTAGTCAATGAATTTGTGGAAAAATTATTTGAGCGGCGCAAAGAAGTGGTGCAATTAGTTACCCTATTGCAACAGCAATTACCACACCTCGGCGATAAACATGTGATTTCCATTCATAGTGCGGTGCAAAATTTATTAGCGGCTTGGCAACTTCGTAGTGAGGCGGAACAAAATTTATTTCTGAAAAAATTATTTGGTAAAGCGTATCGAGGAATTGAAACCGAAGCGACTGCCCTATTTGCCATGTCGGAGTGGATAACCCATTTACAAACAGCCACCAAGATGCCGATACCGCTATTACACTGGCTTGTAAGTAAAGATACCGCGATGAGACTAACGATTTATCACGTTTTGTTAAACAAAAATCAAAGTTATCTCACTAACTTAATGGAACATTGCCAAAAACTCGCCGAATTTGGCGAACTCAATACGCAACAATGGTTCCGCTGCCCTGATAAAGCTTGTACATTAGCACAAATTACTAAAACAACCCGCACTTGCCAAGCTTCTGTCAATTTATTAGGCACTTTATCAACATTTTACGTTTTAAAACAAGAATTGGATGAAATGGGGTTCCAAGTTATTACGGATGCGATGATGAACAAACAAATTAAGCCCTCATCTGCGCCCCTCCACTTTCAATATGCCGTTTATCAAAATATTGCACGGGAATTAGTACGCAAACATGATATTTTAGCCCACTTCACGCGCACGAGCTATGAAAATCTTCGCCAACGCTTTGCCGAATTAGATAAAAAATGGCAAAACGTGACTCGACAACATATTGCTTATCAAATGGCTCAAAAAGCGATTCCCAAGGGCAATGGCACAGGGCGCGTGGCAACATTTACCGAAAAATGCCTTATTGAACATGAACTGAATAAAAAGCGGCGACATATTCCCATTCGCCAATTAGTTCGGCGAGCCACTAAAGCACTGCAAGCGATGAAACCTTGTTTTATGATGGGTCCCCTATCAGTTGCCCAATATTTACCGCCTGGGCAAATTGAATTTGATTTATTAATCATGGACGAAGCTTCACAAGTGCGTCCAGAAGACGCTTTGGGTGCTATCGCTCGATGCAAGCAAATTGTGATTGTAGGTGATCCGAAACAATTACCGCCAACCCAATTTTTTGAACGATTAGTCAATGAAGAAGAAGTCACCGCATTGGATGGGCAAGAATCCATTTTGGATCTTTGCCTCAGCACTTATCAAAAGGGGCAACTACGCTGGCATTATCGTTCTGAACATGAAAGTCTGATTGCTTTTTCTAATCATCACTTTTATGACAATGAATTAATGATCTTTCCCGCTCCAACACTTCAACAAAAAGGCTATGGTGTTCACCTCAACTATGTAGAACAAGCCACCTATTTCAGGGGATGCAATCAAAAAGAGGCGGAAGCCGTTGTCGCTGCGATAGTCTCCCATTTTCAAAATGCCCAGGCGTTTAGTTTAGGGGTAGCAACGTTTAATATGAGACAACAAGCCCTGATTAGTGAAATATTAGATAAACGCTGTCAAGAAGACACCTGGCTAGAAGGGCAAATCAAAGCAACAGAAAATACCCCGGAACCCTTTTTTATCAAAAACTTAGAAAATGTCCAGGGCGATGAACGCGATATTATTTTTGTTTCCAGCACTTATGGACCGGACCCGGAAACAGGAAAAGTCTTTCAACGCTTTGGTCCTATTTCGCATGAAATGGGTTGGCGACGACTCAATGTCATTTTTACCCGTGCCAAAAAGCGACTAGAATTGTTCACCTCAATGCGTTCCAGCAACATACACCCAAAAGCCAAACGCGGGGTACAAATACTCAAAACCTATTTAGAATATGCCGAAACGGGGCAACTATCCCATCACGGTGGCATAACTGAACCAAAAACACTGAGCGATTTTCAACAAGCAGTGTCGAAAATCCTGCAAAAACAGGGCTATAAAACGGTTTCACAAGTTGGTGTCGCCGGTTATCGGATTGATATCGGTGTCCTCCACCCCGAAAAGCCAGATGAATATATTTTAGGTATCGAATGTGACGGTGCAAACTATCACCAGGCGAAATCATTGAGAGATCGTGATAGGCTCCGGCAAGAAATTCTCGAAAACAAGGGCTGGAAAATTCATCGGATTTGGTCAATTGATTGGTTTAAGCATAGGGAAGCAGAAATTATACGTCTTCTAAAAACCCTTTCTGAGGCAAAAAAGGGGCAGAAAACGGAAATGGTGGTGCAGGACTGAAATGAGTTAGAAATCCGATTTTTTCAAAAATCGTATTTCTTGATACGCGTATTAATTGATTGAGAAATGGTGGGTTTACGCTCCTACACCCCTTGCTACGCTTGCTTTTATTTGTAATGATTTAAAGAAATGTTTTATGCCTATTCAAAAGCACTTTTTAAGGTATCAATTTGTCGTTGTCGAGCTTTTGTGTTTTGTTAAGTGTTTCTATTCGGAGCATACAACGACGATTCCTTATAGAAAGTGACGGCTTCGACTAATTTATCATTAGGGGGTGGCGGATTATCTAGGGCTTTGAAAAAGACTTCGGCATCTTTCTTACAGAGATGCACTATTTGTTCATGTTCTATAATCGTTTGTGCCTTTTCAAGTGAGGCTTGTATTATAAATTGGTTGAGTGTAATACCCACCAGATTCGCAGCCTGTTGTAACACTTCGCGTATCTGATTTGACAAAGGTGTCAAAATCTGTTCATTCGTAACAAAGGACATTGATTTTTCTCCAAATTATAAATTATACTGAAAAGAAATCATTTTTGTGAAAATATATTGATGGGAAACACAGTAACGAAGTCATTGGGAATCTTCTGGGAGCTTCGGGTTGCCCCATCGAAACTCTTCAGAAAACTGTTTGCCAATGTCGTAAAGTAAAACCCATCACAATTACAATTAAGTAGACAATTTAGCCATTGCTGCTTCCTCGCCTTGTTCGATGGCGAGTTCTACTGCGTGTTTAGCAGTTTCAAGTAAACGTTTTGATTCATCTTTTAGTGCAAAACTTTTTTGGGTTTTAGCACTCATTTTATTTTGAATAGTAACGTTTACAAAAGGAATTATAAAACCTTCTATGTCTTTAGAATAAAGCTCAACTTGTGCGCTTCCTGTTACTAATCTTTCAGTTTGTATTCTACCAATTAAACTGTTCATGACAAAAGCAACATAAAGCGGTTTTTCATTTTTTATACGCAAAATATTGACATGGTTACTTGCTAAAGCTTTATCCTTTCTTGAATAAATATTTGTTCTGCCAACATTGGCTCCTGTGGTATAAGTCAAAATATCATTTTTCAAAACACTTGCTCGTTCAACATAACTTGCAATATCAGTCGCTTCAAAATTATCGTAATCAAGGTTTTGTTCTTTGATGTGCTTACTATTGATAACTTTAATCTCTCCATTTTCGACATATTTAGGTTGCAAACCACGCATATTAAAGGTTTGAATATCTTTAATTTGTTTCACATAAGTCGCGTTTTGATTAATTTTACTGAGCAGTTCATCATACTTAGGCTGATAATACTCCGCATCCAACCGCCCCGTTGCCCCAAAACTGGCAGAGAGATTTTTAATGGCGACTGCTTCTTTAGTTGGTTGCCAATTGTTTAAGCCGAGTTCTTGTAGTAGGAGAGATTCGGCTTGGGTGTAGAGGGTTTTGCTTTTTTCTCGTTTTAAATACGCACTTCTAATCAATGATTCTATGTGCTTTTGAAAATATTCAAAAAGAAAAGGAATTTTTAAACATTTTAGATTACCTAATGCTAGAAATGGATTAATTTGTCCAGTTGCTTCCTTTTCAGTTTGAAGCTTCCCATATTTGGAATTTAAAAAAGCAGAAATATAAAAATAATTCAATTCTGTTTTAATTTTTAATCTAGCAACATCTTGATTTATGTTAAGTTCATCCGTTAAATCAAATATAGGCACGGCATTTCCAATTTTTCCCTTAATTGAAAAAATAATATCACCATTTTCTAGCTTACTTCTTTTTAAGTAATTTTCATGTTCTTCTTTAGAAATAAACTTAGATACTTTCTTAATAATGAAATCTTGTATGAATTCAGCAGTGACAAATTTAATTTCACCCACTGTTAAATTTCTTCCATATGGAGTATGTCCATTAGTGACAATATCAGCTATATCTCGTATTTCAAGCAAGTCAAATTTTTGTAAAATGGCTTTATTTTCTAGGTATTTTTTCAAAAAAAATTCACTGTCTAGCCTAAAATTTTCATGTTTCTTAACCTCATCAAGGGTTATTTCAACGATTTCCAGCCCATCCAACAAATCCCGATACTTCACTTCGTCGAATGGGCTATAATCAAAAAAACTTAAGCCCTCTTTACTAGCAAATTCAATAAACGCTTCCACAATTCCGTCTGCCGTTTTTGAACCATTTTTTAAATCCGTGCTGAACAAATCATGCTCAACAAAATAATGTCCATGCCTGTCTAACAATAATTCGCCCGTTTCTATATCACGCGCAAACACCTTGTCGCCGGAATTATTCTTGCCCTTATGTTGTTGGGTGGCAAAGAAAATCGGGTAATCTTCACAATGTGGACATAATGTACCTGTTTTGGGATCATCATTCCATTTTTGCACAAACAAGACACTAGTTTTGGTGCCAGTATGGGGTTTAAACGTGTTGGGATGTAAACCAACAACTGCTAAAATGCGACACTGTTTGGCAATAAAGTCACGAATATAATAATCGGAACTGTTATTAAACATGCCCTGCGGCAAGACAATCGCCATTCGCCCGCCCGGCTTTAAAAAATGCAGGTTGCGTTCAATAAACAAAATATGACGGGAAATTTTTTCTTGCCAGCCTTTACTCGATTTCTTTTTAGATTTACTCGGTGTGCGACTATCAGGTTTTTTCCCCAGTTCATATTTATGAATCAGTCGAGTATCTTTAATATCGCCGGCAAATGGTGGATTCGCCATTAATACATCAAAGGTAAAATCCCGAAAGTTTTCACCTTTTTTATCAACTGTCAATTTACGCAACCGCTTAAAACCATCATTATATCTATCAATCCATTTCCATTCGTCAGTGGTTTCTTTCCAGCGTTCCCAATCTAAGGAGTTCAAATGCAAGACATTGGTTTGCCCATCTCCGGCGATTAAATTGAGACAACGCGCCACGCGCACCGCTTTTTCATCAAAATCAATGGCGAAAACTTTTTTTCTGACGTAGTCAATATAGTGCGATGGCTTATTTTCAGCAGTGAATAAATGGCTTTCATCCTTGCCCTCTTGCTGTAAAAATTGTGTCCAAACATGAAAAATGCTATGCACCGTAAAGCCGGAAGAACCGGCAGCCGTATCAATGATCGTTTCACTAGATTTAGGATTAAGCATTTTCACGCACAAATCAATGACATAGCGTGGCGTAAAATATTGCCCCTTTTCGCCCTTAGATGTTTTATTGATGAGATATTCAAAGGCTTCATCAATGATATCTAAGTTGCTGTTAAATAACTTATATTTTTGTAAATAAGAAATACAAGTCGGTAAATGTGACACACTGAGTTCAATAACAGCATCGGGTGGAAAAACACCTTCCCATTTTTCTTGGGCTTGTTCAAACAGTTTTTGAATTTTGGCATGAACTTCAGCCTCAGTGTCTACGCCAACGCGAAATTGTAGCGGGCGTTTGCGTTTTAAACTATTGGCTGAAGTAAATTCATCATATAACTTGGTAAAAATTAACTTAAACGATTCTTCAAAGACATCAACACCGGCATTGGCTAACACTTCGTCTTCCATTTCCTCAATCACATCTTTGAGCGTTTTTTTGCCCTGATTGAGTGCATCCTCTTTAATCAAATCATCAAGAGTAAAATCTTCTTGAAGCAAATCTTTGAGCGTTTGATAAGCATTTGGAATATGTGTCAGCTTGTCAAAATAATTGGGAACTTTGCGATGATAGATTTCAATGGGATCAGTGCCATTAGTCCAAATACCCATCGGCGCGCCGGTAGCGTTGCAATAAGAACGCAATTGTTCTTTGCCATCTTTGTGCTTAGGTTTTTTTAGCTCAACAATGATATAAGGAACGGTAGGGCGATCTTTGTCAAAAATAACAATATCAGCCCGTTTAGTTTGGGAACCAAAAGCAATCGGCACTTCAACACCAATACGTTCAATTGGATAATCATAGCGTTTCATCAAACGCTGCAAAAACAGTTGACGAATAATTTCTTCTGGTTTCAACTGAATATGTTTTTGGCGAATTAAGCAAAGTACATAAGGGAGTTGTTTTCCCCTACTTTCTTTTATGAAAACGGCTTGCTCTAATGCTTGTATTTCAGCCGGTTCAAATTGTAATAATCCGTGATAAGAATCTTTGAGAATATCAGACAGATGCATAAAGTGGTTTTCTCATTTTAAATTGATGAATAATATAGATTATCGCACGATATTATTTTTAAATCAATTATTATATCATGTCTATCAGGCAAACACTTATCCAAGTCTAAAGAAATAATCTAAAAAGCGATGTTGGCTAAAATATCATAATAATGTTATGGATGAACTTAATTTCAGTTAAATAATAACATTTGGTGAACATTAGAACATAATTGATCAAAAAATGCAAGCTTTGTTAATGCCTGGATTATTTTAAAAGCCAGGTAGGGTGGGCAAGGTGTTTTTAGTGCAACGGCATTTCATTAAAACCGAAAATGAATCGATTCACAAATGTCATCTGAAATAAATGCCGATGTACACAAAAACACGTTTGCCCACCCTACATGGCTGCAGGATTGAAATGAGTTAGAAATCCGATTTTTGAAAAAATCGGATTTCTTGATTCGCGTATTAGGGGTCCTAATTGCTTTGAACAATAGTTTTCTCCTTCTTGGTTGTTAAAAGTTAGTTGGAATATGGCTCTTACTCATTTTCTCTCATGAGACAGGATAGATTATAACCACGTTTTTCAACAGGGCAGCGGCTTCAGTCAAAATGTAGGGTGGGCAAGTTTGGCATTTTCATAAGCCGCGTTGATGAGAAATGTACTCATTGACATCATTTTTACTTGTGCTGAATGATTTTTTTTATTTTTGGATTGATTTCTATATTAATGGTTTCGGTAAAGGGTATGGTAGTCATAGTTTCTTTCTTAGAACGTGTTTTTTAAGCCGTTGTACTTTTTGTCTGAATCAGAAATTTCGTTCCTAAGTCATTTCCAGAACTTTATCATTTCCAGAGTTTGGGAAACGCAGTAAGTTGTGTGGAGATCATGCTTTCTATGATGCCCTGCGTCATAATGACACCTAATCATCATAATGCAGGGCATTCATTTAAGCATTTCCAAACAAAACACAAACTGAGTGCTTGTTGGTTTTCCTGTTCAGTTAAACCATCAAGTTTTAGTCTGTTTGCAACCGTTAGGCAATATATCCCCATTGTTTAAACTGTATCTGCAATTGTGGTTCATTTTTAAATATTTGATAATAGATAAATTCGGGTGCTAAATCCGCCCCATTTTGCCAAACGATGGTTTCAAGTTCTTTATCTATTTTGAGTTGAGCAAATACCGTTTTTTCTTTTAATGGCTCAAATATTTTGCCTTTTAAAACACGACTTAGATCAGCAACGCCTTTTTGCCCATTGTTAAATAAGACTTCTATCTTATAATCTGATAGATATTTCGCTTCAATTATATGTAAAAACATACCTTACTCCAGCGGTTTGACCGGATTTGGCATTTCTTGTTTTTCACACAAATCCCAATCTTCAAGTAATTCATCTTTATACAATTCGTACCATTCCAATACATGACGCAATGCTCTTTTTGGAAATTTTCCTTCAACTACCCCGGTATTAATATCTACGGTGATTTCATAATCACCGTATTTAGCCTGAAAATGGGGTGGAGAATGATCATTCCAATACATAGCAAGGTGTCATTCTGACATCACATCAACTCATGAAAGAGTTAGTAGAGAAAACAACGACAAAAACAGGTTTAAAAGTGGTTGCTAGTATTTTCAACAGAGTTTACGAAACTGGTAGAACAGTTGCTGCCGGGTTTAAAAAATCAATGCGAATTGTATTTGATGATTATTTAGGACAATGGAATTATACCGCAGTCCCTAAAGAGGCAGCCTCATAAAACCGAGTTGTCTAAGTTATTTCGTGCACGTTCCTAAACAACTCAGCTTTTTGTTGTTTGATGACTTCTTGACTAATCTTAAAACACTCTGTAGAGACTTGATAAGCCTTCCAAACAGGGTTAAGCGGGTTGGAATCCATAATTACTCACCGATTTGATCAGTTTAAATAACAACGGCTTGGTTATAATAGCCGCTTTTGGTTCACTGGTATTGGCTACCCAATACCATCCATCTTCTTGAATTTCTTTATATCTTCTACAAGATCATCTTTAAGCTCCTTATTATCAATAACCCTACGCTCACTCTTTTTCAAATTCGATGAGTTCTTTGATTAATTCATTACAGACAGCAACGCTTTCAAGATAGCCTTGGCAGTCTATATCAAAATTATATCTATATTCTTCAGCACAAACTGTAATGACGGTTAAGTCACTTCGATATTTGGATTTATTCGTTTTAAATACGGTAGCAGCAATCAGTTCTTCTAGTAAATTGTTGAGTTTGTGCGATTTAGAATAAGCACCAAATTTGCTTTTTGTTTCCAAAATATGTTTAAAAAAACATTCAAACATTTGTTGATAATGAAAACAGTGAATGGAACAATCTTTAATGTTGCTATTGTTTAATAAATCAATGGCGATGGCATGTTCCCAAGCTTTACCGCCTAAATTTTCAACATTTTCAAAAGCTTTAAAAAATTCTTGATACATGATTTTATGATTCATTTAAATAGGTACGCATGAGTCTTTTAACATTTACTACTAACAGGTAAATTTTGGACTTTTTTTAACGGTTGGTGGGCACAAGGACTTGCCCACCCTATATTTTGACTGCGTTTTAACACATCAAATTATTCCTAATATTAGGAAACGAGTTTATTCTAATATGAAAACCAATTACCAATAAGAATAAATGATGCCCAATGGTTTGCCATCATCCTATTGCCGTCTGCTCTTCTATTACAAATCACTTTTTCCTTTTGTTTTCGATGTCTTTGGGTTTAACAACAATTATGTCCAACATTTGTTGTTGGGCGGTTTGTAAAGCTTGTGCCTTGGAGGAACTCGTTTGTAATAGTTGATAAAATCGACGCATTAATTCAGCGGCTCTGGGTTCATCAGCATTCCATAAGGTGGCAAGGACACTCCGTGCGCCGGATTTAAAGGCGACACCTGCAAGCCCTAATGCAGCCTGGCTATCTCCCATCGCTGTTTGGCAAGCACTTAATGTGAGGAGTTCTATAGGATAACCCCGTAGTTGCCCAATCCCAAAAATACCTTCAAGACGTTTCATGGTTAATCGATCTTGTTCGTTTAGTTCCATGTCATAAGTCAGTAAGAAGGTATCTTCTTTTTGGGGATTGAAAAGACCGTTAGCCATTTTTTGATTGATTTTCCAAATGCTTGAGTAGGGCAATCATATTAATTGAAAAATAATGGGTTTGATTATTAACCCCAGCGATTTTCGTTTTTGGAAATTTGAGTGCTTCTGCCACTTGATGCCCAATACTTTCATCCCCGTCTCCCAGAATAATTTCAAGCGCGTCTAGTTTGGCGGCTAACGGTTTTTCTTTGTTCTGACCGATTTTCAGGTGTTGTTCGTAGGCGTTGGCATGTAGAAATCTTAGGATTTCGTATAAACACGCTTGCGCTTGAGTAGAATGACTTAATATTGCCATCGCTTCACTTTGAATTGGCATCGTTTCCGGGTAAATCCGAAATAGGTAATCAGTCAAACCACTATGCAGCTTATCATCCGCGCCACTTCTTCCAACAATCCTATTAGTCAGCACTGAAGCGGTTCGAAACAAGGTGCTTTTATCAGATTCAATCGGTTCATCATAAGTTTGGTTATACGGCAAAAACATGGGTTGGTTCGCTTGGCTGGGTGTAAAGCGGATTCCATATGACTTTTGGGTAAAGAGGGGGTAAATCCGAAGTGCTGGTATTTCTGTATGCCAGGCTTGAAGGATTTGGGGGTTGATATAAGTCGTTTTTTCACCTGTTGTCATGCGTATGCGGCGCGTGAAAGGCACCTTGGTTACAATCATCACATCACAAAAGCCCTCATGATATAATGCCCGAACATGGTTAAATAACACCGAGGGTATTGAAAAACTCTCAGTGATGTTCATATCATCGCAAAACGCTTGCACCGCTTGATGGCGATAAAAGTGATTGAGCTGGTTATGAGCGTTCTGAACTTCATGTACAAAACGGTGAATTTCACCAAACATGACTTTACGATCATCCATAGCACGTTGGCGCGTCGTATCGCATAAGCGCGAGCTAACAATTAGAATGGCCACTTTTTTGAGGCTCGGCTCTTGGGGTAATTGCCACAGGGCTTCTAAACCAGAAGAAAGCCCTTCTATAATGTTGGCAGCACGGTGATCCCTATTCATTTCCAGTTGAATGTGCTTCTTCGCTTGTTCTTTTATTTGTTGCGGGGTATAATTCTGTTTAACAAATTTATCCCAATCTTCCGAGTGAAGAAGCTTAAACCCCTGACTTTTAGTCGGCATATATTGTCTAATTAGATGCTCAACGGCTTTATGGGCATCATGGGTAAAGCGTTCTTCCACATATTCTGGATTCTGCTTGCCATCTTTTGATATCCGCATTTGGGGGGATGACGAAAATAACGATAGCAACATTAACAGGGTTCGCTGATTATGGCTAATGGCAGATTTATCTGTTTGTTGAGTTTCACGCTCAATACGTTCAATGCCCTTAAATACACCATACACTAATAATAGATAAATAAGCTGGGCAAGTCCAGCAAGATAGTCATCTTTAAAGCGCGTTTTCTGATCAATTCCATTGATCTGTTCTCGGTCATAAGAAATAAAGAGATTGCTTAAGTCATTGAATGGCAAGGAAAAAAGCCGCATATCATTATCTCTGGGAGTGAAAAGTACCCCCAGCACTTTGCGATTAATATCCCGCCTCATTCCTCTTTTTTGTCCAGGATTATCTGAATCAATGGTGAGATAATGCAATGATTCTGTGAAGCTGATGGGTAACTTAACTAAGGTGCGATGATCTACTTCTGCATGACGTGTGACTTTCAAAAATACCAGATAGGTACTTTCATACTGTTGCGAGGGCGGTGGCACAATAGGATCAGCATCTATTATTTTATCAGTTTGCTCAAGAATTCCTTTGGAAATCGTCAGATAGAGTTTCTGCTTCGAGTGGAAACTATCCAGTTTGCGGCTTTGCAACAGTCTTTTGAAATCGCCCCGGATAGCCCTGTTGTTATCAAGTATGATTTTTTCACCCAATAACCCTGCTATACGTGTTAAAATATTTTCCAAACTGTCTTGTTTGGCGATAAAGCTCATGAGATGCTTTTTCAGTGCCTTGTAATTCGTCAGCGCGTTTCTCGGTTTGGCAGGATCGTCACGAAACACAACATAATAAAGAACGGCAACCTGTAACACCTTACGTATTTCAAGCTCACTGGGTAAGTCTTTTTTTTGAGTGCGTGCAGCTTCAATCTGATTTGACAACTGGGTGAGTTTGCTGAGATGAAACTCAAATACTGAGTTAAAACCTTGGTTAAGCACTTTGCCATTCATTTTAAAGTGTTGCCCCAGGGTAGTTGTAATGCTATCCCCACTGGCTGATTCCGATAGTAACTCATTGAATTTAAACCAAAAAGGTAGCGCATTGAGGGCATGAGCATGAGAAAATTCTACCATCACATCAAATAGCATTTCCCCGGTGCCCTCAATAGTGGGAAAATGTAATATTAAATCAGCCGCCGAAAGTTCACTTTCTGGTAATGTACCTTGAACCAGTTCATTAAAGTCGCTTACCCGGCGAATATAAGGAATGGCGGAAGATTTTTCATCCAGGCTTTCAGCCATTTTTTCCAAAACACAACAGCTATAAGTTCTCCGTATTCTGCCATAAGCATTTTGTTCAAATACGTTTTGAGCAACACTGAGCCAGTTAGCATTATCTTTTGTTCCTGTTTCAACTAACTCAATGATGTCGTCAATTTCTTCCTCGGGCAATTCTTGCTCCAATTTGGATATAATCGCCTGCATGACTGCTTTGAATAATGCTTCCGACAAATAGCCTGTCATTTGGAACGTGTGTCGGGGAACACGCAATAGGGCTTTCGTGCCTGGGTATGTTTTTGACAATTGGGCATCGGGAAATACAGCATATTGAGGAATGCCTACTTCCATTTTTCGACTAGCCAGTGATGTGAGGGCACTAAAGTAGGAGGTAGCACTTTGTCCAAAAAAATTCGCCTCTTTGCCTGCTAATTGAGATTGGAGAGCCTGATAAATTACTTCTTCCAGAAGTTTTATTTCTTTGCCCTGATTTTCCGCAACATGAGTATTTTTATGCCAGGTTGCAATTGCATCGGCATATTTCGTATCGGAAAAAAGATTACCTTCACTACGTATTTTTTCCACGAGTTCTTGGTTATCGACAATATGCTTAATAATCTCATCTGTGAGCACATAAATTTTACCATTGCTTTCCCTTAATAGACGCTGATTATCTTCTTGAATACAAGCGATAATCGGTTTTATCAGAAAAGTAAGATCAATTTTACCGTGTTGTTCACGGCTTTCTTCAAGTTTTCCCATTGATTGTTTCCTGGTTATTGAGATATTTTGGGAATGCAAAGCTAAAGCTTTGGATTCCAAACGCGGCTACAATTTAAAACTTTTATGTAGGGTGGGCAATGTCTTTTTATTGCCCACCATCCTTAGATAGAAAAGTTAAATTACCGCAGTATACCTCAAGTATTTTTATTTAATAAAGCCTTGAGATCAGCAAAGGGTGTATGGGTAGCTGATTGTTTTGGCTGGTTGTCGGATACCAATTCACCATATTCAGCATCCAAAGACCGTGAATGTTCATTTTCATGACAATAGATACACAATAGTTCCCAATTGCTGCCGTCAGTGGGATTATTATCATGATTGTGATCTTTGTGATGGACTGTGAGTTCAATAATATTTTGGCGATTAAATTCGCGTGTGCAGCGTGTGCATATCCAAGGATATAGCTTGAGTGCTTGTTCTCGATAGCCACGTTCCCGCTGTTCTTGGTTTTTGCGAGCATCAATAACGGTCTTGTTTAATCGTTCTTTATCAATTTTTTTCTTTTTTAGCATGTTCATATCCTTTTAATTTGTTTAGCGACGAAAATATAGTATATATAGCGTTTTTTATTTGGGTGAAATACCAAAAAGGGCAACCATAAAGGATTGCCCCTACAATAGATGTAGTTCGCTATAAAGGCTATAAAAATAAATCGCAAAATCATTTCAAATTTAAAATTCCACTGTTAAACCCCTTATTATATATAATCCTTGTCATTATTTTTAAAATTATTTTAAAAAAATTTCAAAAAAACTTGAATATCTTTATTTTAGAGATTATACTAACAGATATGGAGTTGCTCTTTAGATAGACTGACATGAACAATTCCTAAATTACTTACTTTAATGACTAATAGGAGAATAACAATGTTATGCTCACATCCCAGGAAGCGCGATCCCGTCGCGTTACAAAAATGGGATAATCAACACCAGGTGCCTCTAGGCACTTTTCCACCCAGGCGGTTTAACCGCCTTAATTGGCTATTACTAACAAGTGCCATGCTTGTTAATAGCTATGCCCTGGCTGCTAATCTAACGATTGAGCCAATCTCGCATGATTTTGGCTCCGTTAATGTTGACACGTTATCCGGGGAAAAGCCATTTAATATCATCAATGATGGTAATAGTTCTATACAGTTGGGACTCATTGATGTATTTGGCAACGTGACGACCACTACTGATGAGTTTGGCAACGCATCGACTGCTTTTGGATATAAAACTTTTGATGATCTTGGTAATCCAATTACGGTTACTGAGTTCCAGCTCACCGATGCCTGTTCTAACACTGAATTAAGTGTTATGGCAACACTTGATGATCCTTCTGCAAGGTGTGAATTAACCTTCGTTTTTGGACCCAGAGAAGTTGGTACCAAAGAGCTAAACATCTCCATACCTTTTAATGATGAGTATGGTAATCCTACCTCCTTAACACTGCCATTGACAGGTAAGGGCGTTGATATCCCCATTCCAAATATCGGAGCCAGTATTACTGAACACGATTTTGGTGCAATTGTTATTGGTGAATCATCAGATATACAAACCATAAAGTTATTTAATACGGGTGAAGCTGATTTGGAGATAGGTTCTATCAGTATTTCAGGTGATGCCGGTATTGATTTCGGTTCTGATCTTTGTTCAGGTTATACAGTGAGTCAAGATCAATTCTGCTCATTTAAAACGCAGTTTGTAGCTCAAGAGCTTGCCGGCGAAAAGGTAGCAACGCTTTCCGTACCTTCTAATGATTCTGATATGCCAACATTGGAAATTCCCTTGAAGGGTGAGGCTGTCGATCCGCCTATACCTAATATTGAAGTTGAGGCAATGGAAGTCAATTTTGGTGACATTCAAGTGGGTATTAGTTCAGATTCACAAAAGGTAACGGTTCGTAATACCGGCAATGCTGCTTTGGAAATAGGGCAAATCACTGTTTCAGGCGATGGCTTTGAGATCGTAAATGACAATTGTTCCAGTCAAAACGTTTCAGAAGCAGGCGAATGTACGGTGACAATGAAGTTTTCGCCAGTCTCTACTGCTGCACAATCCGGTACGCTTTCCATTCCTTCTAATGATCCTGATACATCAACAGTTAGCGTTGAGTTGACGGGTAATGGGCTTGGTTGGTGTCAAGGCAATTATGAGCAGCATTTCGGTACTTGGCCTTATGAACCTAATTTTGGTACTGAACTCGTTGGTAGTTCTACCTCTATATCCCAGGGTGTCTATAGTTCCGCTAGGGGTTGTGATGCACTTCAAATAGCCGATGTCGCGCCAACGGGTGATAATGGTGATGAGTTTAGCGTTGATAATTTACAATGCTATCACGGTTCATGGGGAGATTGGTCTTATTCATCTTGTTGGTTTAAGACGGTATTTACACCATCTGAAGCGGGTACAAAAAATGCTGAACTGACTGTGACATACACTGATAGCACAACGAAAACGGTACCATTGCAAGCAGCGGCACTGGATTCGGGTCAACCGAACATAAGTGCATCGCCAAGTAGTCATGACTTTGGTACGGTGACTGCCGGTAGTAGCTACTGGAATAATTATCTGAAATTGACTATTAAGAATACGGGTAATGTTAATCTGCATCTTGGTGATTTTGAGATAATAGGTGAAAATGCAGACGATTTTAGGGGTCACGAATGGTCCTGGTGTGCTTACAAGGGTGTGTTGTATCCAGGAGAAGAATGTGATCTGTACCTCTATTTCGTACCAAGAACAGCAGGTAGCAAACAGGCAGAACTGAGTATTGGTTCTGATGCGCCTAATACGCCTACATTGATCGCGTTAAGTGGTACTGCTGAAGAACCAAAAGATTGCTCTGATGAAAATATCACGATTGAATCGTCAGGCAATGATGAAGATGGTGGTGTGTGGGCAACGAGAACCACTAATAATAGTTGGTGGCAGTATACAGGTGATTCTGATGCTTGGACTCGCTTGAAAAATCCCAATGGTGATAACGGTATAGCAGCACCTAACCGCCCAACCCAAAATGATATTGTACGGATCAAGGCTGGTCATACGATAGTTGGTATTCCTTATGCGAATGTGAGGGCATTGTGCATTGAAGAAAATGCAACGCTGAAAAGTATGGAACCGCCTGATTCAAGCGGGTATTATTATTCCTATTTGGGAGTATATGTAAGTGATTTCCTTGAAAATAAAGGTACCATTAAGGGTTTGCATGGTACTGATGAAACGAGTGATGCCACTTCATGTTCTCAATGGTATAATTCTTCAGAAGATTGTGCAAGACCCGGTGCCAGTATTAACCTATCAGTTGGTTATTATTTAGGTCGATTCCGTAACGAAGGTACTATTATCGCCGGTAATGGGGGTGATGGTAAACAATATGGTAGCTACGGTGGCTGGGTAGGCATCTATGGTAATGGTATCACTAACACCGATGATTTAGGCATTATTCGCGCTGGTAGAGGTGGTAGTATCACGGGTACACAATCTGGTCATGGTGGCCAGGGAGGCGGTGTTTCGATTTGGGGCAATGATTATCTATACAGTGATGGGATAGGTATCTTTGGTGGCAATGGCGGCAATTGCAATGCTAATGCAAGCGAAGCTCAATATGGTGGTGATGGCGGTAATATGCGCTTGAACGCTCGGAATACGGTTGATTTGCTTGATGGTACGTTTGCCACGGGTAAAGGTGGAACTAATTGTGAACCCCTGGGTGAAGATGGTCAAGATGGTGGCTTTAACACTGATCCAAGTGTACTCACTTTGGGTGGTACCAATACTAAGATTGAAGGTGGCGATCTGACTATCTTCGGTGGTGAAGGTTGGACCATTAATATGAACGATCTCAGTGATACCGCTTTGACGGCTACCGGTGACATTTTAATAGCTGTTGGTCCTGGTGGTAGTGTTAATATGACAGGTAGCAGTGGTAACATTCTGAAATCTGGCGGAAAAGTCACTGTTTTAGCTGACAATATTTTGCTAGATGATGGTGTGAAATTGGAAGACATTGTTGAAGCTCCAGAGGGTGTTGTAGTTGGACCAGGTCAAATCTTACGAGATGTTTCTGTGACGGCACCTAATAAAGTATCTGGTGATCCAAAATCTGTGGTACCCGTTACTATTACCTTGTCTAATGGTGGACCAGAAGAAGATACTTTCTTACTCAGCGTCACTGATTCCGAAGGTTGGACATTAAGTAGTTTGCCTGCGACTAAAACACTAGCTGGACTTGATTCTATTCAAATAGATTTGAACGTGACTTTACCAGCGACTATAGGTGCTGTAGATGTTATCACGGTGTCCGCTGTTTCACAAAATGATTCAGAAGCGAGTGCAAAGACTCAAATACAAGTTTCTGTCATTGAGCCTGTGAATGGTATGGCGGAAATTGATGAAGGAGTCCTGAATGTACCAGGTATTGAGACAAGCGTCAATGCTGGTGAAGTGACTATTGTTTCTGCGAATGGAAATATAGATCTCAGCAATGTGGGTGGCAACGTTGTCACGGCAACGGGTAA
>Ga0190358_1000047_pt1 | contig 45207 bp, 39 predicted proteins | sample 48721812_MG_FD_161666 | JGI IMG/M metagenome (GOLD analysis project Ga0190358, IMG submission 161666) | Hydrothermal vent microbial mat bacterial communities from Southern Trench, Guaymas Basin, Mexico - 4872-18-1-2_MG | ecosystem: Environmental > Aquatic > Marine > Hydrothermal vents >... | reverse complement strand
TATAGATGTTCAGATAAATCATTTCACAAAGGGCAACCATTCAGTCTTGCCCCTACCTGCGAATATGTTATCTGTAGGGGCAATCCCACGCGCAAGCCCTGTGAAATGATTTATCTAAAAAACTATATATTGGACTTTGGTTTTGACTTTGACCTGGCAGGTTTTGTTTTTAACCTGCCAGGTATGTTTTTGAAGTTGACTAAATTATTTTATGCACATTCCTAAACACGCCGATGATGCGTCGCCTTCGTAAACAAGGAAGCTTAAATAAATCCCACGATGATATTTTAAAGATCGTGGACCTTCGATTTCAGCCACAATCCCCCCTTCGTCAACAATTTGAGCAACAATTAGCCCTCATTATTAACGAGACAATGCTAGATATGCTATTGATGACAACCGTTCAGTGTCAAACGATAGTGGAATTTCAAACCCTGTTAGACAGTGCAAATAAAACCCATTAGTAAAGTAGGTGGGTAGGAGCGAAGCGGCAACGCAGTAACCGATAGGTTCAACCCACCATTTTTCTCGTTTCCAAACTCGGTTTGGGAATGCCACGCCAGTGATCGAGATAATAATGGGCTTGACATAAGCTATAATCAAAATATACTATATCGTAGCTCAACGCCAGACTAATGATTTATAATGATTTATAATGATTAAACTGATTATCGTGAAATACAAAATCAGTATCAGCAATATCGTATCAAAGGCGTAGACGTAATTTTTTGTTTACCTCGAATGGAAGATTTTTGGGTAGCAAGCGTAGGATAGGTTGTGTAGGATGGGGTAGAGTAGAACGATGCCAATACCCATAACGATGAGTCAAGAGGAAGTTTTGTGCAGAATGGAACCTTTCTTTTTAGAGGAGATGATTACTATAAAGGTGGGGATATTGGAGTACCTATCAGTAGCAATGTGGATGCGGTAGATATTATCGAACACCTACAACAAAACAGGAAACCCATTCGTTTCATTTTCAACCAAACGAGCTAAGAAAATTAGTAATGGTACGAGAGGCGCGAGGTTTTTTGGGAACAAAATTCTGAAAGTGAATACTGATGGTTTGGATAAGTTGGTTAAAAGCTGTGCAATAAGAGTAATCACAGCTTTTGATGCTTATGATATTATTAGTGCCCATCCAAAGAAACAAATTCATATACAGGCGGGAAATATAAAATCCAATATGCAAAGGAATAATGAACTTTTAATTCAAGGTCAAATTCCAAGCAGTATTATACAGAGGTGACTGATGGCAAATAACCACTTTAGACTAGGTGATGCGGCGAACACTCATAATCCTGCCCTAATCACATTAAAGGAAAAAGGATATGAGTTAGGGCTCGAACCTCCAGAAACAGAAGAGGGGGAGACCGATCTGTCACACCCAGACATGGGTCTGTGGCGGGCAAAAAAACAAGGGCATGAGTTTTATGCTGATGAACCTTTATCACTATTGGGTTTGGTTTCCATTTGGGAACATCGTGGTGATAACTGGACAAATGAGAATGATGTCAATATGAAAGATAAACTCTTGATGGAAGTTTATGGAGATGAATAGCGGACGATAGTAAAGTAGTAAAGTAGGGTGGCTAGGAGCTTCGCTGCAACCCACCATCAACGTAACTACATTCCACTGCCATTTGCGTTAAGGGCAGACACGCAGGTCTGCCCCTACAAGACCCCACGTATTATGTGATTGTAGGGGCGAACCACCGCGAACGCCCTGGCTTAACTTAATGGCAGTGACCCTACATTCCCTATATTTTAATTAAAAAAAACATCATGCATTCCCTAACTCAAACTTTATTTGGCACCTTATTAGATAGCCCCGCCATCGTGGAAGTCACGGCGCGGGTGCTAGAAAAAGCGATGCCCATTATTAAAGAACATTTTACGTTCACAGCCGATGAAATCACCGGTGCCTATCAAAACGCTTGTCGCTATAGCTTCGTCGCGATTAGCATTGGGCTTGACGCGCCCGATTCTCTATTCAAAAAAGTACGCTACCCCAAAATCACCCGCGAGTTTGCCAAACAAATCGAAGAAAATTACCACAAACCCTTCTGTGAACAAACTGGAGTACAAAGCTTCAGCTTTGTAAAACCCCTCCAAAAATGGGCAAAAAATTCAGAAAAACTCTTTGAAATCAAAGAGATAACCGAAGAAGATTTATCAGCCCTCATTGGACATAGAAAAACCATTGCCATCAGCGATTTAATCTTAGCGCAAATGGAAAAGATTGAACCTGTTGATGACACGTTAGCGGCATTTCTACGCTTTAACGGTTTATTAGGCGATAGTGTGCTATTTTTCTTTCGGGAACAGTTTAGAAAAGATGCGCGAGTTCAAGCAACACAAACGGCTTTACAACAAGAACGCCTGTGTATTGATGTCGAAAATATTCAGGCAACCCTGGCTGATTTGAAAAGCACCCAGGAAAAACACCCTTTCCTAAGTGAACAAATCGATCAGCAAGTACAACATTTAGAACAGTGGCAAGTTCAGCAGGAACAATTGCTCGGTTTTCAAAATCGTTTTGCGGAACAGTTGGATGAGGTATTGGATTGGGCGCAAGATGTTTATTTCGTTCTATATGAAATCAAGGGCGATATTGAAGAAATCAACCAAAAGTTGGATGACATTTTAACCGCCCAACAGCAAAATCATTCCGCCCAAATCAACCATCGTGATGGTACGGTGCAATACGCGCCCGAAAATCAGCAATTACTCAAAGCCTTGCTGACACAATTACAACGCTTATCGCCACAACATCCACTTTATGGGCAGGTGTCAAATAAGGCGGGGCGCGTGTTATCTTCCAGCGGGGCTTTGGATGAGGCAGAGCGTTTATTTGTACAATTGATTAACAGGGCAACATCTGAAAAGGATCAAGCCTTAGCCCATTTTAATTTATTTCAGGTGCGCTGGCGTAAAGCGTTTACCGCTACCACCGTATCTGCTAAAGAAAATTTATACGCCCAAGCCTTAGCCTCTTTTAATCAGGCGATTAAATTAGATCGCGCTTATGCCCTGCATGACATGAGCGAAGGCAAGGGCTATTATCCCATCAAAAAAATGTTGGGTGCCGGTGGTATGGGGTGTGCGTTTTTATGTGAAAACCATGACTTTCAAATAAAAGGGCATGAATTGGTGGTTGTCAAATGTTTTTGGGAAAATATCAGCGATAACCTGGAACAACTCTTTCATGAACCCAAAAAGATGTACGATATTGCGGGTGATTATGTGCCCAAAATCTTGGGATATGGTTATGCCGATAATGTTCACCAAACCAAGCCTTATTTTGTCAGCGAATATATTGAGGGGGCGATAGATGGTGAGGCGTGGTTGGAAAAAGCGGGTTCTTTTGATTTAACGACGGGCTTGCAAGTGGCGGTGCAGATTGCGAAGGCTTTACAACAGGCGCATGAAAAAGGCATTTGTCATTTAGATTTAAAACCAGCGAACCTGTTGCTCAGGAAAACGGATGAAAAAGTTGCCGTGAAAGTGATTGATTTTGGTTTAGCGCGTGTGACAACGGCTTTACCAGAAAGGGCTGAAAATCGTTCAGGTGCAACGGTATTTGGGCAAGCGATATTTGGTACTTTGGATTATGCCCCGCCAGAGCAACGGGGTTATGCTTATCGTTATGGGCAACCGAGTGCGAAAAGTGATGTCTTTGCGTTTGGTATGACGATGTATCGTTTATGGACAGGTAAAAATCCGCATCCCTTTCGGGAAAGAGATTTACCTGATCATTCTGTTTTGCGGGATTTTTTGTGTGATTGTGTGGCAGAAATTCCAGAAGAACGCCCTGAATCGGTGTACTTGGTTAAATCTTTAATGGCAATTGCTGATGAAAAAGTGGCAGTGGAACGCCCAACATCCCAACCAACATCTTCTCCTGTCAAACCAGCAAAGTCTGTTCCCTCTCAAGCAGATAAAAAGTCAGATAAACAGGCTTGGCAACAGGCTTGTAAAGAAAATACCATTGCATCTTATCAAGCGTATTTAAATAATAATAGTGTACTTAAAAAATATGCCAAAACTGCCCAATATCGGATACAAGTTTTATTGGATGAAGTTGAGCATCCAGCTTGGAACAAAGCGCATCAAGAAAATACGGTAGAAGCTTATCAGGCTTATTTAGAAGGTAACACGAGCAAAAAATATGCTGATGAAGCCAAAAAGCAGATACTGGTTTTAGACAAGGAAGCTGATAAAAAAGCATGGCAAGAGGCTTGTGAAAAAAAGACGATGGAAGCTTATCAGGCTTATTTAAATGGCAATACGCTGAAAGAATATGTTGATGATGCTCAAAAACAATTGGAAGAAGCCGAAAAACGTTTGGAAGATGATGAAGTTTGGCAATGGACTCGTCAGCAAAACACCAAAGCAGCTTATCAAGCTTATTTAGACGGTGATACGCTCAAAAAATACGCAAATGAAGCCCGAAAACTAGACTACCGTTATATTGATAATGGCGACGGCACAGTCACAGACACTCGAACTGGGTTGATATGGCTGAAAAATGCGAATGGTTTTAAGCAACAGAATTGGAAAACCGCCAAACAAAGTGCCACAAAACTCGCTCATGGACAATGTGGACTCAGTGATGGTTCAAAAGCAGGTGATTGGCGTTTACCTACAAAAGATGAATTATTAGCAATGGTGGAAAAAAAATATAAAAATCCAGCACTCTCCAATGCAGCAGGTACCAATAAGTGGAAAGAAGGTGATGCGTTCTCGGGCGTACAGGCGTACAACTACTGGTCGTCTACCACCTATGCGAGCTACACGGCCTACGCTTGGTACGTGAGCCTCTGCTACGGCTACGTGTCCGCGGTCGTCAAGCTCGCCACGTACGATATATGGCCGGTGCGAAGCGGACAATTAAATTATTTGAGGCTTTGAGTTCTTTGACGGGGTTGCAAGGGGTGTCCCCTTGCTCGATTTTTTTTGGTATTTACGTATTCTGAGAAGTAGTGGTTTGTTTAATTTAATTGTCTGAATCAGGATTAACAGGATTTAAGGATTTTCAGGATTTTTAAGTGGAGGGGATTTAATCCGGTTAATCCTTTAATCTTGAAAATCCTGATTCTGACAATGGTGGTATCATGATTAACCGGATTTAAGAATTTGCAGAATAAAAACCAGACGAGATTAAGATTGATTGGGTTTTCATTCAGTTAATTCTTTGTCAATTCTGATTTAGACATTTTGCCCTTAAAACGGTTAAAATACCCGGTAGCGGTGGTTTGCGAAAAATACGTTGGAAAAAACAGCATGGTGGTAAAAGGGCTGGATATCGAATTATTTATTATTGGCGTAATCAGCAAGGAGAAATTTGGTTATTGACGATATATGCTAAAAATGAAGCCGAAAATATATCCGCCAAAGTTTTACGTCAAATTAAAGAGGATTTTGAAAATGAATAAACGCGATATAGGACAAGAAATCTTAGACAGTATCCGTGCCATCAAACGTGGAGAAGGTAAATCTTACACTATGGCATTACCAGACACGAAAACAACTCGTGAACAAATGAATTTAAGTCAATCCGCTTTTGCGGCATTATTTGGGATAAATACCAATACCCTGCAAAACTGGGAAGAGGGGAAACATCAACCCTCTGGTGCTGCCCAATCATTATTACTGGTTGCCGCAAAACGCCCGGATGTGTTGTTGAATGTACTTAAAGAAGTACCTCTCAACGTGTAAGTTTTTAAGCTGAGTACAACTTCTTTCTGAAATAAACGAATTTTTATGAGTTGATTGTTTTTAATTCGTTGTTTTCGTTAATTCGTTGTACTTATGGATGGCGGTGGTTTGTTTAATTGTCTGAATCCGGATTGACGGGATTTAAGAATTTGCAGAATAATATCAAGATTGGGTTTTCATTCTGTTAATTCTTTAATCCGGTAAATTCTGATTCAGACATTTTTTGGAGGAGGGAATAAATAATTGGGGTCAGAGTCACATTAATTTATGTAGCGAACCATTTATCACCAATTAGGTATAGATATTGATTGATAGTTTTTTTGGGTTATTTCTCTAAATTATTAATTTTATTCTGACCACAATTATTATATAGGGTGGGTAGTTTCACTTAGCACCCACCTTTTTATATTAGACATTATACAGATTTAATGTAATTCTTTTATTTATTTAAGATTCCATTTTTGCTAAAATCAATAAAATCAAGTACTTAAATTAAATCGGTATAATGTCTAATAGAAACCTTAAATACTTTTCCGGGTAAACAAGCTCTTTTTGTTAAATCACCAATCGTTTCATGAGGAAGAACATGCTTTAATGTTATCGTCGTCAATGAATCGTTAATTGTTTCCATAATAGCCTAAAAAGTTCTATAAATACTATAATAACATTCAATTTATAATAATTAATTGGGGTCAGCAAGCGTAGGTTGGGTAGAGGAACGGAAACCCACATTTTTATTTATAATGGTGGGTTGCAGCGAAGCCCACCCTACGCTTCAATGCCATTAAGTTAAGGAATTTTATTGGAATCCAAACCTTCAGATTTGGAATATTCGGTTTAAAATTAAAGAGCTTCCAAATCTAAAGGTTTGGACTCCAATGCTTAACTTAATGGCATTGACCCTACGCTTGCTACGCTTGCTGTGGTTTAAAAGTAATAGTTCGCTTATCGTAATCAATATTGATAATAAATCGACTTAGGATATCATTACCAATGAACCCATTGATCCCAAAGTCATCCCGAATAATCCCAAATTCAATTTCAATATCTTCAAGTTCAATTTGCTCAATTTTGAATTTTTCAACTTTTTGAGAAACGACTTCTTGAATGCGTCCCCAATTCCATGTAATCGTTTAATAACAGCGAACTTTTGAAAGTGGCCGATCCAGTATCTAAGATACAATTATTGATTTTAGTGTTTTTGCCTTCATATTCAATATTGATCGATATCCAGATTAATCCGTTTTTCCAGTCAAAAATCATTTCAGGATTCCTTTAATTGGTACATCCTCAACGATAAATTCTGATGGAGTGGTGGGCAGGGAAAACAATACGTTCATCCCCTTTTTTTTATATCTTCGGTAGGCCTTAAATATTTCTTTACCATCATCACTCATTTCGAGAATATTACCTTCCAGAATTTTAGATTTTGTCTTTGAAATTTTTTTTTCGACAATATCTCCAATCAAAACAAACTTATTCGGATATTGCTTACGAATTTCTGACCATTTCATAATTTTATCCGTTGTAGTTGGTGACGAAACGGCTTCTAATTATCAACAAGAATTATCAACAAGGGGTCCTTTTTCCCATTGGGGCAGACCACCGCGACTGCCCGAAGTGAAGTTATTTATCTGAAAGGGGCTGCGATAAATAGTGAAAAGTCTTCATGCCGTTAAAAACTATCAAACCAAGAAGTTAGGTTTTATCAATGATTTCTTTAAATAAGAAAGCCACTACTTCTTTTGCACAAAAAAAGCCTTTATCATAATAAACAGCCGCAATTATTGCTTATAAAGATTCAGCAATTGCTTTATTTCCCCCAGCTACACCACTGGATTTCTCTCCATCATTTTTTCAAATTATTTTAAAAATAAATATTTTTATATCTTTATATACCCCTTATCCATACCATTTACCTTTTAAAAAATATAGACTAATTTTATAAGTCAGGTAGGGTGGGCACTGATAGATCGTGAATAAACTCAAAGATTGTCGGAGACCGATATAGGTTAAGACTCATCTTAACTATAGCATTTCCCTTTTGAGTGAAGTACATCCAACTTACGGATTGCCCTGTATTTCAGCCAAATGAAAAACGCTATATATACTCAGCGCGGGAATAAACTTAACTTTTTTCAATTAGGCTAAAATCTTTATCTGAACAGCTATACATAAAAAGTTTTGTTTTGTATAGAATTTGTAGGAAAGCAAAATTTATCATGATAAATATAATCACTTGCTTATCCACCCTATCAACTACTTGTAGTCGTTGTGCTTTTATACCAAACTGGTGATAAACATGAAACAAAATAACAAAAAACATGCAGATGCCCTACACCGATTGCTTGGCATTATGAATGACTTACGCGCCATGTGTCCCTGGGATAAAAAACAAACTTTAGAATCATTGCGCCATTTAACGATTGAAGAAACTTACGAGTTATCTGATGCTATTTTGGAAGGTGATTTGGAAGCGATAAAAGAAGAATTAGGCGATCTCATGCTACATATTGTTTTTTATTCCAAAATAGGTGCCGAAAAAAAGGCTTTTGATATTGCCGATGTGATAAATGGCTTGTGTGATAAACTCATTGCGCGGCATCCCCATGTTTTTGGTGATGTCATCGTGAAAAATGAAGCAGAGGTGAAACGAAATTGGGAATTGTTAAAACTGAAGGAAAAAGAAACAGGGCAAAGTATTCTTGGCGGTGTACCCAAATCATTGCCTGCTTTAGTTAAAGCATTGCGAATCCAAGAAAAAGTCAGTAGTGTTGGATTTGATTGGCAATATAAAGAAGACGTATGGGAAAAAGTTCAAGAAGAAATATCAGAATTTAGGGATTGCTTTGAAGGCGACAAGATTGAAAATAAAGAAATGGCTGAAAATGAATTTGGCGATTTATTATTTTCATTAGTCAATTATGCTCGATTTGTTGATATTAATCCGGAAAACGCTTTGGAAAAAACCAATAAAAAGGTTATCAAGCGTTTTAATTACATAGAAAACGCCGCACGACGCGATGATAGCTCCTTGCAAACTTTGACATTAGCGGAAATGGATACTTATTGGGATGAGGCGAAATTAAAGCTTAATGATTAATAGCATGGTAGGTCGGGTTAGCTTATCAAGCGTCACCTGATAACGTAACCCGACATTTACTTATGCCCTGTGTCGGGTGACGTTTTTTTTAGGTTTGGGACAGGTTGACCATAGTCCATCAATATGTTCATGTAGGTCTGGATGAATAGGATTCCACATAGGATCAAGTATAAAATCGATACCTTCTCGACGAGCTAGTTTTGCTGCTGGAACAAAGTCGCTATCACCAGCGATAAGAATAATTTGATCAACAAGGTGTTTATAAGCAAGACTGGCAATATCAAGACCAATTTTCATGTCTACACCTTTTTGTCGAACATCGTAGTGGATATCTTCTTCATTTAAGGCATCAATTGTTATCGTTTTTTTTAATAATGCTTTTGTTTTCTCTAAAGAGATTATCCAATGATGCCCATCATAGAGATGTCCTAATCTTAATGCGACTTTGCGTCGTTTTTTTAATTCTTCATAAAATGTAAAACGAAAGATGGCTTCTTCTGATTTAGAAAAATCTATTGCTTTACCAGTGATAGGATTATGTGCTTTTTTCGTCAGTGGAGGGCAATCGTAATAAAAAATTCGATAAAGTTGTTGATATGGTCCTTGTTTTTTTGGTTTAATATGTCTCAACAACATATCATACAAGTTTGTAGCAACTTGGGAAGGTGTATCTTCTTTGCCATTTGGAAAAATAGCACGATACCGTTTGATAAAAAAACCGCCATCAACAAGAAAGGCTGTTAACATAGTCATATCTTACTCAATCAATCACAAAAAAAAAGCCCCTGGGTTTGGCAACCTTATATATAACTCGGTGAAATGTTGTATTGTATGATTTCAACGCCACAACATTTAATATAAGAATTGTTGCTTACTGCCAGGGGCACTATTCTGGAATATTATATACCCATAAAAAAATTCCATTTTTGAGAATTCATTTATGGTATGGAGAATTCATTGGCCAGAGGTGGAGTTGAACCACCGACACGAGGATTTTCAGTCCACTGCTCTACCACCTGAGCTATCTAGCCTTTTTAAAAACTTATTGTGCCTATTCTAAAGCAGATTGAAAACAATGTCAAGCTTTTTTTGAAAAAATTTTTAATTTTTTGATAATTTTTATTTATCTTATTGTTTTTTAAGGTAATTTTTTTTACTCCTTTGAATTAGGAATTGGAAATAGAATATCATCCATTCCCAATTCCCCATTTCCAAAGAAATAAGAATTCAATAAAACCTCGAACACTAATTCTTGGCTTAAAAGTTTCGGAAGTTATTTAAGCTTCATTCCTAAAAATCATATTTCAGAATATCGCCAGCCCGTCGGCAAATTTCTTGTCCATAATCCGTCCAAAGACCCTGCCCCCAATAACGGTAGCAACTCGTTTGAGATGCCATAAGATGAAAGAGTGCGTTACGATATCTATGTTCATTGGTGGGAATTTGAGCTTTGAGCGCTTTTTCGTTGAAAAGCGAGCTGATTTTGTCCATTGGTCCCAGGACATTTTCATAGCCCTTTACCCAGGATATGTCATTGGTCCAGCTACCACCATCCATATGGAATTGATGCTCTTCCTTTTTCACCGCTTCAATGACTTGTTCCATTTTTTCGGGTCCATCACCAGGGGTGAAACGATCCCATAAGTGTTTTTGCTTCACGGGTTGAATCACCGGGAGGTCTTTTTCTTTAATTCCCATGGCAAATAGATGTTCTAGGTATTCAGTGGCATTCATTAGCGGCGTATCAGAGCCTGAGCAGTCATTGACCACTTCAAAAAATTTGTGCGGAAATTCGTTCATCATGACACCGCCATTTTCGCCATCGGCAATCTGAGTGACGATAGGTGGAATTTGTTTGCCAGCGAGTTCCCAACGCTGAAGGTCTCTTGCTTCATAAAATGGCTGCATTTGAGCGACTAGTTTGGTATCGCTACCTTGCGTTTTGATGATAGCAATAATGCTAATTGTTTCACCATGGGAATTGGTACAAGTTAGGCGATGGGGAATATGTTGACGGTCTGGTGTCCGACCGTTTTCGGGTTGCTCTACGCTATGCTCTTGCACTAATACCCATTGATAGCCACATTCTTTGAGTGTTTTTACAAATTCGTAGGCGACATCGGGATGATTTGGTAAAGCCATTTCTGAAGGTGAAAAACCACGCACACGGCTTAATGCCTCAAGACCAAAAATCGCCGCAAAATGGTGCTGCCAGGCTAATACATGTAGTCTATAATCTTGAACTGGAGTAGAGGGGGCGACCGCATGTCCCCATGGACAACCTAACCATTCAACGGCACGCCGATAATTATGATCAAGCGTGATAGTTTTCAGGTTATCTAATACGTCGTGCAATCCCATTTGGCGTAAGCCATGCAGCAGTGTTCCTGAATACTCCAGCATGATACGTGGCTGTTTACCTTCATTCACTAATTGGGGAATAAACTCGCCTATGCGTTTGTAGCACCAGTGAAAAACGGGGGCATTATGGTTATCGCCAATGTATTGGTTATCCCACATGTATTTGAGATTACTGATAATCTCGGCTGTCTGAAGATCACCCCCTCCTGCAGGAATTAAGGGCTGGTGCATGTGTAGGGCAATAGCACAGGTGCTACGTATGCGCCCAAAGTCAATAGCACTTTCTGGCAAAAAAACGGGATGTGAGCGATTGTCTTGAATCGTTTGCAGGAGAATTTTTTCTGAGCCAGAGACATTAGGCACATTGTTGATATATTCTGAAAAATCGCCTTGCCAGTTTGGGAAATTGGGCAACTTAATGTAGCTTTTCGGTGCAGGGGAAGGAATGGAAGATTTATCAGTGTCGTTTTGGGAGGGTGAAGCAATGCTTTTCGGTTTGTCAACACTGCTTTTCATTTGAGCTTTGTTGGTTGGCGTATTTTTAGGTAAGGTTTTGGTGCTTTTTGCAAATTTATTCATAAAATAACCTCTGTTATCAGTGTTCAGTTATCGGTTATCAGTTAACTGATAACTGAACACTAACTATTGAATGTGTTCGTAAATATCCAAATAATGTTGACCCGAACGATGCCACGAGTAATTATATTGCATACCCTGCCTGATCAGTTTGCGGAATTGATCTGGGTAAGCATACCATAAACTAATGGCACGATGCATCACCGTTTCAATAGCCGTGTAATCAGCTTCATCGAAAACATAGCCATTACGTGCCGTTAATGGTTTGGATGAATTGTCTCTGTCAAAAATCGTATCAACAAGCCCCCCGACGCTTCGCACAATAGGCACCGTGCCATAGCGCAATGCAATCAATTGTGTCAGCCCACAGGGTTCATACATACTGGGCATGATGATCATATCTGCTCCCGCGTAAATCAGATGAGCCAATTCTTCGTTAAAGCCAATTTCTAAATGACAGTCTTCGTTATCATTCAATTCATGCTTGAGTTGCCAAAAATCGTTGTTAATGCTCGCTTCTGGACTTGAGCCTAATAGGACAAATTGAGCCTCATTTTGTAAAGCGTAAAAAATGCCATGTCGAATAAGATGGACTCCTTTTTGAACATCCAAACGACCTACATAAGCAATAATAGGTTTAAAGGCTTGGCGTAGTAGTAGCCTATCGCGCAAGGCACTTTTATTACCATATTTATTGTCTAAGGTAACCGCAGTATAGTGATAAGGAATGAGGGGATCAATCTCCGGATTCCACACTTCATAATCTAATCCATTGAGAACACCACAAAATTTATTTTGGTGCTTATGTAAAGTGTCATTTAATCCATATCCTTGATCAGTATGACGCGCTTCTCCAGCATGTTTTGGCGACACTGTTGTCACGAAATTTGAGTAAACAATACCGCCTTTCATAAAATTCAATGCACTTGGGTGGGTATTATCTTTAAGACGATCCGGATGGTGGTAATATTCAGCTCTATCCAATTTGGTAGCTGATAAAATATCTATCCCGGTTATGCCTTGATACCTAAAATTGTGAATCGTGTAGCAAACCCGGGAATGATGCATACCCTGGTGTTGGTATATTTCATAGAGCAATACGGGGACTAAGCCCGTTTGCCAGTCATGGCAATGGATAATATTGGGATGCCTATTGCTTTTGAGCAAAAATTCAAGGGAAGCTTTGCTGAAAAAAGCAAATCGCATCGCATCGTCAGGGAAACCATAATAACGTTCCCGATGGAAAAAATTATTATTAGAATGGGGTTCAATAAAGAAACATTTTCGCCCCTGTACGGAGCCAAACCATACAGTACAATGGATTGCACCATCATCCCAAGGTACCAATAGGTCCTGGTAAGCAACATTAAGATCCCAGATATGGTCATAGCGCATGCAATCGTACTTAGGCAAAATAATTTCCACCTCATTGCCCCGAATTTCCAACTCTCTACTGAGACCATAAACAACATCAGCTAAACCACCGACTTTAGATACGGGGGCGCATTCAGATGCAATCATAACGATATACATTTGTCTCTCCTTAAAAATTATTTCTATATAGGGCAGACACGTAGGTCTGCCCCTACAGGTAGATTCACGTAAGGGCGAACTTTCGTTATCGCCCTTCAGCCGTTGTATCGTTAAAATGACTAGGTTTGCATACGCATAGATAAATCGACTGCCTGTACATTTTTAGTCATAGCACCAACAGAAATAAAATCTACCCCCGTTTCAGCAATGGCACGAATTGTTTCCTTAGTTATCCCACCTGACGCTTCTAATTTTACTTCACCCTGTACAAGCATTACCGCTTCACGCAATTGTGGCAAACTAAAGTTATCTAATAATAGACTGTCGGCTTTTGCAGTTAAAGCTTCTTTCACTTGTTCTAACGTTTCTACTTCTACTTCTACTGGTAAGTGGGCTGCATAATGTCGAGCCGCAGTAACCGCTTGTGTGATAGAACCCGCAGCGACGATATGATTTTCTTTAATTAAAAAAGCGTCATATAAACCCATACGGTGATTGGTGCCACCACCACAACGTACCGCATATTTTTGGGCGCGACGTAAACCTGGCAAGGTTTTGCGTGTATCTAATATACAAGCCTTTGTGCCGCTAACCGTTTTCACATAACTTTGTACCTGGGTTGCGGTGCCTGATAGTAATTGTAAAAAATTTAGGGCAGTGCGTTCTCCTGTCAGCAAAATATGTGCTTGCCCTGACAAATGACATAAAATTTGATTAGGATGAATTATTTCACCATCTCTGGCAAGCCAGGTGATTTGCACTTGATTATCAAGTTGCTTAAATACTTCATCAAACCAAGCGATACCACATAGGATGGCTTTTTCACGACTGATAACTTGAGCTTTAGCTAGTGTATCTGTGGCAATTAATTGGGCAGTGATATCGCCGTTGCCAATATCTTCGGCTAAAGCGCGTTCTACCGTTTCTTTAATATCTGTGGGTAATGATTGAGTGTCCATTAATTGTGAATTGTGAATTTCTTTTTTCAAGGATATTGACGTAAAATCAGCTTATTGCCAAGTTGGGTAAATTCTAAGTGCTTAAGAAAGCTCATTCCTAACAAAATTTCTTCTGTTTCCATGTATGGGTTAATTGTAGCACGTACCCCTTCTAATTCAATTTCCCCCAAAGCAATGTGTTCCAATCTAGTGCTATAAGTCGTGATTGTTCCATTGGCGGTGTTAACACGCATGGGAGTACCTTGCCGTAAATTCAGACGACGTGCAATCAGCTCTGGAATAGAAACTATCGTCGCCCCCGTATCCAGAAAAAATACGACAGGCTGATTATTAATGGTGCCATTAGCCACATAATGCCCACTACGATTGCGTTGTAATATTACCTCACGAGTGCCATCCGGCTTATATTGAGTGCTTAAATCCTGATTAGGATTGTTTTGTTTATCCAAAAAATGATTGAAAAGTAAGGTTAATACACCTAGCATGAACAACCAGGCGACATAAATCATACCCTTACCAAGGCGTTGTGAACTTTGTTTCATAATATTGTCAGGTGCTTTGATTAGGAAATATGTTATAATACTCGAAGAATTATTTTTGTTAATTATTTTTATTGATACCTCAAATTTTCTTTGAATGGAAATCATAATATCAAATAGCCCTTTAATGTGAAACAATTACGCGCCCTTTGGTTTTCACTACTCAATAGTGCCCGCGATCTAACACCTATTATAGTAGTCATTGCATTTTTTCAATTTGCTGTATTACAACAACCCATTCCCAATTTAGGCGAACTATTAGTCGGCATTTTTTTAGTGATGCTAGGATTGAGTCTATTTGTCTATGGATTAGAAATGGCTTTATTTCCATTGGGAGAAAATATCGCTTATGCCTTTGCTCGCAAAGGTAACCTGTGGTGGTTACTGATTTTTTCCTTTTCCCTGGGCATGGGTACCACGGTAGCAGAACCGGCGTTGATCGCCGTCGCCGATGAAGCCGCGAAGGTTGCCGCTGTCGGTGGTATTATTGAGCAGACGGAAGCCGCTAAACAGAGTTATGCTAATGGCTTACGTCTAACGGTGGCATTATCGGTAGGATTTGCCATTGTTATAGGGGTTCTTCGTATCATTAAAGGATGGCCTATACACTATTTAATTATCATCGGGTATATTGGTATCATCATCATGACACCTTTTGCACCTGCATGGATTATTGGTATCGCTTACGATTCTGGCGGTGTGACAACATCTACCATTACGGTACCCCTGGTGACCGCCCTGGGTGTCGGACTGGCTTCCAGTATTAAAGATCGTAATCCAATGATTGACGGTTTTGGCTTGATAGCCTTTGCTTCGTTAACACCCATCATATTTGTTATGATTTACGGTATATTGGTACAATGAACGGCTTAATCGACTTTTTCGTTATTTTATTAGAAACGGTGCGGGATGTACTCCCTATCGTGGTTATTATTTTCGGCTTCCAATTTCTTGTTATACGCCGAGCCATTCCCCAAATTAAGAATGTCTTATTGGGATTAATCTATGTGATTTTAGGATTGGCACTTTTTCTACAAGGATTGGAGCAAGCCCTATTTCCTTTAGGTAAATTGATGGCAAGCCAACTAACCGATCCAAGTTTTATCTACCCTGGAATAAAACAAGTCAGTGATTTTCTACCGCATTGGACAGATTATAAATGGGTGTACTTATTTGCAGCCGCTATCGGCTTTTCAACCACGATTGCTGAACCTTCACTAATTGCCGTCGCTATTAAAGCTGAAAAAGTTTCAGGTGGCACCATTACCATTTGGGGTTTACGGATTGCCGTCGCCATTGGTGTGGCGATTGGTATTGCTTTAGGTACTTTTCGTATTGTAACCGGGACTCCGTTACATTACTACATCATAATAGGCTATATTATAGTGGTTATACAAACTTTTTATGCGCCTCGTATGATTGTCCCTTTAGCTTACGACTCTGGAGGTGTTACCACATCTACTGTTACAGTGCCGTTAGTAGCTGCTCTTGGCTTAGGATTAGCTGCGACAATTCCAGGGCGTAGTCCTTTAATAGATGGTTTTGGCTTAATTGCTTTTGCCAGCCTATTTCCTATAATGACAGTTATGGGTTATGCACAGTTAAGTCAGTTTTTATATCGAAAAAAAAGCCATTAAAAATACTATTTTTGGCAAAAATAGTATTTCTTTAAACCTTTCATTATAAATTCAAACCTTTTTCATTTTTGGAGATAAGTGACAGTGCATTTTAAATTAATCATTGCCTTTGTAAATGAAGATAAAACCAATAAGGTGCTCAATGCTGCCCGTGAAGAGGGCGCAACCGGTGCTACGGTTATTAATCATGCACGAGGTGAAGGTTTGGAACCTATAAAAACCTTTTTTGGGTTACAGCTAGAAACACAACGTGATGTATTATTACTCGTGGTTGAAGAACATTTATCTCGAACCATTTTAGAAAAGATTGCAAACGTGGCGGGATTTGAAGAAAAGGTGGGAGCAGGCATTGCCTTTCAAATTGACGTAGAAGATGCCATCGGTGTTTCTCATCAGATTAGAAAGTTGACTACGGTAGTGGAGGAACAAATATGAATCCGGTTAACATGATACGGGTACGTGATGTGATGAAAACGGAATTTGACAGAATAGATGGTATCAAAACCATTGCAGATGCACTTAGTCAAATGAAACACCCGGAAGTGAAATGCTTAATTGTTAACAAACGTCATTCTGATGATGAATTGGGCATATTATTGTTATCCGAGATTGCCCGTCATGTATTGGCAAAGGACCGTTCCCCAACACGAGTGAATGTTTATGAAATTATGCTTAAACCGGTGATTACAGTTTCACCACAAATGGACATTCGTTATTGTGCTCGATTATTTGATCGTTTCAATATTTTACGCGCCCCGGTGGTAGAAAACGATGATGTCATAGGTATTGTTGGATTTTCTGACATTGTACTACGTGGCATGAGTGAATATTATAATTGAATTCAGTTATCAGTTATAATTTTTAATTCACAATTTACAATTACGCTCTGAAATAATTACTACGTTTCCCATTCATGATGTCAAATACGGTGTTACCACTTCTAACAGCCGAATCACTCAAAATCCAACGCGGCGAGGGTCAAAGTGCAAAACTGATTTTAAAGGGCGATGCTAAATGCACTTTTATTATCGAAACAGGGCAATTTTATTATCTTACCGGTCCCTCTGGTGTTGGCAAAAGTACCCTCCTATGGACATTAGCACGTTTGCATCCATTGATAGCGGGCATACTACGGCTCCACGATATTAGGCATACAGAAATAACGGTTGCTCGTTGGCGCACCGAAATTGCCTTACTGCCGCAAAGACCCGTTATAATGCAGGGAACAATTGCCGACAACCTACTTTATCCACTACACACCTTTCACATACAAAAAGAACGCCTCAAAGAGCGACAAGAATCCCTACCCAATGTAGAAACATTAGAAAGAGAACTACATTCAGTCGGACTTAATGATCTCCCTTTGGAACGCGAAGCCACTTCATTATCCGGTGGACAACAAGCACGATTAGCCTTAATAAGACTCTTGCTCACTAAACCAAAATTAATACTTGCTGACGAACCCACCGCCGGTGTTGATAAAATCGCAGCTGATTTAGTGTTTAATCGCCTACACCAATTTTGTGAAACCGGCGGCGCCGTCATAATGACCAGTCATATGTATGCTGATCGCATAAAAAATGCGCAAATACAGTTAGATGGCCAAGGTACACTTCAATTAATTGATAACTGATATGATGACAGGCGCAATCGATATCGGCTGGCTAGAATTATTACTTGCCACCTTTTTTATCATGGCAGCAGGTGCCGTGTCCATTGCCATGTCACTGGGGCTATTACAGTCCCTTGCCATTGCCACACTACGTACCTATTTACAACTTATTGCACTCGGTTTTGTTCTAACCTGGATTTTCCAAATATACACCGTCTGGATAGTTTTAGGTGTTTTTTTATTTATGATGTTAATGACAGCGCAAATTTCGCTCAAGCGCGTCAAGCACAAACCACCTAATCTCTATTTCAGTACACTGAGTGCCGTTTTTATTACTGGTATAATTGTCACCTTTTCAGTGACAGGATTAATTGTGCAAGTTGAACCTTGGTATGAACCCCGCTATGTCATCAGCATTGGTGGTATGGTACTTGGCAGTATCATGAATGGAATCGCCCTCGCTTTGGAGCGTTTATTTGACGATTTTAAAAAACGTGCTGCCGAAATGAATCAAGCACTCGCCTTCGGTGGCAGCCCTTGGGAAGCCTCACTTCCCAGTATTCGCACCGCCATCACTGCCGGACTCATACCCACAATTAATTCTATGAATGCCGTCGGATTAGTCATGATTCCAGGTATGATGACAGGGCAACTCTTAGCCGGTGCGGATCCAATTCAAGCAGCGAAATATCAGATTGTCGTTATGTTAATGGTATCAGCTGCAACCGCCCTGGGTTCAATGATTAGTGTCTATTTTGCTTATAAACGTGCATTTGATAGTGAATGGCGATTTATTTTTTAAAACTCTCAAAGAGAGGGGATGTTCTAACACTGCCATTAAGTTAAGGGCAACCATTCAGTCTTGCCCTAGTTATTTCAGGCACGTTCCTTAGAAACTCATTGACTTTTTCCCAATAACCTATATTGTTCCAAGACTTTAATCCTCTCTTCATAAGCTTGCAAGCAAAATTTGACAGATTGTTCGCAATGCGGGTTCCGAACAGTGTATAACCATAATCTTAATTCTTGCTCAAGCTGTTCTTGAAAATCTGAATGGGACGATTTCTTCAACTGATGATACATTTTATGGTTTTGGTTCTCAAGCTTCCAAAGTAAAGCGTTATCACAAATAACATGCTCACTTTTATCAAATTCTTGTTCTTCAAAGCAAAATAGAGGCCGTTTTTTGCCACTGGAACTTTGACTATAGATCGTTTGTAAAGGTGTCAAAGTCTGTTGTGCTTGAGCGGCAATTTGCCTTACCAGGTTTCTAGGCTCAAACTTGAAACAAGCCTCTAGCTTTTTTGCCTGTTTAAACAAATTAACAGCCTTTTCAATTTTACCCGCTCGTGCTAACGCTTTTCCCTGCTCCATCAGCCTTTGACTTTCAGTCGTTGGCAAAGAAAATTTGTGGCGTTGTTCAGAAGTTAGACAACGTGGTACAATTTGATTGGCATAATCAATCAATGCTTGGGTATTAGAAAATACTGGCCACAGACGTGCCGTTTTATCCTTTGAAGCTGTGACCACGCGTTGACCGTCTGGACTGAAAGCGGTATAATAAAGCCAATCGTTAGGATGCCCTTCAAGTATCCCCTTAAGTTTGCCGCTAGAAATCTCCAACAAACGGGCAACTTTACCAGTGGTGACCAGATGCTGACCCGAAGGACTCAATGCCGCGTGAGAAATTCCCCTTTGATGTCCTTTAAACACCTTAACAGGCATGTCACTAAATAGGTCCCATAAATGGGCAGTTCTATCCCAAGAGGTTGTGATAATACGTTTACCCGAAGGAGTGAAGGCAACGTAAGAAAGTCCCTTTTTATGTCCTTTAAAGACTTTGAGTTGTATGCCACTACTGACATTCCATAAACGAGCAGTTTTATCACTAGAAGCCGTCACCACGCTTTGACTATCAGGACTGAAGGCAGCATAAACCACCTCATCTTTATGTCCTTCAAGTACATGGAGAATTTTACCGCTTGCGACTTTCCATAAACGAGCGGTATGATCTCTGGAAACCGTGAGTACATATTGGCTATTGGGGCTAAAAACAACACTTCTAACCGTTTTTTCATGCCCTTTAAGCACATGAATGGTTTTACCATTGGAGACAGACCATAGGCGGGCTGTATTATCCTCAGAAGCGGTTACTACATACTGACCATCGGGACTGAATTCAGCGTTTCTAACCACGCTATTATGTCCATCAAGTACATGAAGCAGTTTGCCACTTTTCACTTCCCAGAGACGAGCAGTATGGTCCCAAGAAGTTGTAACGACACGTTGACTGTCAGGACTAAAGGTAGCGTGGTAAACGCTTGCTTTGTGTCCTTCAAGCACCTCTTTTAGTTTGCCAGTAGAAACTTCCCATAGACGGGCTGTTTTATCCTTTGAAGCCGTCACGAGGTATTCACCCGATTGACTAAAAGCGACTTGAGTAACTGGTTTTTTATGTCCCTTAAGTACTTTGAATAATTCATCACCGGACATTTTCCACAAACGGGCGGTGTTATCCATAGAAGCAGTGACTACCGCTTGACTATCAGGACTAAAAGCCGCGTGGAAAATGCTTTTTTTATGACCCTTAAATATATTAATGAGCTTACCACTTTGAGTATCCCACAAACGCGCCGTCTTATCCTCTGATACCGTGATAACATATTGACCGTTTGGACTGAAACTCGCATAATAAATCCTACCCAGATGTCCTTTAAGCATTCTTAAACGTTTACCACTAGCGACATCCCACAGGCGAGCGGTGTTATCCCAAGAAGCTGTCAGCACCTGTTGACCAGATGGACTAAAAGCAGCAATTGATACCCCATTTTCATGTCCTTCAAGTATCTGGAAGAGTTTACCACTTTTAACTTGCCATAGACGGGCGGTGTTATCAAAAGAAGCTGTTACCACGCGCTGACCGTTGGGACTAAAGGCGGCATGATAGACACCATTTTTATGCCCTTCAAATATTTTAAGAAGTTTTGCATTAGAAACGTCCCATAGACGAGCTGTTTTATCCAACGATGCAGTAACTAATTTCAGACCGTCAGGGCTAAAAGCAGCGTGAAACACACCACTTTCATGTCCCTCAAATACTTTAAGAAGTTCGCCACTGATTTCCCACAAGCGAACGCCTCCTCCTCCACCAACAGTGACTAAACTCTGACCGTCAGGACTGAAAGTGCCTTGAAAAACCCCTTCTTGATGTCCTTCAAGCACCTGAATCAGTTTACCATTGTCAACCTGCCAGAGACGGGCGGTATTATCCATCGAAGTTGTCACTAAATACCGATCATTTGGACTAAAAGCAGCATAAACGACTGCCTTTTTATGTCCTTCAAACAGATGTAAGAGTTTGCCACTATTCACTTCCCACAGGCAAACCTGGTTATCCCCAGAAGTGGTAACAATACGTTGTCCATCGTGACTAAAAGCCACATGATAAACAGAATCTCCATGCAATTTCAGAACATGACGTTCGCGTAATTTAAGAACCGCTTCATAAAGTTTTTCTTCTGCTTTAGGCAAGTAAGGTATTTCAGGGGCAGACATATCTTTAGGTAAAGCTTCCAAAGCAAATAAAAGCCCATTAGCGACGTTGCCCTCTTCTGTTTCATTTTGAGCTAATTCTACCAATAACAGAGAACGATGTTGTTGAGCTTGATTTTTAGCTTGATACGCCATGATGCCAAACCAAACTGCCAGCACAGTCAAGAAAATACTAACGATAAATCCTACGCCTATCATCGTCATATTTTGACGCGCTTGTTGTAATTCGCGTTTTCGTGCCGTTTCTTTCTTTTGTTCTTCTCGCTTTTCTTCAGCATCGCTTTGGGTTAAAAAACGCATAGCTAATTCAAAATATTGCCCTTGATTTTTACCATAGCGTTTAGCCCAAATCAGGTTCGGTTTTTCAGAGTGATACCAATTTAGGGCATTCGCTAGATCTAAGCCTTTCCATAATTCTGCTTGACCTTCTTCTTTTAGAAGGGCAGTTGTTTCTAAACGACGATAGGCATCAGCCGATATAGCTTCTTCTTTTGTCCATTTTCTTAAACGTTGCCATTGCCGAATGAGACTTTCATGGCTAATGTCTAGTATCGTTTTAGGTTCTAATACTTGATCTCGTGGCGGCGTTAAAAAACTTCGCCCGTCTTGGCGAAATACTTCTATTACTGCAACCACTTTTTGCCAAGACACATTAGCTAAACTTGCCACAGCGGATAATTTGACAGGGCGGCGCGTATCACGGTGTCCATTGCTTCTTTCTGTCAAACTGCGAAATAAAATTTCGGCTATTTCTTGCTGGGTAGAATTCAGTCCAGCGTAGGCAACATTGGCATGTTGAGACAAAGCGTTTTCTAACTCGCCGATTTGTTCATAATGTGTTAAGCTTAAAATAGCCCTGTTAGGATTTTCAAAATGAGCCAATCGCCACATTCGCATCAAGGCATGTTGTAATTGGGGTAATTTATCGGGATCAGTACCCACTTCATTAAGCAAGTGGTTGACTAATGCCGGTTCAACTTCATCACCAAAAACAGCCGCGGGCATTTCAATCGCATCACGCAATTGCTCACGAGTTAATCGAGGTGTTAGAAAAAGTCCTTGATTAATCGCCTCTGGCAAACCGTAAAACGTGGCACAATCACCGAGAAAATCGGAGCGCATCGTAATAATGACATAAAGTGCCGGATGGGTACTGCTTGCTAATAATAATTTGACAAAAGCCGCGGCATCATTTTTATCACCGTGTTGATAATAGCGGAAAATTTCTTCAAACTGATCAACTAAGATTAATAAACTGGTATCATCTGGTAAGGGTGTATTGGCTAGGAGTTCATGGATACTTTTGGGACCGCGCCGTAAACTGGGTTGTAATAATGAAATGGTTGCTTCATCAATAATTGTGGCAGTATCGCCTAATATCTTGTTTTCTAAAAAGGTTTCCGTTAACCGCCTAAAAGGACGGTTGCCAGGACGTAGTTCAGCCACTTTCCAACTTCCACATGCCCCTGCCATAAAGCCTGCTTCTAAAGCCGCCAACAAGCCGGTGCGTACCAATGAAGATTTGCCACAACCGGACGGTCCGACTACCGCTAGAAAATGGCTATTTCCTAAGCGTTGTATGAGTTGGTCAGTATGCTCTTCCCGCCCAAAAAAAATGTCGGTTTCATCGCGTTCATAAGGACGCAAACCTGGATAGGGAAAATCGCTCATGTTTTTAAAATTCGTATAAATTGTGGTAAACAGGTTTCAATTTGTAGCGTTGGACATTCCAATACCTGGACTTGACATAAAGCCATATTAATAGAAGGTTTATCAGCCCATGGTTGATCGAAAATGGCAACGACTTTTAGGGGTTGCTCTCGTCTTGGCTGCATTCGCCGACATTGTATCAGATATTGGCGTATTTTTTTCACTGGCGTTTTATGATAGGGTACAATAACTGCATCACAAGCCAATAAATTTTCTTCTAAATCTTCCCGTATTTCAGTGGGTGATGTTTCAGCAGTCATTTCTAGGGGTAGACTGTAGTCAATACTTTCTGCTTCTAAAAATTCTTTAATTTGTTCTCCTAATGCTCTATCTTCACGAGCGACATTAATAAATACCCAGGTACCTTGTGTGTTAAGCGAAGCGGGTTTTTCCTTTTTGGGTTGGATATTTTTAAAGACTAATTCTTGAAAATCCACCAACTCTGTCACTATCACAGTACTACCTTGTAATAAAGCACGATTAACCGAATCCTGTATTGGTTGTAAGTCTAGTGCTGGCTCACGCCATTGTAAAACAGGTAATTGAGCAGCTTGTGCGCATTCATATTGAAATTGAGGATAATTAAAAAAGGGATCAATTTTTTCACTGAGCAATTGTACAAATAAGCAACTCTTAGCTAAATCTTCTTCAAGTTCTTGCTTAATCGTTGTCAATGAATATTCTTTATTCGGTAAGATATGCATACCTTGTTGATCCAAATAGCGTATCACTTCATTACGGCGTTCTTCTAAATCTGCTGTGACTTTTGCTATGAAAACGGTGTTTTTTGGCGAAATTTCAGAGTTTGTTAAAACTTCTGGAGGTTTATCAATTGTTTTAGCCTCTTTTTTTAAGGCTTTGAGTTTATCCGCTAATTGATGAGCTAAATCATCAAGTCTTTGATAATACTCACGTTCTTCTGGATGCGGTTGTGGTGTTGCTAAAGTATGAATTCTACCAGTATCATCACGCAACCAGAATTTATAACCCAGTAAATCCTTTAATCCTTCAGGTCGTTCATCTATTTCCATTTCATCGTGTTCAATGATAAACACACGCCCGGCACTTATGCCGACTTTATTAATAAAAGTATCCAATTCTAATTGACATAATTGCGACTCTATATATCCTGGAGATAAAATCAGTACCATTGTTGCAGCACTTTCTAAAGACTTAAGCGTTTCAGGGGTGACAGGATTATTACCCTGAGCTTCAGAGTCCATCCAAAGCGAAAAGGCATCGGCGCGACCTAATTTTTGTCCCAATTTTATTTTCAGACCATTGATTAAAGTGGTTACCCAACCTTTATCTGCCCCAATCAGGGCTTGGTCATCAATCTGGGCATAGCTCACAAAAATGTCGTGTTGGTACTGAGGCACATAAACAGACATGCTCATAAATTAATTAACATTTGACAATAAAAAATGATTAAGTTTAATGGGAATTGTGAATTAGTAATTGGTAATTGGAAAAGATTATGATTTTCTAAACCATTTCCCCATTCCTCATTCACAATGAACCTAACGGGCAATGAAGTTTCACAATTCCCCATTTAAAATAAATTTGATGTGGATTTTGTATCCTAAATAATATATAATTAAATATAAATGTCCAAACCTGCCAGGTTTTAAAAACCTGGCAGGTTTAGTATTCAAGGTTTGAGTTTTTTTGAGTTTTTTAAAACAGAGTTGACCGGTTTTAGAAACTTGTTAAATTCTAAAACCCGAAAACTTGACAATTTGAAGTATATCTATATATTATTCATTTTTTTCATAAATCTGTTATTATACTCAACTCAATCAGGAACCGAAATGCCACTATTTGATAACAATTGCTTTTTGTTTGCTTTAACATTGGGATTAGCTATTGGAATACCAATAGCTACTCCAGCACAACCATTTATAACACCTGATAAAATAGCAGGGCAAACTACCCCATCCGAAAATGATGTCGCGTCATCCCATTTGGATAATACAAAAACTACCCAGGAAAAGCAACGAGCATCACGGAAAAATCGGGAAAAAGACACAATCTTACTCGAAAAGGCTAACTCTCAAGAAGAAAAGTGGCTACTAAAAAATGCGGGTAGTTTACGATATTTTAAAGAAATGGAAAATGTCGTGACTATTAACCCTGGAAATAACGTGCTCATTATTTTGATGGGGGAAAAAGTTATTGTTATTAACCCAGGTGAACCACTTATAGAAACTCCACTTATAGAAAATCCTAAAATAAGGGGGATTATAATGGATTTTAAAATACCAAAGGATGATAATCCAGGCGTTCATATCCCTCCAGGCGAGTTATCACCGGATGCAGATTATTGAGTTTATAGTTTTTGGTGATTCCTTATTCCTAATAAACCAGCGGGCAACGAAGTTGCACAATTCCCAATCCCTAGTAAACCGTTCCTAATTCATAAAGTATTATATATTTGATGATCAAGTTTTTGATGTTATTTGGCTTTAAGATGATCGATTTTTAGGTCATAAAATAGTAACCTATTGATTTTAAAGCTAATTTACTTTTAGCCCCTAAAATAATATTTATTTTAAAATCAATCACTTACAAAAAACTTGATCATCAAGTAAAAGGTAAATGATATGGATAAGGGGTATATAAAGATATAAATATTTATTTTTAAAATAATTTTAAAAAAAGCTTGACAAATGTTTTTAAGTCCGTATAATGTTCGGACATTGAATTAAAAATCATGTTACAACTGATTAGAAATAATATTCTTGGAAAAAATGGTATTTCTTTGGTTAGAAACAACAAATGAATGGTGGATTTAGCGTAGCAAGACGAAGTATCGTACTTCTACCCACCTACGCTTGCTTGAGTATTTAGTGTGCATATAATCATATTGAGGAGTTAAAATGCAAAGTATAGAACCTGAAAAAATTGCAGAGCTCGAAAAAAAGATAAACTGTGAGTTTTCTGATAAGGAATTATTAAAGCGTGCTTTGACAAGAAAAGCTTTTGCTCTGGAAATTTTTCAAAAATCTTATAAAAAAGAAGTTTTGAAATTTCATCAAGAAGTTTTTTGTGTTTTAGGGGATGCTATAATTGGTGCTACACTCTGTGATTTGTTGATTCAGAAAGGGATTGAAACAAAAGGAGACATAACAAAAACAAAAAATTTACTGGAAAATCAAGGAACGTTAGTAAAAATTGGTCATTCTATAAATCTTCCTGACTACATAATTACAAATGATGGAGAGATATCCACTCGTGTAGTTGAGGGAAATAAAGCAATTGCTGAATCTTTAGAAGCAATAATTGCGGCTGTTTATTATGATAAAGACTTTATTTTTGCAAAAGAAGTAGTGGCTTTCTTATTTAAGGATGAACTATAGTTTTTCATATATAGGGTTCGCCTTTGAGTTTCGTGAAAATGAAATTTGCGAGAACCCAAGTTTTTTCAAAAAACATGGGGTCGAGATTTTCACCGATTTCAAGTGCGTTCAGTATAAATAACTTCACAAACGGCAGTCGCGGTGGTCTGCCCTTACAAAACGTGATCTTATTCGTAGGGGCGAATATAAGTGTTCGCCCTTTTAGCGAGCGTAAGCTGGTTAGAAAACCCACCTAATCTCAATGTTGACGAGAATGATTTTTCCTGATGAATAAAAAAGAAATTTTAAAAAAACGATTTGAAAAATTAGAGAAGCATTATATAGCCCTAAAAGAGTATAAAATTTTAATAGATGCTCTACTTCAAGATGATAATATATATGAGCCATTTATTTTTAACACCTTAAAATCTGAAAAAAAAGCCATTTTAGATGCTTATTTGAAAAGATTTAGTTCAATTCAAGATTTTATGGAGGCAAAAATATTTGCTTTGCTTTTAGAAGTTGCTGGTATTAACAGTCACAAAATGAGTGAAATTTTGTATTATATAGAAAAAGAGCAGATTATTGATAGTCTTGAAAATTGGATAGAATTAAGAGAAGTGCGAAATGATTTAGAACATGATTATCCAGAAGATTTACAAGAGGCATTAAATAATTTGAAATTTTGTGTGGATAGTTTTTATAAAATTGAAGGTTATTATTTTAATGCATTAAATTTTTCAAAGAGCTATATTGATGAGATTGTCAAATAGAATAATAAACATTTTGCAACAAAGCATCTTAAAAAGTTTTGGCGATGTTGATGTTTACTTATTTGGAAGCCGTGTAGATGATAAACAAACGGGTGGAGATATAGACATAGCTTTGGATGTTTGTATGACAAAAGAAGAGTTTCAGAAGAAAAAAGCACTTTTTGTATCTTATTTGGTTAGAGTTGGTTTTGATTTGAAAATTGATATGGTGAACCTTAATACAAAAGATTTACTATTACAGCAAGAGATACAAAAAAATAAGATAAGATTGTTTAAATAACAAGAAAAAACGCTCATCTCTAAAATCAACTTCATGCCCTAAGTTATTTGACTTTGACACCACCCGCGCCGAAAGTTGTGAAAGTTATAAACCTGACAGGTTTTAAAAACCTGTCAGGTTTTTTTTTGCCTTAACATTCAACCTAAAAGTGTTAAAATAGCCAACTCATTTTTAAGGTTATTTAGTTTTTAGGTATAAAATTATATTTCTTTTTAAATCAAGAACTTATAAAAAACTTGATAGTCGAGTATATACAATAACGATGATGGCTGATTGTTGGGGTGAGTTCAATTTTTAGGCATTTTCATTGAGCATTTCTGCCAATATGCCCGCAATTTTATTAACATTGGTAATGTGATATTCTATCAAATCAATAAAAGCAGTGTTATCATGATATTCTAAAAACCGCCATGTATTACCCGTTGTAACGGCACCATATATTTTCGGTAAATGTTCTCCTTCTTTATCGTTAAAGAGGCTTGATGCAAACATTGAAGCTATACATTGCCCTAAACCCCCTGTGATATTTTCATTTTTTGCTTCTACGATAGTTATAATTGGGGCATTGAGATAGAATTGTTCTGGTGATTTGCTAATAATGAAATCACAAAAACCGTTTAAATCTTTTTTCTTATCAACATCCAAATTGATACCTGAAAAAAAACTGATCTTCTCTTTCAATAACTTCCTGACTTCTAGTAAGACATTGACGATGATGAGTTCAGAACGCGCTTTTTCTGTGCCAACGGCTAAAGCTAATGGTAAATTGTATTTGAGAGTCGCTGATAAATAATCACTCACCTTAATTTCCTGAATTTTGGAAAATAAGTCTTGATTTTCAACGACTTTTATCTTCAATTTTTGTTTGACTTTTTTTAAGGTGAAATCACTATATGACATGATTTTTAAGTAACTGATTAAAGTGAATACGATAATTATATTTTAACATAAAATTTAAAAATCTCAAATTAGCTTATCATTTTTTTATTTTTCAGGGCTGCCAAAAAAATAGCCACTTCGGTACAAAATCGCCCTTCTTTTAACTTCCAAAAACAAAATACTATTCCCCAATCGGTAAATTTGCCAGCGCACTGCTACCCGTTTGAGCCATTAAAGTCTGTATTCGTTTTAGCACCGCTTGTGAGTTGAAATGAATTGGTTGATTTGGTGCAAATTGTAATGTTCGTTGATAATAAGTCAGAGCCATTTGTGGTTGATTGAGATGATCTAAACTGATCGCTAGGTTATAGGCATAATTGGCTTGGTTGGTATCATAATGTAGGGCATTAAAATAGGCTTGTTGTGCTTGCGCCCATCGTTTCTGGCTGGCATAGAGATTACCTAAATTAAAATGTATATAAGCCGATTGCGGTGCTTGTTCTAGTAGTAATTTTAATTGGCTTTCTGTTTCTGGGGATAGATGTTCTAAAGTATTGATTAAACCCACTTGTGCATAAGTATCTTGGGGATATAATTGCAATACTCGTCGATAATGTTGTTGTGCTAAATATTTGTTGCCCCTAAGCAAAGCTAAAGCGGCGAGTCCCAATAGGGCATCACGATTATTTTGATCTTGTTGTAAGGTTTTAGTATAGGCTATTTGCGCCGTTTGATGATCTCCTTGTTGAAATGCTGCGTAAGCCTTTGATAATTCAGCATTTATTTTGGAGGCAACGGTTTTATGTAAGGTTTTTATACCAGGGGGAAGGGATGATGGTTTTTGTTTGATTTGCACCACTTCTTTGGTAGAGGGAGATTTTTGAGCAGGTGTTGCAATTTGTGAGGGGGCTTGTGGCATTGATTTCGATTTTTCAGAAATCGCAAATGGGCGTGTTTTGGCTTGAGGCTGGGGGGTAGCCGGTATTTTTGCCCTTTTATCTTCAGTTGATTGAATTGCCGTTGTCAAAATGGGTTGAGTTTGAACTGGTTTATTAACTTCAATAGTAGGGGGAAGTTTTTGAACCGGTTCTTCATAAGTCTGATTAGTAGATTGTTGTTTTTTCGGTGCGGGTTGCAATGATCTTGTATCCGAATGAGAGGTGGCTTGCCGCTTGGAAACGCTTGTGCTGGATGTTTCGCCTAAAAATAAATTGGATTGCGAAGATAAAGATTCTATATAATAATATCCAGCCCCCATAACAATGATTAAGATAATTAATACACCGGATAACAAAAATGTTCGTCTAGAGGAAGTGGGTGGGGCGCCGGCTGCCAAAATGCGTTGTGCTTCTTTTGGATAATGAGCTTGTTTTGCCATTGTTTTTACAAATTCCTTTCTTTCATTGGCTTTTTTTTCATCGACTTTCTTTTCATCGACTTTCTTTTCATCGACTTTGGATTCAGCTTTGGGTTTTGTAACCTCTGATTTAAATTTTAATTCAAACCCAGGTTCTGCAACCATTTGTTTGGGAGTTTCTACGGAGGTTTGAATTGTTTTAGGCTCCTCATTTTTGAGTTCATTTTCGCTATCACCTAGCACTGCCGGTTTATCAGAATTAGTTTTATCAGAATCAATATTGATGTTATCATTTAAAGGTGCGATTTCATCAGACGGTAGGGCTTCAGATTTTTTATCCTGTTGAAATTGTTGGAGTAGTTCATTATCCCACGTGCTACTGATTTTTTCGCTTTGCTCTTCTTCATCTGAGGCAAGTGATTCATTAGAAGTGGGTGGAGAAGTTATTGGGGTGTTATCATTTATAATATCAACGGAAAGTTGTTCTTCATCCTTATTGATATCGAATGTATTAGGTAATGTTGGTAAATCATTTGTTTCATCCGCTTTTTTTAAAGCATCCATTAATAGACTCATGCTTAATCCTTCAGTTTTCAGTTTTGAAAAAAATCCTTAGGAATGAAAATTAAATAATACCTCGAATACTAAACCTGCCAGGTTTTTTAAACCTGGCAGGTTTGGCTTGAAAGTTTTTATCACTTCTTAAAATCTCATTCCTTAATACTATTTTTTTGTAACTATTTAGGGCAACCATAGGAACGTGCATAAAATAACTTAGTCAAGTGTGGGGTAACCACAAGGGATTATCCCTTTGGTACCTTGATTGATGTAGGGGCAAGACTTTCGGATAGCCCTAGTTATCTTAGGCACGTTCCATATTTGATTTATTCAGTCATTATGTATCAAACAGTTCATCTTTTTGGTTTTGATTTTATTTCAGCACAGAGTTTGGGTGATGTGATTGATCACATTATGAATTATCGACTAAACCCTGATTATGAGCATCGATTACCTTTTGTTCTCACACCGAATGCTGATCAGGTGGTTAAACTAGATCAAGTTCAACATCAGGCTTTAAAAGAAAAACTCTGCCAGGCATTGTTTATTTTACCTGATGGCTATCCGATTATTTGGTTTAGCCGACTGGTACGCAAATCATTAAAAGCGAGACTCACTGGCAGCGATTTATTTCCCATTCTATGGCAGCGTGCTAAACAAAATAGGCAAAAAATCTTAGTCATCGTTTGTCAGGAAAGCCTTGGGCAAAAGTTAAAACAAGATTATGATAACATCGCATACTATGCTCCCCCTTTTTTTGAGATAAACAGTGCGATTTTCGATAACGTTTGTCAATCAATCGTTGATAAAATTAAGGTTTTTGAACCTCTATATGTGATTATTGGTATAGCATTTCCTAAACAAGAATGCTTAAGTTTAGCTATTCACAGTACTTTAAAAAAACAAGCTATTCCGTCACCGTTATTTTTGTGCTTAGGCGCATCTGCGGAATTTTATGTCGGTGTCAAGAAAAGAGCACCGTTATTTTTACAAAAAATGGGGCTAGAATGGTTATACCGACTGTTGCAAGAACCTGGCAGAATGTGGAGAAGGTATATTCTGGGTGCTGTATTTTTGTTGAAATTATATGCTAAGGAATTAAAAAAGCATTTTTTTCAGAAATAAGTTTTGTACAGGATATTTTTTTTTAGAATTTAGTATTTAATATTGTTTTAGTTAAGTAGGTTAAACATAATGAAGGAGAAAAAAATCCCGAAAAAAAAATCTCCTTTTACAGGCGAAAAAAAAGAAATACCCCGTGCTCGTTTTGACGGGGGAACCATTGTGCTTGATAATGTGGAGCAGAGTATTGACACACCGCATCCCTTTCGTTGGCTTCAGGGGAAATGGCGTTGCCGTGCAGTTGATTATCGGCTGATACGCCCTTGGCTTGATGAGCAAAATATTCGTAATCAAGTTCCACGTTGGCAAACATTATCTCTCCGTCTCCAGGGTAATTGGGAGCCGCACATTTATCAAACTGAGGCTTTGAATGCTTGGATAACAGCTAATTGCTGGGGTAGTGTCGTATTACCAACTGGGGCTGGTAAAACCGTTTTGGCATTACACGCCATTGTGCAAACACAAGTTAGTACCTTGGTTGTCGTGCCAACAATTGATTTGCTTCATCAGTGGTATGCTCGTTTAGAAAATGCTTTCAACACGACTGTTGGCGCATGGTATAGTTTAGAAAAACAAGCTTTACCCATTACCGTTACGACTTATCCCAGTGCCTGGGCAAATGCTGAGGCATTGGGTAATTTATTTAAGTTAGTGATTTTTGACGAAATTCATCATTTACCTGCCCCTTCGTGGCATGAAATCGCGCTGATGTGCGCCGCACCTTTCCGCCTGGGTTTAACGGCTACCTATCCTACTCAAGACAATTTTCGCTCCCCTTATGCTAAACCGAAGGCTTCCACTAATGCTCAAGTCCAATTATTTGATAAGCTTGATCCTTATGATCAAGTCGGCTTATTAAATGAACTAGTGGGTTCGGTGGTTTACCGCAAACATATTGATGATTTAACAGGGGAACAATTAGCGGAATATCGTACTCAACGCATTCGAGTCGATTTGTATGAAGATGAAAAAAGGGATTATTATACTGCTTATGAGACTTATATGGGTTATGTGCGTGATAGCCGTTTGCGGGAAAGTCATGGTTCTATGTGGTGGCATGAATTAACGCGCCGTAGTGCTTTTCAAGCTGAGGCGCGTCGCGCAAAAGTGGCAGAATTGAAATGGAAAGAGATTATTTATCAGGCTCAAGGTAAACTTGATATACTTGATCAGCTTTTGAGTGAGCATCATCATCAAGCGATGCTAATTTTTACGGCGCATAATCGTTTTGCTTATCGCATTGCCCGGCAGCACCTTATTCCGGTGATTACCCATCAAACTAAGGCGGCTGAACGTAAAGCTATTTTGGATAATTTTCGAGCGGGTATTTATCGGGTAATTGTAACAACAAAGGTATTAAATGAAGGAATTGATGTACCGATAGCAAAAGTGGCAGTGATTTTGGGGGGGAGTGCGAGTGATCGTGAATATGTGCAACGTTTAGGGCGCGTCTTACGCAAACAGGGCAATGTCGAAGCCATTTTGTATGAAGTGATTGTTCGTAATACGGCAGATGAGCGAATTGCGGAGCGACGACGAATTTAGGATGGTTTTAGAAATACGGTACCTTGATCCAAAAAACTGAAGAAATCCGATTTTTGAAAAAATCGGATTTCTTATATTGAGTTTAATCCACAAAAAACTGCTGCTCGAATTTGACTTCGTGTTCTTTACCTTTACTTTCAGGATCGACTGTCACGGTGAAAGTCAACTTTTCTTCATTGCTAATAGCAAAGGTACCAATATAATAAATAGCACCGCCATCTTCAATTAGCCGCATATCAAGTGTCTTTAACTGCTTGTTAAGATTAACAGCTTGGGCTATCACTTTCGCTTTCACAGGTTGACTCTGTGTGAGCTTCTCACCTTTCTTCACGGAAATATTCAACATGGCACGATTTTTACTCCGCGTAATCTTGTATCTTTTTAACACATCCGCGCTGAGAATGGTGGTATTGAGGGCATTGTAATGGATGAAGTAGCCATCTTCGATTTTCACATCTTCCGCCATGACGTAAGATGTCAAAGCCAACAACAAAACGGCTAGGCTTGAATGCCAGAGTTTTTTAAATAACATGAATTCTCCTATTTATTAGTTTTGGGGTAAATACGAAGGGTAACCACAAGGCAAGCCCCGTAGCTTCTACTTATCTAGTTTGAGTTTATCGTTGTCATTTTCAACCCCAAACTTTTTGGAAATGTATAAATGGGTGTATTTATTGTCAAAGGTGGATTAGGTTTTAAATGTATTGTCAGTCTATCAGGCGTTTGAATAAATTGTTGTAAACTGGTAAGCACACTGGCATCCAATGTGATTTTTGCCTGACTCATCGAATTTTTTAGCTGGTTGATTAAAGAATATTTTAAACGATTGACTGTCATTTTATTACGTCGTGCTAAATGTGTGAATATTCGATTGATGAAGCCTTTATTAGTATAACTCAGCGTCAATTCAGCTAACTGTATTTGCGAGGCTGTTTTAATTGATAACGAAGCTGGGGTTGGTACATTATTTAAATCTGCTGATAGGGTTAATTCGCCCCAGGCTTGTGCATTTATTTTTCCCCACAAAGACATTTTATGTTTATCGGGTTTAGCTTCAATATGTATATCGGCATTGATACGAGCATAACCCAATTCACGTAACTCTTTAAGTGTGAAATAATAGGGAGCATATCCAAAGGCTGATACCAATACCGGGGTAGGTGCTGCTGTATCGCTAATAGGTATGGGAATCTGTATACCTTGTATAGCCATTGAAATGTGTTGGGGTAATTTATTTGGGTTATAAAATTGGTACGCTTTATAAAGTGTTATAGTATTTATCAGTATAGGATCAGAATTAGGTATCGTTAAGCGTAAATGACGAATATAAACCGAGCCAAGTAGTGAGGTGCTCACTTCTGAATATTCTATTGGAACAAGTTCTGCTACAGATTGTATTGATGTATCTAATTCAATATGCAATTGATGATCGATATAAGCTTTAGCCCCGCCAAAACAGGCGGCTAAAATCATTAAGATTATGAAAAAAAAGTTTTTCATTTGCATTTTTGGAATGGGTAATTTGAAAGCAATAAATATTATTTCTTTTTAAAATGTAACTATACTCAGCACTCATCGTTATACATAAGTCAAAACGTAGGGTGGGCAAAGCTTTTTTCTTGCCCACCATCTAAAGCTGATAACTGATAACTGTTCACTGATCACTTAGAAAGTATTTTTTCGCGCCATGAATACGTTTTAGATTTGATTTCATGTACATCTAGTGATGTCAAAGTACGCGATTTCATTAAATGTTTACCGGCTACCCAAACATCAGTAACTTTATCGCGCCCGACTGCATAAGCCAGTTGAGATAACGGGTTATAAATGGGTTGCGTTTCAATATCAAGCATATTAATCGCAACCACATCTGCTGATTTGCCTGCTACCAGTGAGCCCGTTAAATTGTCTATACCTAAAGCCTTCGCGCCATTTATAGTCGCCATGCTCAGTGCCGTTGCGGCTGGTACACAGCTAGCATCTTTATTCACAGCTTTAGCTAATAATGCTGCTGTCCGCATTTCCCCCAACATATCTAGATCATCATTACTAGCAGCACCGTCTGTACCTAATGCGACATTCACGCCCGCTTTTAATAACTTACCCACTGGACATAATCCACTCGCCAGTTTGAGATTTGACTCTGGACAGTGAACCACATTAACACCGAGACTCGCTAATAGATTAATTTCTTCATTTTTTAATTGTGTCGCATGGACAGCCATTAGGCGTGGTGATAATAAGCCCAATTTGTCTAAGCGTGTTAAAGGGCGTTCACCATGCTTTTCAACCGCCTCTTCAATTTCGCTGGCGGTTTCATGAAGATGGATATGAACAGGTAAATCAAATTCTTCCGCCATTGCTTGAGCCGATGTGAGTGAAGTATCTGACACCGAATAAGGTGCGTGGGGAGCCAAAGCGGTTTTAATGAGCGGATGATCATGATAAGCGTCATGCACTTCCCGACCTTTTTTCAGGTATTCATCAGCATCTTGAGCATAAGCTGTGGGAAATTCAAGGAGAATCAATCCAAGCGTAGCCCGTATGCCGCTTTCTTCAACAACTTTAGCCACCACTTCAGGAAAAAAGTACATGTCATTGAAACAAGTGACACCGCCACGTAGCATTTCAGCAATAGCCAATCGAGTACCATCTGCGACAAATGTTTTACTAACATGCGCTTTTTCCGCTGGCCAAATTTTGTCATTTAACCATTTTTCCAAGTGTAAATCATCGGCAAAGCCACGAAATAAAGTCATCGCTGCATGGCTATGGGTATTAATCAGACCTGGTATTAATAGATGTGTTGTCAAACGATGAGTAATACGTGCTGAAAAATGCCGAACCGCTTCACTGCGAGGCAATACAGCGACAATTTTTCCATCTTGTATGCCAATAGCATGTTGTTCATAAACTACGTTTTCGGGTTCGACGGGAATAATCCAACCCGCATAAATGAGAATGTCAAGATGTTGCATGATGGAATATAATATCTATTTGATAATATGATTAGGAACAGTAGGGGCAATCCCTTGTGGTTGCCCTTGTTCGAGATAAAGGGTATCTAATAAATAGCGCAAAAATTGTGTAGAAACTTGAGTAAAATTATCGGTCACCCCTAAATCACGTAATTGTGTCACTTCTAAGCCGGTATAACCACATGGATTAATCCCGGCAAAAGGGCTTAAATCCATGTTAACATTTAAACTTAAACCATGATAGCAACAACCGTGCCGTATTCTTAAACCTAAAGAGGCTATTTTGCGCCCCTCGACATAGACACCTGGGGCTTTTTTATGGCGTTCACCCTTAATTTTAAGACTCATGAGATAATCAATAATAGCTTGTTCTAAAGCTTGTACTAATTTTTTTGCGCCCCACTGGCGCCGCTTGATATTTATTAAGATATAAACAATTAATTGACCAGGACCATGATAAGTGACTTGTCCACCCCGATCAATAGGGTAAACTGGTATATCGCCGGTATTGAGTAAATGCTCACGCTTGCCCGCTTGCCCTAATGTATATACGGACGAGTGTTGAAGCACCCACAGTTCATCAAGGGTATCTACATGCCTGGTATTGGTAAATTGCCGCATAGCTTGATAAGTCGGTTGATAGGGAACAAGTCCAAGGTGACGAATAAGAACCGGAATAAGGGGCATAATTAGCGTGAGTTTTTATATCAAAATTTAATTTTTAAGTTACCACAGGTGGAACCTGTGGTAGTGGTTAGTCAATTCAAATGAAAACCTACAAACCGAAATACAGACGGCACCCAACTTATTATAAAACAATCTGCCCAGATTGTGATCTCATCTTGACTGTAAGGTGGGCATATTTTGGCGCACTGCCGACACGTATTCATCGTACTCGACAAAATGTTTGCCTTTTTTGTCAGGATACCGTTATTCAAACGGTGAAAATTAATCAATCAGAATATATGTGGGTATGCAAAAGTATTTTAACATTTTTAACCCGTTCAAGAAATTTTTTGAAAAAATCGGATTTTTACCAAAAATAAAGCTTGATTTTAAAATCTTAGCCTATACTTTTCCAGATAAGTAATTTCACTGAAATTTGAAAAAATGTAGGTATAGTTTTTCATATAAATAAATTCACACACAAGGGCAGTCGCGGTGGTCTGCCCCTACAGTACGTGATATTAAATAGAAACTTGTAGGGGCGAACATTCGTTATCGCCCTTCCTTATAAATTTATTTTTCTGAACGTCTATATAATAGAAAACTATGAAATATAGTAATCTGTACAATTTTTTTCAAAACGATTAAATGGCTCAACAATACTGATAACTGATAACTGATACATGAATACAGAAGATGCTCACTTAGAGCCGACCAGAAGGGGGTTTCTTACCAACTTGGAACCTTCCAGAAGGGGATTTATTACCAACTATCCGAACTTTCAGCACTGGAAAAAACTGACGAGTGGAGATGTGTTAGCCCCCAAACCGTTAAACATTTATGTGCATATTCCTTTTTGCGCCCAGCAATGCTCCTATTGCTATTATCGAACGTTCACAGGCAGCCGGAAATCTGAAATTGATAGGTACGTAGATGCTATTTGCCGGGAAATTGAAATTGCTGCTGAACGTTTTCATTTAAAAGAAAGACCAGTACTATCCATCTACTTTGGGGGCGGTACACCAACACTTTTGGATGAAAAGAGCTTATCTAAAATTACTGAGACGCTTCATAAACATTTGAATATTGACAGCACTAACAAACCTGAATTTACAGTCGAGGGAGAGCCAGTAACACTTATTCAAAAGAAAGCCGACGTTTTGAAAAGGCTGGGAGTGAACCGTATCAGTCTTGGTGTTCAATCACTATCTGATGATATTATCAAATTGTCCAATCGCCAGGACACCGAAGAAAAAGTTTTACGAGCTATTGACTTTGCCCAAGGTACCGGCGCAGTTGTTAATATCGATCTCATGAGCGGACTTGCTGGTGAAACACCTGACACCTGGGCCTATAGTGTCAAACGTGCCCTTGAGACAGGGGTAGAAAGCATCACTGTTTATAAAATGGAACTTTATGCCAACACACAATATTATAAGGATGTTCGCAATAAAACGTTGGACTTACCATCAGATGAACAAGAGCTTGTAATTCCCATCCCAAAGAAAAACTAGCATTTGTAGCTCCAATTAGTATTCTGAATTATCTCAACTTAGCATCCAAGCAAAATATTCTTATTAAAGATGGACGTTCTTTGGAATTACTTAGTCAGGTTGATACTATTATTTTTGATAAAACAGGTACCTTGACTGAGGAACAACCTCACATAGGTGCTATTCATTGTTGTTCTAGCTATAGTGAAAATGATATTTTAACTTATGCGGCAGCGGCTGAATGTAAACAGAATCATCCTTTGGCGCAAGCGATTCTACAAGAAGCTGAAAAACGACAGTTAACCCTCCCTTCCATAGATGATAGCGAATATAAAATTGGTTATGGCTTGATTGTTGTCGTGGCTGGGCATACTATCCATGTCGGTAGTGAACGTTTTATGGTGACGGTAGGCATGAGCATTCCGATTAGCCTCAAGCAGCAGCAACAACTTTGTCATGAAGAAGGCTATACTTTAGTCATGGTAGCAATTGATAATCAAGTCAGTGGTGCTATTGAATTGTTGCCAACAGTGCGTCCAGAAGCAAAGGCAATTATCAGCCGTTTGAAACAGCGTAAGAATATTAAAGCAACCTATATTATTTCCGGTGATCATGAGATACCCACAAGAACATTAGCACGAGATATTGGCGTTGACCATTATTTCGCTGAAACCTTACCAGAGAACAAAGCGACTATTATCAAACAATTACAAAAAAAAGGTCATTTTATTTGTTATATCGGAGACGGTATCAATGATTCAATCGCGCTCAAACAATCTCAAGTATCGATTTCTTTACGGGGTGCTTCTACGATTGCTACTGATACAGCGCAAATTGTCTTGATGGATGGAGGTTTGAAGCATCTAAATGCGTTGTTCGATTTGGCAAATGATTTCAATGCAAATATGAATACCACGTTTACGGTTATGCTCATCCCAGCCGTTATCAGCGTGGGTGGTGTTTTTTTACTCGGTTTTGGCATTCCTCAAACGATTGTTTAAATATGCTTGGACTCATTTTTGGGCAATGCAATGATACCCGCGTTAAAACAGTCTATAGAAAATAAAACCAATAAGACCCGAGACCAAACTTAATCTCTAAAAAGACTCAATTATGAATTTACTCAATCTAGAACTTTCTAAACAACTTCCTCCTGAGGAAGTTATCTTTCAAATGGCACTTACAGCTGGGATAATGCAATCTCTTGTGATTACCGCAAAATTAGGTATTGCAGATCTACTTAAAGATGGGCCAAAACACTGTGATGAATTGGCACAAGCGACTGATACCCACAGTCATTCTCTGTATCGTTTTCTACGGGCATTAGCCAGTGTCGGCGTTTTTGCAGAAACTGAGCCTAAGTGTTTTGAACTGACTCCGCTGGCTGCCTGTTTACAGGATAAGGAATCGCATTCTATACGACACTTCCTTTTATTCTTGGAAAGAACATATAGTTGTTGGGGAGACGCAATGGAAACTTTACGTACTGGAAAAGATGCACATGAACGTATTTACGGCATGTCTATGTTTCAGTATCTCGATCAAAATCAAGATTCCGATTTTTCTAAAATTTATGACCGAGGAATGGCAGAAGTTTCACTTATACAAGATTCGGCTATTATTAGTGCTTATGATTTTTCCACTTTAGAAAAGTTAGTGGATGTTGGTGGCGGAACAGGTAATCTCTTAGCCGCTATTTTGCAAAAATACCCTTCTTTGAAAGGGACACTCTTTGACCGTCCACGAGCAGCTGAAAAGGCCAAAATCTTATTTGAGGAAAAGGGTTTGACGAATCGTTGTGAAGCTGTAGGGGGAGATTTCTTTAAATCTCAAATACCAAGCAGAGGAGATGCTTATTTGTTCAAGTATGTTCTTCATACTTGGGATGACCAAAATGTAGTAAAAGTGCTTAAAAGCTGTCATCAAGCGATGGCAGGAAAAGGGCGGTTGTTAGTTATTGAGAGGGTGATTACTGAGGATACTTTTTGGATGCCTAAGTTCGCCGATTTAAATTTGTTGATGCTACTTTCAGCCGCTGTTCGTACTGAAGAAGAATTTCGTTCTTTATTTGAAGCAGCGGGATTTGAATTGACTAGGGTTATCCCAGCTGGATCAATTGCAAGTTTACTTGAAGGAAAAATAATATAAATTTCAGAAAACCTGTCAGGTCTTAAATACCTGACAGGTTTATAAAAGTCAGGCTCAAAATTTGATTTTTTCAGCTATCGCCTGGACATGAGGTTGATAATTCATGGTAAAGTGATTCCCTGGCACCGTATTGATTTCAATTCCACCCCCCGCAAATTCTAACCAAAAATGTTCGGGATGATGGATGGTATCTTTTTCCAACGGTTCTTCGGCGCGGAAAAAGATGAATTTTTCAGGATAAATGCGAGGCGAATAGTTCTTCCTCGCTTCATGATTGGCTCTGATAACTTGAACTAATTGCTGAATTTGAGATGCTTCAAAACCCTTGCGTTCCTCCGTTAGTTCCAAAATGCAGCTTATTTGTTCTTCAAGAGCTAATTTTCGCAAATCATTCAAAGATAGGGAATTTATGTTTAATTTCAACAGGTGATCAGCAATGAACAAAAGAATAGCGGCATCATCTTCTAAATTAAACAAAGCTTGATCGACAGCCGGGGTATCAGCAAGAAACAAAAGTGCGACTTTTTGATCTAGAGCATGTAGTTGCTGCGCCATTTCAAAAGCGACAAGACCACCAAACGAAGAACCACCCAAAAGATAAGGACCCACTGGCTGAAGAGCACGCATTGCTTTGATATAGTGCGCCGCCATATCTTCAATTTTGTTAAGCGGTTCAGTTTCCCCTTCAAATCCAAGTGCTTGAAAACCATAAACGGGTTGATCCGGGTTAAGACTCTGGGCAAGTTCCCGATATAAGAATACTTGTCCATATATCGAATGTACCAAAAATAAAGGTTTTTTCTGACTACTGCCCGCTTGGATTTTGACCAATGAGGAAGGAAGAGCGGGTTTCACATCCTGAGTGGAATCGGCAGTATCAATTAGTTCAGCTAACTCAGCAATGGTTGGTGCATTTAAAAATTTTTGCACCGACAATTCTGCTTGCATCGTTTTGCGTACTTTGGTAATCAGGTGACTGGCTATTAAGGAACAGCCTCCTAAATCAAAAAAATTATCGTGGATACCAACCTGTTCAACGCCTAAAAAACTTTGCCAAATTTTGGCAAGCTTTTGTTCCTTTTTGTCCCGGGGAGCAGTATAAGAAGATAAGTTTGGTCTGGAAGAAAAAAGTGAAAACGAATCTTCTTCTTCCTGAGCTTCAGATTCTTCATTTCCAGCTAATTGAGACGTACCGCCAACAGCGCTCTGTTTTTGAGGATCAATCCAGTAACGATGCAGTTCAAATGGATAAGTTGGTAAAGGAACTCGATGACGCTGTTCAAGCGCATAAAATCCCGACCAATTGATTTTTACCCCGGCTGCCCAAAGTTTGCCCAAAGTCGTGAGCAAAAATGCCACATCTGATTGATTATCCTTGGATTCACGTACTGATGAAACGATAAATTGCTCTGGGGCTTTATCCGGATGTTGATTAATTAATGCACCTAAAGTCCGTCCAGGACCAACTTCAAGCAAAATTTGCGTTGGTTCCAGCAATAACTGTTGCAAACATTCATTAAAACGCACGGTATGACGTAAATGCTTGGCCCAGTAGTTAGGATCGGTCGCTTCTGCCGCTGTAATCCAATTACCGGTTACATTGGATAAATAGGGAATTTGTGGAGGCTTTAGATTAATTTTTCGGACATGCTCGGCAAACTGTTCGACAATGGGCTCCATCATTTCTGAATGTAAAGCATGGGAAGCACTTAGACGACGGCACTCTACACCTTCATCTGTAAGTTGTTTTTGTAATGCCTCAATTGCTTCAATATTTCCGGCTGCCACAGAAAGGGATGGTCTATTAGTCACAGCCAAGGAGAGTTCCTTGCCCAAATAAGCTTCTAGTTCTTTTGCGGTGAAGGGGGTAGCGAGCATAGCACCCGGTGGTATTTGCTGCTGTATCATTTGACCCTGTGCTGCCACTAGCGACAATGCATCTTCAAGCGAGAATACACCTGCCAAACAGGCTGCGACATATTCGCCAATACTATGACCAACCATCGCTTTGGGACGTACACCCCATTCCATCCACAACTGAGCAAGGGCATAGTCAATGACAAAAATGGCAACTTGGTTAATAGCCGTTTGTTGAAGTTGTTGTGTGGCTTCTTTGTTCGGATACAACAAATGACGCAAATCAAAACCGATTATCGGTTTGAGAATTTCTGAGCCAATATCCACCTGTTTTTGAAATGTCGGTTCAACTTGGTATAGTTCTAGCCCCATATTGACATACTGCGATTCTTGTTCTGAAAACATGAACACGACAGATCGTCTTTTTGATACGGAGGTAAATATTCGTTTTGGTTCCCGCTTCTCTAAAAGATTGGCAGCCTCATCAATGCTATGGCAAACCAATATTCTGCGATGGTTAAAATCTTTGCGACCTAGCTGAAGTGTATAAGCAGCATCAGCGAAGTTAAGTTCCTGATGTTGCTGGAAATATTTTGCCAGTTGTGTTGTTGCAGTTTCAAGGGCAGACTCCGTTTTTGCGGACAATACCAGTAACTGCCAAGGTCGGGATTTTCCAGAAGGTTCTTGTATTGGTGCCTCTTCTAAAATGGCATGTGCATTAGTACCGCCGACACCAAAGGCACTAATCCCAGCACGACGCGGAATTCCATCCGTTTTCCATTCTTGTAGGGTAGCATTGACATAAAAAGGACTATTAGCAAAGTCAATCTTAGGATTTGGTTTTTGAAAATGAAGAGTAGGGGGAAGTAACCGATGTTTCATAGCCAAAACAACCTTCATATGACCAATATTGGGTTTGAGTGAACCGATAGGACAAAGGTAATCAGTTTTTGGAAGTGTTGCACGAAATGCTTTAGTCAGTGCTTTGATTTCAATGGGGTCCCCTAATTTTGTACCGGTCCCCTGAGCTTCTATATATGAAATGGTTTCTGCCCCTATGCCAGCAGACGAAAGTGCTTGGATAATCGTTTCTGCTTGACCATCTACACTAGATGTGGCATAACTCATTTTGGCACTACCATCATTGGTGACGGCAGAACCTTTGATAGTGGCATAAATACAGTCGCCATCGGCTAAAGCCTTTTTGAGCGATTTCAAAACAACAATGCCCGCACCACTGGCTGGCACAAGTCCCGCAGCTTGAGCATCAAATGCTCGACTATGACCGTCTGGCGAAAACATCATACCTTCTTGGTACCAATAACCTTCTCTTTGAGGAACGCGGACAAAAATACCACCAGCCAGCACCATATCACTCTGCTCATTCAGCAAACTTTGACATCCCAAGTGAATAGCTACCAATGATGTAGAACAAGTGGTGGCAACATTTATACTGGGTCCTTTTAAGTTCAATTTGTAGGACACCCGCATGGGTATCGCATCTTTATCATTAGTTGTTGCAATATCGAAGTTACTAAAAGTGTTAAATAACTTAGGATTGGATGCTAAATTCCTAATTAAGTAGGTACTTATACCCGCACCAGCGTAAACACCAATACGACCCTCGTATTTTTCAGAATCGTAGCCCGCATTTTCCAATGCTTCCCAAGCACATTGCAGAAAAAGACGATGTTGAGGATCCATCATAGCTGCTTCTTTGGGACTGAAATTAAAAAATGAAGCATCAAACATTTCGACATCTTCCAACGCGCCATAAGCTTTAACATAACCACTATCTTGAAGCAAAGCTGGTGCGACACCTGAATTTTCTAATTCTTCATCGCCAAAAAAGGTAATGGATTCAACACCGTCTCGTATATTTTGCCAAAACTCATTGACATTGTTCGCCCCTGGAAAACGACCTGCCATACCGATTATGGCTATAGAGTCTTGTAATTTCGATTCATTCATCTGGTTTCTTCTAAATATGGGTATATTATTTATTGGGTATTCCCTTTACTACTTTTTTCGTTCTAAAAATTCCCTTATGTATATTGAGTCAGAAGGACTCTGCGTTTCAAGACGGTTTTTTTCTACGTCTTTTTGATAAGACAAAAAAACGGGATCTTGGTAAACACCTTCTTTTTCCACAAGATTGGAAAACCATTCTTTTGCCATAGCGTAAAGTTTAAAATCATAAAAACGAAGCTTTTTGATGCGCTCCAAGATATCTGGCGAAAGCTCAGATTTTTGAACCGGCTTTTTCGCACGGTTAGTATGAGGGAACGGGATTGAGTAATCCCATCCCATCATCTTGTTGAGCAGAAATATTGTTTCCGCATATTTTTCAGTAATGCCGATGAAGGCGTAATGGGTTTCGAGATTCTTTATGGCTTGCTCAAATATCTCTTCTGTACACCTCTCCTGAGCTAAAAAACCATTCTGCTTAATACTAACGGCGGTAGGCACTTCTTTTCCCGCGCGTTCTCCGTGCCAATGGGTAGCTAACCAATTGGTCGAGGTGACAATATCGTATCCGTTGTTTTCGGCATATACCACATATTGCTCTATGCCAAACTCTTCCAAAGGAATGCCGATATGTTTCTGATGTTCATTTTTTGGAATACCAGTGAGAAACCAATAATATTGTGAAAGAAATCCATCAATCGGATTGCGCAGGAAGGTAAAATAAGCACACGGTCCGGGAACAAAGTCATGAACTCCAAAGGAATTATGTCCTGTGATTACTTTGGTTTTCAGTTTTTCAGCATCGGGCAAACTAAGGTATTATATACATTCACTGATTTAATCGTATTTAATGGTATTAAATAGAAGAAAATACTAAAGAACTTTGTCGTTCAAGCAATCTACAATTCTTAGGTATTGATGAAAAAGGTTCCCCAGGAACTC
>Ga0190358_1000045_pt1 | contig 46044 bp, 36 predicted proteins | sample 48721812_MG_FD_161666 | JGI IMG/M metagenome (GOLD analysis project Ga0190358, IMG submission 161666) | Hydrothermal vent microbial mat bacterial communities from Southern Trench, Guaymas Basin, Mexico - 4872-18-1-2_MG | ecosystem: Environmental > Aquatic > Marine > Hydrothermal vents >... | reverse complement strand
GTCCCGTTTTACGAGCTGCGACGCTGGCGCGTCGTCACTGCATTCCCACGCCGGCGCGTGGGAACGAGAAAGCACCCAGGATATAATCATGAATGCACTCAAAAATCAAAGCCTTATCGTTTTTATCTTATTAATCATTGGATTGGTAATAATAATGCTAGGTGCTATTGAACTACTAACCTTTTTCAATACAAAGCCCTCCACACCACCGGTTACCGAATCACCCGCCACCAAGACTCAAATAAATACCGTTTCATTTCCCCGCCAAATACGCGATGCCATTGGTAACACCTTAACTATTCCAGCTCCTCCACAACGTATTGTTTCGCAAACGCTAGGCAGTGACGAAATTTTATTAACCTTAGCCCCCCCTTCTCACCTAGTGGCAATAAGTACATTATCACGAAATGCGAATTATAGTAATGTTGTTGAAAAAGCGCAAACTATTAAAGGGCAAGTCAGTGACAATGTCGAACACATTTTAAGCTTTAATCCCGATCTTATTTTCGTTGCCAGCTATAGCCGTGCGGAAACGGTTGAATTATTACAAGCACTGGGTGCGCCTGTATTTCGTCTGCATCGGTTTCAAAGCATTGCTGATATTAATAACAATATTAAAACCATTGGTTATGCCATCGGTGAAGAAGAACGCGCTGCTGCCCTGATTGCCCAAATGGAACAAGATATCAAAATGATTCGTGCCAACATACCTCATGGGCTACCACCGCGAATTATATCATACACTTCAGACAACTACACGGCGGGCAGTCACACCACCTTCGACGATATGGTTCACATTGTGGGCGCGATTAATCTGGCAACCGAGCAGGGCATTGAACAGCATGTCAAGATTAACAGTGAACAAATTTTAGCTTGGCAACCCGATTTTATCATTACTCATGCCGCTCCAGGTGAATTTGCAAAGGTTCGGGTAAAGATATTACAAATGCCAGCCATTGCAGCCAGTGATGCGGGTAAAAAAGGGCAGATTATTGTCATTGACAATCGGCATTTTATGTCAGTGTCACACTATATTATTTATGGAATTAAGGCATTATTTGAGGGTTTGTACCTGGTTAATGACTAAAAAATCAGATACTTTTGATAATAAAAATCTAAAATAGAAATATAGCCAGGTAGATCGGGTTAGATTTTTTTGCGATGCAAAAAAACGTAACCCGACATTTATCTGATAACTGATAACTGTTCTTTCAGGGCTTGTTGAGCGAGTTCCATTTGAATTTTCATCTCTGCCAATTGTTCATTCGCTTCATCAAAATGCCCCTCATGTCGAAACTCTTCTAACTGTCTACACAAAGTGACAACATGTCGTACCCCTAAAATAGCACTCGCGCCTTTAAGCTTGTGGGCTGCGGAAAATAAAACCTCGCCATCTTGTGAAAGAATGCCTTCCTGTAATGCCTTTAAATAAGAAGGTAATTCCTGCAAGTATAATTTTATGAGCCACTTAACTTTACTGTGGTTGATATTTTGGCGCATTTCTTCTAGGGCTTTCAAATCTAAGGGCGCATCTTTCTCAGTATCTTTGAAACTGGCTAAATTTTGAACCTCTAAACTTTTAGGCTGAACAGGTTCTAAATTTTTCGTATTCCCATTTTCCATCCAAGTATTTAATATGTGTTCTAACTGACTGAAAACTATGGGTTTGGTTAACACATCATCCATGCCGGCAGCTATACAACGCTCGTGTGTCAATTGCGTAATATCGGCAGTAAAAGCAATAATGGGAACCGAATGTTTACCTTGCTGTTTTTCAAACTCACGTATTTTAAGACTGGCATCATAACCACTCATTTCAGGCATATTACAATCCATGAAAATAATATCAAAAACTTGTTGCTTTGTCGCTTCAAATGCTTCTAAACCATTACCAACAACCTGAACGTGACAATGCAATTGTGTCAATGTCGTTTGAGCCACTTCTTGATTAATAATATTATCCTCTGCCAACAATACCTGCCACTGTATTGTGATTGTATCATCCTCATCCTCATAAAACTCTTTTTCAAATTGATTAGGTTGATCCTCAAGAACACCGAGCAAACATTCCAATAATCCAGCCCGAAATATAGGCTTGTTTAAATAACCCGCTATCAAAATATTCGTTTCTAAAGTTTGTTGCAACGTTGTCATTATGATCACTTTCAACGTTGCTAAGTTAGGATCAGCCTTAATTTTCCGCAATAAATTGAGGCTATCTTCTGAGCCTGGTACTTCTGCATCAATCAGTTCCGCATCAATTAAGACAAATTGATAAGGCTGACTAGAAATAGCTGCATCACGGAGCAATGTCAAGCATGAGTAACTGAAACTCACCGCCTCTACCGCCATCTGCCAAGCACGAGTTTCATTGAGTAAGATTTTTCGATGGCTCACATTATTATCAACAATAAGTAATTTAAGTCCAAATAAAGCATTCGGCTTTTCCCCGCCAACATGATTGGATAATAAGGAGGTTGTTTTTTTAACTTTTTTAAATGGAATATTAAACCAGAAAGTACTCCCATATCCATAAATGCTTTTTAAATCAATCTCTCCCCCCATTTTTTGGACCAATTGACGAGAAATATATAAACCTAGCCCGGTGCCTTGATACTGCATTTTAGAATCATCACTCTGAAAATACAATTGAAACAATTGCTTACGAGCATCTGGTTTAATACCAATGCCAGTATCAACCACTTCAAAATATAAAAGCACCTCATCTGAAGTTTCGTTAATCACTGACAGGCGTAATAACACTTCACCTTGATTAGTAAACTTAATCGCATTACCAAATAAATTATTGATAACTTGCCGCAAACGATTAGGATCACCCAATAACTTTTCAGGCATGATAGGTGGCAATTGACATAATATTTCCAATCCTTTACCTTGAGCAGAAACCGCAAATAAACTCACCATTTCCTCAACGACGGCGCGAGGATCAAATTCAATCATATTAAGACTCAACCCTTTGCCCGCTTCAATTCTCGAAAAATCTAAAATATCATTAATCACCGTCAGTAATGCCTGACTCGCATTTTCTACCATCTGAACATAATGTTCTTGTTGGTGCGTCAACTTCGTTTTATGTAACAATTCAGCCATACCCAGAACGCCATTCATCGGTGTGCGAATTTCATGGCTCATAGCCGCTAAAAATAGGCTTTTAAAACGATTAGCAGATTCTGCCGCCTCTTTATTTCGTTGTAATTCAATCTCAGTTCGTTTACGAGCGGTCATATCATGCAAACAAACCAGAATGCGCGACTCACCTTCCCATTTAATAGGAGATAATTGCAATTCACCGATATGAGGCTCGCCTTTTAAATCCTTAAATTTAAACTCAGTTTTACTTTCTAAACTTTTAAAAGAAAGACAAAAGCTTTTCCCAACCAATCCACCCCTTGGTGCCTGGTAAAGTTTCTCTGCCGAAGGGTTAACAAAACGAATCATACCCTCTTCATCACAAACAAACACTGCTTCATAACTATTATCAATAATAGAACGAAAATTCACCTCACTTTGTCGTAACGATTCCTCAGACTGTTTGTGTGCCAAAGTACCCCGAATGCTATCACCTATTATATTCAATACCGAAATCTCATAAGATGACCACCATTGATATTCGCGATGACAATCATCTAAGCCGATGAATCCCCAAAACTGCCCTTTAAAATGAATCGGTATAATTAAAATAGAAAGCACCTGATATGAGGCTAAAAAAGAACGACAGGGTTCAGGAAAATCTTTAATCAACCCGGTAATCGGCTCGTCTTTTTCAAGCGTGTCATACCAACCTGGTTGGTAATAAGCATAAGAGATGTTATTTAACTTATGGGAAGTCTGGTAAGGTTTATATTTTTCATTAACCCAGAAAAAACGTTCCTTAATAACAATCTCACCCGTCGCTGCTAGCACATCATTTTCAAAAATATAAGCCCGATCCACACCCATAAGACGGGCTAAAGTTTTCAAAGCAATGTTAATAGCCTTATCATAATTAGATATGGTTAACAAAGTATGCGTGATTTGAGCGATACCTTGACAAATATATTGTTGTTCATGCAAGCTTTCATCAATACGCTTACTTTCAGTAATATCCGTATTCGTTCCCACCATGCGATAGGCACAACCTTGTTTATCATGTACCACGCTACCGCGCACATTCATCCAACGAATTGAGCCATCCTTTTTTAATAGACGGTATTCTTCATCAAATTGAGAAATAGGTTGTCGCAAATAATCCAAGAAAGCCTTGCGTAAGCGTTTGACATCTTTGGAGTGAATAACAGACATCCAAGCTTTTAATGGATTAGACAGTTCTGTATCGGTTAAACCGAGCAAAACTTTTAGATGAGGACCTAAATACATATCTTTGGTTTTAAGATTCCAATCCCACACCCCGGTTTTGCCGGCACGAACGGCTAACAGATAGCGTTCTTGACCCAGTTTTATCGCCTCTTCAGCTTCTCTACGTTCCGTGATATCGTAGGCAATTTCTAAACGAACCATTCGTCCATCAACCCAACGAATAGCTCGATCATGTACCTCATACCACCTGTTAGTCAAATGACTATGACATTCCCACTTATGTAAACCACTAGGAACCCCCTCTTCGTTAAGAACTTTATGTTTGCTACAAAAAGGACAAGGATGATTTTGTTTAAGAAAAGTCTGCCTGCAGATTTTTCCAACGAGATTACCAAACATGGTTCGACCATACTGATTTTCATAAAGAATTTCATAAGTTTCAACATCAGCAACATACACAAGCGCATCCAGACTATCAAGTATCAATAATAAATGTTGGTGAATCGCTGGCTCGACTGGTAGTGATGATGATAAATTATTTTCCACAGTTATCTTCTCCAGGGTATAAGAGAAATCCGATTCCAAAAATCGGATTTCTTACTATGTTTTAAAACCTATCCTGTCTGCTTATTAAAGTACCCACTCCTTCATCCGTCAAAATTTCCAATAACACTGCATGTTCAACACGCCCATCAATAATATGGGCAGTCTGCACACCCCCTTGCACTGCCTCTAAGGCACAATGTATTTTAGGCAACATACCCCCTTTAATTGTACCTTCCTCAATAAGGGCTTTTACTCGTGTCGCATTCAAACCGGTTAACAATTCTCCTGATTGACTTAAAACGCCAGCAGTGTTAGTCAATAGCATCAACTTTTCAGCTTTCAAAACCTGTGCTATTTTACCCGCCACTAAATCCGCATTAATATTATAAGATTGCCCATCATCACCAACCCCAATGGGCGCAATCACCGGAATAAAATCACCCTGAATCAGCAAATCAATTACGGAAGTATTCAAACTAACCACTTCGCCCACATGCCCTATATCAATAATTTCTGGTGCATTCATTTCCGGATTATCACGGGTAAAAGTCAATTGACGAGCACGAATTAAATCGGCATCTTTACCTGTTAGCCCCACTGCTGCACCGCCTTGACGATTAATTAGGGTGACAATCTCTTTATTCACCAAACCACCAAGCACCATTTGTACGACATCCATTGTATCACTATCCGTCACGCGCATTCCTTGAAAAAATTCAGTTTCCTTACCCAAACGCTTTAATAAATGCCCGATTTGTGGACCGCCTCCATGCACCACAATAGGATTCATACCCACTCGCTTCATCAAAATCACATCACGGGCAAAGCTATTTTTGAGTGTTTCATCGATCATCGCATTGCCACCATATTTGATGACAAACGTTTTACCAACATAACGGTTAATATAAGGTAATGCCTCAATTAAAACATGGGCAATATTTTTTGCAGAAGAAATAGTTAGGCTCATAATAATTATTGAGAATTAAGAATGGAGAATTGGGAATTGATATTGTAGGGGCAATCCCTTGTGGTTGCCCTTTTCGGAATTCATTGCGGGTGCAGAACACCTATAGAAATCCGATTTTTGGAAAAATCGGATTTCTCAATGGCTTGAAGATTTTCGCACGAAGGCACTAGTTTGCAAACGGATACCAGCATAAATTCATCATTGAATCCGTTCATGTTCCAGACGAATCATTTCCTTAAATGAGTTACTGAGCAGGTTCCAGTCCGCAATATCGACACGAATGGGAAGATCAGATTCACTAAATGCCTCTTTTATCTTCCCATAAAGTGAAACATCCAAAGGGCTATCGCTTATTAATACGATATCCAAATCGGAAAAAGGCTTCAGCCCTCGCCTATGTACCCGAGAACCAAAAGCCCAAACTTCATAATTAGGTACCCAACGTTGTAGGATATGATGTACTCTATCTAAATGTTGTGCTTCCAAAAAGATCATGAATTTCTTTGTTTTAAATTTTGCAACAATGCCTTGACATCTTGAATAAAAATCAATGCCGTTTTATAGACTATGGCAGCTTTGTTTTCATCATAAGCGTGAGAAGTGATATTGCGTTGTCTTCGATATTCAAACCAAGCTTCAGGGTTATTTATCAAACTACGTTCAGCCGCTTCTCGTATCATCTCTTTAAAACCCATTGCATCAATACTGGCTGGCGTTTGTGAATCTATTTCCAGTTGGCGTTTGAGCATTTTCCAAGATAATTCATAAGTGTACTCAAAACGCTGGATGACACTGTCTCGTACTTCTTCATCATCAGGTACGCCTTGCGAACGTTTAATAGCCCGTTCCAAACTTTTTAAAGCTTTTTCTAAAGAAGTGAGATCAAGCATATTAATATTAAGTGCAAACTGACTTAAAAAGTCATTTTATAGAGGAATTAAACGAAGTAAGTTACAAACTAGCTTCAATGATAAAAAGTATATCATGTTTGGTTGGTGAAGTATTCTTTGGCTTCTGTTTGATGTAGAATAATATTAGGGTAAAGAAATCCGATTTTTTCCAAAAATCGGATTTCTAAGCTCAAAAATGAATAGTGGGATAGGTTCATCTAAAAATCAACCATTAGCAGTATAATTGCAATGACAACGTTTCAAATAAATATCAGCGACGCTATCAAGTGAATTTTTCTTTAAACATTTTTCAAAGCATTGTGCCGCCTGACTATAATCATTTTGTTCATAGCATGATAAAGCTTGAGTAAAGATTTCTTTAGTCGCTAATTTACCCGCTTTATTTTCCGGTAAATCCGCATCAAAAACTTCATAAACTGTCACCAATTGCGATTTCCCTTTCACTTTGACTTTATCAATCATACGAATCGCATAATCTGCTGGATTTTGCAAACGTGAATAAGTTTGATGACTAATAAGTAATGACACATCATAATTTTTAGTCAAGCCCTCAATACGGGAAGCCAAATTAACCGCATCACTAATTACCGTACCATCCATGCGTTGGTGTCCCCCCACAGTACCTAGCATTAAAGAACCTGTATTGATACCAATGCCAATACGAATCGGCACATAATTCCTTTCAAGACGGTGTTCATTATACCCTACCAATTGCTCAAGCATTTCAATCCCAGCTTTCAGCGCCTCATCTGCGCTACCACTAAACAAAGCCATAACCGCATCACCAATGTATTTATCAATAAAACCATCATGCTCAATAATCACCGGTTCCATACAACTCAAATAGCTATTGATAAACCTAAAATTATCTTCGGGAGTCATATTTTCCGAAAGGGTAGTAAATGAACGTATATCAGAAAATAAAATCGACATATCCTTCTCAACTTGATCACCCAACTGTACTTCCATGATACTTTCTTTATTCAAAAACTGGAGAAATTGACGCGGAACAAAACGACTATAAGCCATATTCAATTTAGACAATTGTAGATGTATTTTAATCCTCGCTATCAATTCATGTTTTGAAATCGGCTTAGTCAGATAATCATTCGCACCCGATTCTAATCCTTCTACTAAATCAGACACTTGATTTTTAGCCGTTAACATCAAAACAGGCAACTCATTAAGTGGAAACTGTTCACGGATTTTACGACAAACTTCATAACCGGTCATTTTAGGCATCATGACATCCAGCAAAACAAGGTCCGGTTTATAACCTTTCTCTATTTCCGCTAATGCATCTATTCCATTAGTCGCGCGGGAAATAGCATAATTTTGCAGCGTCAAATGATTAATCAATACCTGAAGATTGACCAATTCATCATCAACCACCAAAATTTTGAAAGCACCCTGATTTAAATGTTCTAGTGATACATCGCGACTCACTTCTGCTGACAAATTTTCAATCATTAAAGAATCACGACTGAGTGATGATTGATCTAACGAATTATTTTTTTGATCAGCAATCGGCAAAGTAAAGGTAAAGCGTGAACCAACACCAGGTTCTGAAGCCACCGAAATTTCGCCCCCATGCAATTCCACCAACTTTTTAGTGACGGCTAAACCTAAACCAGTGCCACCGTACAATCGTGCTGTAGAACCATCTGCTTGTTCAAAAGACTCAAAGATAGTTTCCAATTTATCCTCTGGAATACCGATGCCGGTGTCAAAAACGCTTGCTGCAATAAAATCCTCCTGAATTTCAGCAGAAATTTCTACGCGACCCCCATCTGTAAATTTAATAGCATTACTGATCAAATTATGCAAAATTTGTTGTAAACGATTTTCATCAGCGTAAGCCGATGGCAAATCTGAAGAAATGGTATTAACAAATTTTAAATCTTTCTTGCCAAGTAATGGCTTACTCAGTGTAAACACGACTTCAGTAATTTCTCGCATTCCCACTGATTTCAGTTGTAATTCAATATTTTTATGTCTCAGTTTAGAGAAATCAAGAATATTATTAACCAAATTAGCTAAACGTCGTCCACTGACAACAATCATCATTAAATTTGCACGAGTTTTTTCCGGTAAGGTACCAGTTGCCCCATCAATTAGAGAATCCGCAATACCAATAATACCATTAAGGGGAGTACGCAATTCATGGGAAGTATTAGCCAGAAATTCATTTTTTAGCTTATCTAGGTGCTGTAATTCGGTATTTTGCTCTTCAAGAGCCTCAAAAGAAGCCTTCAACTGTTTTGCCATACTATTAAATGAGTAAGCCAGTTCTCCTAATTCATCAGAACGCTCAACAGGTAAAGTTTGGTCCCATTTACCACCTGATAATTTTTTAGCAACCTCGTTTAGACGCAAGATAGGTTGAACAATCCATTTAGAAGTTAAGACACCAATTAGCGTGGCTAACACTAAGGCTATCAGCGTTAAAAGCAAAGTGTTATAAGTATTGGCTTGAATTCTCTCCAAGAAATCCGCTTCGGGTACGACCACCACAATGAGCCAATCCAAATCGAATTGATTATGAAAAGGAGAGACATGAACGAGTTGCCGTTGTCCAAGATGTGAGAAATAATTCTGTTCGCTGCGATGAATTTGAGCAAAGTTACCATAATGACGATTTAAATACCTAGCGGTGGCTTGAATCAATTTTTCTTGGACATCAAAGGCTTTAAGGCGTTGCTTGTTTTCATCAAACGAAGGATAAGTAAATGACCCCCCTACTAATAGTCCAGAGCGTTCTACAATAAATGTTTTTCCAGATTGACCGATTTTTAAACTCCGCAAAAAGTCACTGATTCTTGTTAGAGTAAAATCCGATCCTAAAACGCCCTGTAAACGCCCTTTTTCATCTTTGAAGGGATAAACAAAACTCATACCGAGTTGTTCTGTACCTTTAGAACCAATAAATTGGTAAATATCAGTCCATACGGGTTTACCAGCCTTGACTGCTGTTTGATACCAAGGGCGGATTCGCGGATCGTATTTAGTTGGATTGAAAAGATCGGTTGCCTTGCCTTGTTTATCTAAACGATAATCTTGCATAAAACCACCTGTCTTACTATCTTTAAGATTATAGGCTAAACCTCCATCATCTAATCTTTGCAACGCAATATATTCACCCCGCTCATTACCACAATAAATATAACTAAGTTCATCAAATACTTGGCTCTGTTTAAAAAGATAAGGCAACCAACTTCGCAAATTCGTTAAATCTAATTGATCATTATAAATCGCATTAGCATTAATATTGACTACAAGAGAGGGAATATCTAAATAAGTATTAATATATTGTTCAATGCGTGCTGTGATTTCACTATGTAACTGATTCGCAAGATCATTTATCGCTTCTTGTCCATTACGAAATGAAAGATAACCGGTGATTCCGACCGCCAAAAGAATTTGGATTATAAAAGGTACGATCATGATCACTCGGATATGAGTCACTCGGCTAGAAATTTTGGAAGCTAGGCGGTTGATAGCTTTAATTAACATAATAATGATTAATCATTTAAACGGGCTGCACGACGTTTCCGCAATTCCACCAGGGTTAATACGGGTCCAGAAATAGCATACACCAAAAAACCTAAAAATAAAATGGGAGGGGGATCAATTGATACCAGTACAAATAGCATCACCATAATTAGCACCGTAAAAAATGGCACCTGTCCTTTCAAGTCGAAATTTTTAAAACTATGGTAGCGAAAGGTGCTAACCATTAAAAAACCCATCAATACTGTGATAATCCAGGCAGGTAAAGCTAAAACGGAACCTTCTATTTTATAATCTGTACACAACCAAACAAAGCTCGCCATAACCGCAGCCGCAGATGGACTCGCGAGTCCCTGAAAATAGGCTTTATCCACTTTGCCTACTTGAGTATTAAAACGTGCTAAACGGAGTGCCGTTGCAGCAGTATAGATAAAAGCCGCTAACCAGCCAAGCTTGCCTAATAAATTAGATAAATCCGCTAAAGAGGATAACGACCATTCATATACAAGCAAGGAGGGGGCAAGCCCAAAACAGACCAAATCAGAAAGGCTATCATATTCTGCCCCAAAAGCACTTTGAGTATTCGTTAGGCGAGCCACGCGCCCATCAAGACCATCAAGAATCATACCCACAAAGATGGCGATGGCAGCGGCTTCAAAACGTCCATTAATGGCTGCCACTATGGCATAAAAACCTGAAAAAAGGGCAGCGGTGGTAAATAAGTTAGGTAATAGATAAATACCTCTACGCCGTTTGGGTTTTTCCGCTTGTTCTATTTCATTAGTCATTTTATTAATTGGGAATGGGGAATGGGGAATGGGAAACGGGGAATGGGGAACGGGGCAAGTTTCACAATGATCTCGCTTCGCTCGGAACGAGGTTTCACAATTAATAAGTTTCTTAATTCAATTCCCATTCCCCATTTCCCATTTTAATTTTTAGTTTTATCCACTAATTTATTGGCTTTAATCCAAGGCATCATATCACGCAATTTAGTACCAACTTGTTCCAGTTGATGCTCACGCGCGAGGCGACGTTTCGCCTTAAATGTCGCTTTACCCGTCATATTTTCCATAATAAACTCACGGGCAAATTCACCCGTTTGAATTTCCTGGAGAATTTTACGCATTTCAGCCTTGGTTTCCTCAGTAATAATGCGTGGACCACGGGTCAAATCACCATATTCTGCGGTGTTGGAAATGGAATAACGCATATTAGCAATACCGCCCTCATACATGAGATCAACAATCAGTTTGAGTTCGTGCAAACATTCAAAATACGCCATCTCTGGCGCATAACCCCCCTCTACCAGTGTTTCAAATCCTGCCTGTGCCAAAGCGGTTAAACCACCACACAGTACCGCTTGTTCACCAAACAAATCCGTTTCAGTTTCTTCACGGAATGTCGTTTCAATCACACCCGCACGTCCACCACCATTCGCCGAAGCATAAGATAGCGCAATCTCTCTAGCCTGTCCCGAACCATCCTGAAATACCGCAATCAAACAAGGCACACCCGCCCCCTGGCTATAAGTAGAACGCACCAAATGCCCAGGACCTTTAGGCGCAATCATAATCACATCCAAATTTTGACTCGGCTCAATCTGCTCAAAATGAATATTAAAACCATGAGCAAAAGCAAGTGCTGAACCACTTTTGATATGAGGCGCAATCTCTTCCCTGTAAATTTGCGCCTGATGTTCATCCGGTGCTAACATCATCACCACATCCGCCCAAGCAACCGCTTCTTTCACAGGCATACTTTGTAAACCCGCGCTCTTCACCTTCTGTTCAGACGCAGAACCACTACGCAATCCAACAACTACTTCCACACCAGAATCATGCAAATTATTAGCATGGGCATGTCCCTGCGAACCATAACCAATAATAGCAACCTTTTTGCTTTGAATAATGGATAAATCAGCGTCTTTATCGTAATAAACGTTCATTTAAAATTCCTATTTGTCAGGATGAGTAAAGATGGTAAAAATACACAAGAAATCCGATTTTTGAAAAAATCTGATTTTTAAAGTGTTCAAAAAATGGTATTGTTCAGTATAACAAAATTCTTAAATCTTGCTTCTTTCCAAGCGTCGGTAAGTAATTGATTCGGTTAAATGTGAAGTTTCTATATTTTCACTATCCGATAAATCTGCAATGGTCCGTGCCACTTTTAAAATTCGATACCAAGCACGCGCCGATAAACCTAATTGTTCAATCGCAGTATCCAATAAACGTTCATCGTTTTCATTTAAACAACAAAATTGTTCAATCTCTCGATTACCTAACAAATTATTTGCCTTGCCACTACGTTTTAATTGTATCTCTCTTGCAGCAACAACACGGGCGCGAACAGAAGCGCTACTTTCCCGCACAGCATCTTGACGTAATTCGGCGCGGGGCAAGTTAGGAACTTCTATATGTAAATCAATTCTATCTAATAAAGGACCCGATATTTTAGCACGATAACGCTTAACTTGTTGAGGAGTACACTGACAACGATTACTTGAATCACCCAGGTAACCACAAGGGCAAGGATTCATCGCCGCAATCAATTGAAAATTAGCGGGAAATTCAGCCTGTTGAGCGGCGCGAGAAATCACAATATGCCCTGATTCTAACGGTTCGCGCAAAACTTCCAAAACCCGTTTATCAAATTCAGGCAATTCATCTAAAAATAAAATGCCATTGTGAGCCAATGAAATTTCACCAGGACGCGGATGACTGCCACCGCCTACCAGGGCAACGCCAGAAGCAGTATGATGCGGTGCCCGGAAAGGACGAATACCCCACACACTGGCATCAAATCCCCCCACTGCAATAGAAGCAATCGTCGCCGTTGACAATGCTTCACTTTCTACCATCGGGGGCAAAATGCCAGGCATACGACTTGCTAACATGGTTTTGCCCGTTCCAGGCGGTCCAAGCATTAATAAATTATGCCCCCCAGCTGCGGCAACTTCTAAGGCGCGTTTAGCATGATGTTGACCGCGAACATCATTTAAATCGGCTATATGAAGAATAGCCGTAGCGAGACTTGGTGTATTTTCGGTGGAGTAAGGTGTAATCGGTGTCGTCTTTTGTAAATGAGTGCAAATATCAAGTAAATGTTTAATTGGCAGAATAGATACATCACTAACCATACTGGCTTCAGTCGCATTATCAAAAGGAACAACGACTTGCCGCTGGGCATTACGCGCCTCTAATGCCATTGGCAATATACCGCGTACTGGACGCAATTCACCATTTAAAGCCAATTCACCAATAAACTCATATTGCGACAAATCATCACTTGGAATTTGTCGAGAGGCAGCGAGTATGCCCAAGGCGATAGCAAGATCAAAGCGCCCGCCTTCTTTAGGTAAATCAGCAGGGGCTAAGTTGATAGTGACGCGCTGGAGTGGAAACTCAAATTCGCAATTAAGCAAAGCACTCCTAACGCGATCTTGACTTTCTTTAACAGCAGCCTCTGGCAAGCCAACAATAGATAAACGTGGCAAACCATTGGTCAAATGCACTTCAATAGTGACCGGGAGGGCTTGAATGCCGACTTGGGCGCGACTGTGAACAATAGCTAAGGAAGACAGGGCAATTACTCTGTAGTTAAATTAGATTGATCGGATGAAAGCGATTTTTCCGCCTCAAGGGCTGCTACTCGCACTTCAAGGGCTTGTAAACGAAAACGAGTGCGTTCTAACACGGCACTTTGTACTTCAAATTCTTCTTGCGTGACTAAATTCATTTTGCGTAGTGCCGAATCCAGGGCAACTCGTAAATTTTTTTCTAAATCTTTATGTAAACTGAATAATCCCCTGGGTAATGTTTCAGTAAACTGTTTAAAAAAAGTATCGAAATTGGTAGCGGTATTCATATTTTAAATATCTCCATAAAATTTTACACCTATTTTAACCATTTCACGCCCTTGTGCTTTACGCCTTTGATTAACTTCGCGTAGCGAATGAACGCACCCGCAATATTCTTGTTGATAAAAACGCTCATTTTTAGCAATCTCTATCATACGTTGTGAGCCACTTTTTTTGCGCCAATTATCAATCCAATAAGTTAAATTAGGGTACAATCCGGCAGCGCGTAAGCCGGATTCATTAACCTGTTTCATATCCTTCCAACGGGATATGCCCATAGAACTCGTAAATACTTTAAAACCATTTTCGTGTGCATACAGGGCAGTACGCTCCAAACGCATATCAAAGCATACCGTACACCGCTCCCCCCGCTCCCCGTCAAATTCCATACCTTTAGTACGTTCATACCATTCATCCATATCATAATCAGCATCCACAAAAGGTATATTATATTTTTTAGCAAAGCATTTATTTTCTTCTTTGCGGATTTCGTATTCTTTAAGTGGATGAATATTGGGATTATAAAAAAAAATGGTGTAATTTATACCTGAAACCCGTAATGTTTCCATTATGCTTCCAGAGCAAGGGGCACAGCAAGAATGCAATAAAATACGTTTTTCGCCATTAGGCGGTTGAGTTAATAAAAATTCAGACATTAGATTTGCTCACACATTTTTAACTGATATATTATTTTACATTATAATTAATTTATGAACGACTTACAAAACTCCAAGAACGGGAATTGTGAATGGGGCAACGAAAGTTGCCCTAATATTTTTATGAAAAAATAAATTCTATCATTATTATTCCCAATTCCCAATTCTAAATTCCAAATTAAATTATTAATTAATAATTAGCCATTAATATTAATAATTGAAATAATAATAACTAATCAGCCTTGAAATAAATTGCAAGGCTAAAGCCAGGTAGGTTAGATTTTTTGGCGCAGTAACCGACATTTACCTTTTATCTAGGGTCCCTAAAGTCTGTGCAACGGCTGCCTCATTGAAAAAAGTTTTTCAGGCAAAAGTTTGTTCCCGCGTTGAGTATATAGATTAGGACTTACGCATTGACAAGATAATAATTTTATGAAACTGTTAAAATTCAATGTGTTACAAAATTTGTACTGAGCTATTTTTTGATAATTTTCACAAATTGAGTTAAGTGTAAAATTTTATAACTATATGATTTTTATAAAGAAAACATTTTTTTAATTTGTCAATGCGTAAGTCCTATAGATATTCAAAAAAAATAAATTCTTAGAAACCAAATTTCTTTAATATTTATAGAAATAGTCTTTTTGCCAAAAATAGTATTTCTAATGGCACTCTGAACATTAAATTTTTTGGAATAAATCTTTTAACATTTTTATACGGCAGCTCCCAAGTTTTTTCAAAAAACGTCGGTGCAGATAAAATGTTAAAACACTTTTTCGTACCAACATATGATTTAGTCCATATGAAAATACAACCCACTTATATCAATTGGAACCAAGCATTAATTTCCTATTTTACCACGGGTATGCCGCAAGGAAGTCAAATCTATCTCACTATTGATGGTAATGTTTTGGAGAGCATTGGTAACAATTTATCATCTCCTGAAATAGGTAGTAATTCCTGTGCGGACTTTTGTGCTGCTGTAAAAAAAGAAGTTATTGTTGATGGACAAGTTAAGTTAAGCCATTTACAAGGGCGGAATGAGCAGGGCTTGCCAAAAAGTGTGGCTTTTTTAGGTGCAATGGTTTTAGCAGCTTATCGGATGGCAGAAGATGAAGAAGTCAATCAAAGCAACTTTTTTCGGCGATTTAAGGAAATACTTGATTTACCGATTTCAGAACCTAGTCGTCCCCTTGGTATGAAATCAGGTGCAGAAGAACCATTATGGCAAGACTGGGCACTTTGGTTAAGACAAAAGGGTTTTATACCATCAGCCCAACGAGGCGAGGGTTCAAGAATTTATATTAATTATTCCATTTCACAAACTCTATTGCGTCAAAGTGACAAAGACCAATTGTGCAAAATTTTCCATGAAAAACAGTGGAAAACACAATGGGACGAACAAACACTCATTGTGCGTATCCGTCAAGAAACAACCAGATTCTCTCAACATTTGCAGGAATTGTTCACGAGTTATCAATTTAAGTCTCGTTATGAAGCCATTTCAGAAGCCATACATGAAGTTTATGAACAATGGCACAGTGCGGGATGTCCAATCACTTTAAAAGCAACATTGACCCAGAGCCGTCACCTTTTTGCCGGCTTATACCGTACTGAAGATGTATTTTCCGGGACAATAGAGTATTTTATTTACCCTAAGCAACCTCGAAAACGACAGCTGAAACAAATAGAAATTCAACATAAAGACGGTATTGATAACCTGATAGAAGAACGTCCCGGTTGGTATGAGCCAATGGAAGGGGTAATCAGTGATGATGAAATAGAAAAAGGGGTAAAATATCTCATCCATGCTTCAGAAGAACTTGATGATCTCATTTTACCACAACATGATTTTTGGATTCTGGTTTCTGATCCAACCAATCCAGAGTCTGTTGACTACGCTTCTTGGGGCGCACCGCAATTAGGTAAAACATTTGTTTTATTATGTCAGCAAGAACTGCTTTCACAATTAGAGTTTTTGCAAAGCGAACATTTATTGAAATGGAATCGTCAATTGCACCCCTTTGGTGAAAATAGTAACTGGATAGAACTGCATGAATGTATGGTGACTTCGCCAGCTTGGGAAGGTGTTTTTGGTGTTTTTATTAAAAATCAAGTACTTAAATACGCATTGCAACCCAATGATCAATTATCAGTAAATTTTTCAGGCGGTTTACGTGTTCCCAATTTGGGGGCATGGTTAGTTGATCATGCGCCGCAAGTGACTATTTTTGGTTTTTACCCGACAGTCGAATTAAAAGTCACTCGACTACTGGATAATGCGCTCATTTCTGAAGAGGTGCAAAAAACAAATATTCCCATTTCACTCAATTTTTCAACGCCGGGTGAGTATATTATTGAAGCAACTCATGCTGGTGAATCAAGCGAGCGATTAATTCAGATAGTTGATTGGGATAAATTATCAATGACAACACCGCAAAATCGTGAAATGTTATCCATTGGTGATGAACAGATTTGTGGTAGTATAATTGGAAACAAGACTGATCAGGCTTCAGAAAAATCTGTTATAAAAGTAAAACCGAACGAGAAACCCATTAAAGAAGTGAAAAATACCGATCATTCTTCTGATAAACCTGTTGGTAAAACCAAACCGTTAAAAAAGTCATCTAAAAAGCAACAACTTTCACTATTCTGACGTTAAATGGAGTTCAAAGCTTTAGCTTTGATCCCTTTCCAAAGCTGAAGATTTGGACTCCAAGTACCATAGAAAGGTAGGTAATATGTCACAATTACAACGTTGGTACAAAGGGTTTTCTTATCGAGGAAGCCCTCAAATACTTGTTGAACAAATCGCTAATCAAGTTCAACTGCATAACCTGAGTCAAGTGATACCTCTTTTACGCATAGAAAAAGACGTAGGAGCTCGCAAACCATTTTACTTTTTCTTAGCCATTGAAAGTACACAACCGGATGAAATTCCCACCGAAGTTAGTGAATCACATTTATTAGAACTGAATTATTTTAAAAAGCCAGTTAAGAATCCAATTAATTTTAAGACTAGTTTGAATTATGAAGAAATAAAATCTATGGTAGGTATTGCCCATGATGTTCATAATTACACTCACAATATCCCTTATCAACCTAAACCCGTTAGCAGTGACAATCCTTTTTATTTCGCAGCATCATTAATAACGAGTCAACTATATCTACAAGATGATGGTAAAGATTTTTCACAGCAATATGAACGACTTTTGTATTGGCTATCCGCCCTAGGTGCTGGTTCTTGGGAATCCTTTAAGATAGCCTGTCAATCCCTAGAATTGGCAGAACCAGGACGTATCTTACGGCGACTCAAATTATTAGGTCATCTTGAATCTTCGGCTGATGGCTCAAAATGGTCAATGTCCAAAATCGCACTGGTTAAAGTGAGCTCACAATCTGAATCTCAAGAATTTGCATTATGTGGGCAACGTAGTTTAAAATTAGTGCAAAGATTAGAACAATTGACAACGGTGACATCAATTAACCAAAGAGATGCCCCCCCTTCCATTCAGCTTCAATTGGCTCATTCAAAAAACGTTTCTTATCTGATTGAACAGATAACTGAATTTTCTCTCATTGATGCTGGCGAATCCTCAAGTCAGTTAGCGAATATCTTACCGAATATAGATACTTGGCAACAGAATCTCAGAAACTTACAAGGGATTGTGCCAAGTCTCTACGACTGGAAATACTTTAATGGCAATGATTTTGTTGATTGTGTTTCTCCAAAAGAGACTGGTATGTACCAACTGTCTCCAAGGGAAATAAATAACACCTTCACTCGAACTCTTTTTTATGATCAACCTAATGACAAGTGGCTACAAGGTGATTGGTACGGTTTGCGTTTTTTAGCCTTATACCATAATCAAGACATTTCTTGTATTGCCCATTACAACAAAACGACAGAAAATTTAGCAATACCCTTAGATCAACGATGGCCAGAAATTTATGAAAGGGCCTTAGTTTTGGCATCAGGGCTATTGCCTACCTATCAGCGAACTGAACAAAGTTGGTGGCTCGTTTATAAACGCATCAGTTCAAAATTAGCGACTCAACTGACTGATAAATTAGGAATTAGACTACACAACGATGATTGAGGAACTTTATAACCATGCACGACTTAATCGGCGCGTATCAAAGACTTGATCGCATTTATCAACTATATATAAAAAGTGCTTTTCCATTGCGCTATCGCGCCATCGCGGAAGAGCGCGACAATTTGCTACGGCGCACTGGCATCATTAGCCAACCAGCATTAGTTGAGCCAATGCCTATTTATCCTTCATCAGAAATGGATTTATCAACAGCCGCAGCCCAATTACCCCCTGAATATCGTGATATTGCACAATTGGGGCAAACGCTCTTTGAGCCATGCGTAAAACTCTATAAGCATCAATGGGAAAGTATGCAGCAAGTCTTAGAAAATGATAAAGACTTGGTTGTCACTACCGGTACTGGTTCAGGTAAAACAGAATGTTTTCTTTTGCCATTACTTGCCAAGTTAGCCTATGAGTCTCAAACCTGGGCGGCGAATACGCAACCGCCGGAAAATCATCATTGGTGGCAGCATTGCTGGGAAGCGAATAAAAAACAGCGAGTTTCTCAATGGGCGCATACGCCTCGCCCTAAAGCACTCCGTGCCTTAATTCTTTATCCGCTTAATGCTTTGGTTGAGGATCAACTGCGAAGATTAAGAAAAACCCTTGAACATCAGAAGGTACACGACTGGCTTGATCAAACACGGGGCGGAAACCGCATTACTTTTGGACGCTATACCTCGCAAACGTTTATCGCAGGAGATAGTGCAAAAAAACCAAAAGTTAATCAATTGAGGGAGGAACTCAATAAGCAAGAAGAGCAACAAAAACAAATACTTACCGATTTACAACAAGAACAGCGTGATCCTGATTTACCCTACTACTTTCCGCGTGTTGACGGCGGTGAAATGTGGTCACGTTGGGATATGCAGGATGCTCCGCCTGATATTCTAATTACTAACTACTCAATGCTCAACATTATGATGATGCGGAGTATGGAAGATAATATTTTTGATGCCACTCGTGATTGGTTGGCTGAACCCAATCATCCAGAGCGTCAATTTACTCTGATTATTGACGAACTTCATACTTATCGCGGCACGCCGGGCACTGAAGTCGCCTATATTTTACGCTTACTATTATTGCGTCTTGGTTTAACACCTGATTCTCCTAATTTGCGAATTTTAACGACGACGGCAAGTCTTGATGATAGCGTGGCAGGACGAAAATTTTTGCGGGAATTTTTTGGGCGTGATAATTTTGCTTTTATTAAGGAAGAACAAACACCCGCGAAGCAAAATGCACGTTTCTCGCTGGCAACACATCAACCCGATTTTGCCAAATTTGCCCAGTCCATTCAGCCTGATCCCTTTGAACCAATGCGACCACCTAATCCTGAAGGCGATAAAGAAAAAACGGCGATGTCTCAATTGGCAACACAGTTAGGGCAACCTATCTCATCCAAACTGACAACCGCTCAACTATTAGGTGATGCCCTCAAAAAAATGGATGCTGATGATGCATTGCGTGATGCTTGTCAGGCGGCGAATCAGGGTAAAATTCGGGCGACTCGTGTCGAAACATTAGATAAGCAATTGTTTCCAGATGCGACAAAGAGCCATTTAGTCTCTGATGCCATGCGTGGATTACTCCTAGCTTTAGGTCTGTCTCAACTGACTACCAGCGAGCGATCACCGCAACCAGTGCGAGGACATTTGTTTTTTCATAATTTACAAACGCTCTGGGCTTGTTCTAATCCTGATTGTACTGATTCTGTTATTGATCAACAACAACGACAAAAAAAATCGAATCCGCCCACCGTCGGGGCTATTCATGCTCATCATCGCTTAACGTGTTCTTGTGGTTCTCGCGTTCTGGATTTAATCGTGTGTGGAGTATGTGGAGAAGTTTTTCTGGGTGGCTATAAAAAAACCACCAAAATCAATGGACAGACTATTACTATTCTGACAACCGATCAACCCGATTTAGAAAACATACCGGATCGGGTTAGTTTAAGCCAACGTTACTGTCAATATTCGGTATTTTGGCCGCTTTTTCGTAAAATACCGGATCGTAAAGTCTCCGCATGGCATACGACACCTCAAGATGTGGATTGGACGCAGAATAAGATTAAACGCAAATGGGCAAAAGCCACTTTTAATGGAAGTACTGGCGAGCTTAAACAGACTAACAAAAAACCTCGAAAATCTTCTGAAGAAATAGTGGTTTGGTCATATCAAGTAATTGGTGAATATCCCAACGAACCGGCTTTACCCAGCAAATGCCCCCGTTGTGATGCCAATTATGGTCGGCGCAAAAAATTTCCTAGTCCTTTACGTTTCCATCGCACCGCTTTTCAGAAATCTTGTCAAGTGTTGGCACGAGGATTATTGCGAGAAATACCAGCACCGTCTCATCCCGCACAGCCTTCTTCTCGTAAACTGGTCATTTTTTCAGATAGCCGTAATGATGCCGCTAAATTAGCAGCAGGTATGGAACAAGATCATTATCGTGATATGGTTTACTTATTATTGAACCAATCGTTTCAAGCCTATTGGGGTGATTTAGTTGCTTTTCTTCGTATGACTTGTAACCCACAAAGTTTGGCGAGGTTGCAAGGCTTAAATAATAAACTTTATGCCGCCGTCACAGAACATCAAGAAACGGATGATGATCTCAGACGACGGTACATAAAATTTTATAATGCTAACGCGACCTTAGTGAGTGAAGCACAGTCATGGATAATGGATTCGCCAATCATCGCTAATCCGAAAGCGCGTGACGAGTGGCTGGCTTTATTGCGACGCTATCCAAATAGGGTGCCTCTACTAGAATTGCGTAATAAGGTACGAGACGCATTACTCATTTATGGTATTTGTCCGGGCGGTTCGACTTTTGGAGCCATGAATTATTCGGTTGGACAGGGAGGCGGTAAACAATGGTTGCCTTGGTTTAAATGTTATAACTGGACTGAAGGAACTGCCACGCCACTGGTAACGCCCACAGAAGAGCAAAGTAGCCACATTGATCGTTTAGGTACTAAACTGAGTGAAGCATTGATGTCTTTGTTATTTATGCACATCGCACGAACTTTTGAGGGAATTGGACAAGGTTGGCTCAGTTATCAGCCACACGGTAAGCCATTGACTAAAATTATCCAAGCAACGGAAGCTGTGATTCGACAATTAGGTATTCGACGCTCGCATATTTATTCTCCTTATTTTCAACCCGGCAATGACGAAACTTTGCCTGCTTTTGCACAACGTTATATGAGGAATGTTAATCTCGAACCAAAGCAGGTGGAACAACAATTAATCCAATCAAAAGTGGGTATTCCGAGCAATTACAAACTCGCACTCAATCCAGAGAACCTTTATCTTGTACCTCCACCCCCTAAAAATGATGATGGTACTCGCTTTGGATATCGCTGTCCTCAATGTAGTGCTTTTTTTCTCCAGCCCGCTGGAGGGTATTGTCCTGAATGTAGTGACCCACCCATCAAATTAGAACCGGGTAAAAATACCCAAGACTTTGATTATTATACCTATTTATCAGAAAAATCGGGTGAACCCTTCCGCATGAACGCCGCCGAACTCACTGGACAAACGGATCGCGAAGACAGAGACAAGCGGCAACGCTGGTTTCAAGACATTTTTATCAGTAAAGAAATTCCGCGTGTACAAGGCATTGATTTATTGAGTGTGACAACAACAATGGAAGCGGGTGTCGATATTGGTGCATTATTAGCCGTGATGATGGCAAATATGCCGCCCCGTCGTTTTAACTACCAACAGCGGGTGGGACGTGCAGGGCGACGCTCTGCCGGCGTTGCGCTGGCAGTTACCTTCTGTCGAGGGCGCAGCCATGATGATTTTTATTTTCAACGCCCCGAAAGTATCACCGGTGATCCGCCACCCCCGCCTTATGTTGATATGAGGAGCGAACCGATTTTTAAACGTGTCTTTCTCAAAGAAGTGTTGAGACGCGCCTTTATAGAAACAGGCATCAGTAACCAGTTAAGTGGAGCATCTGATAGTGTACATGGAGAGTTTGGTAAAGTGCTTCAATGGCAAGATTTTGAGTCAGCTATTACAGTTTGGTTAAAAAAACCTGAAAATGAACCAGCGATTAAACACATATTGAAGACATTAAAGTTTCAGAGCTGCATAAAAACGACTGATGCCAAAATGATCGGCTATTTACGCTATGAATTGGTACCCGAAATTCGGGAGATTGTGAATGATTCAAGTTATACCCAAAATGCGCTAAGTGAACGTTTAGCCAATGCGGGATTGTTACCGATGTTTGGTTTTCCAACGCGGGAACGTTCACTTTATACCCGTTGGCCCTCATCAGGTTATCCTTGGCCTCCCAAACAGGGCGTGATAGGCAGAAACCTTGATCTGGCACTCAGCCAATTTGCCCCCGGTTCGCAAACCGTTAAGGATAAAGCAGTACATACAGCTTGTGGAGTCGTTGATTTATATCCTCAGGGCAATTATGTTAAAACGGAATCAGGTTTTGTGCCAGCCCTGCCACAGGCTAACTCCCAATCTTTGGGTTTATGTAGTCACTGTCAAGCGGTTGTCTATCCACATACCCCATTAGAGCAAACTTTATCCTACGAACAAGAACTACCCGTAGTTCAATGTCCAGTCTGTAATCAAAAGGCTCTTCGTTGTTTGGATGCGAGAGAACCGAAAGGATTTTTCACGGATTTGCAACCACAGGATTTTGATGGACAGTTTGAATGGCAACCCTATTCAACGCGCCCTTCTTTGAGTATCCCAACGCTCGATGCTGAATATCCCACTTATGAAACGATTGGTAATGCTGAGATTGCCGCTTGGAATGATCAGATTATTTCAGTTAATGATAATGGGGGCGTGGGCGGCTTTGATTTTGGAGAAGCAAGAATTTATGGTAAAAGCAAACCGGGGGCGTATGCAGTTGGACAACATGAATGGGTAACTACCTTCAATAGAACCCATCGAATCGCTTTACTCTCAAAACGAAAGACTGATATTTTATTGGTGAAAGTCAAAAAATGGCCTCAAGGTGTATTTGCCGATCCCACTACCATTGAAGGGCGAGCAGCCTGGTATTCCTATGCCTTTTGGTTACGGATAGCAGCGGGTGCTTTGCTTGATATTGATCCGTTGGAATTGCAAGCCAGTTTTCGATCTTTGTCAGAACAATCACAGCCTGTTGGTGAAACTTTTCTTTGTGATCAACTCGAAAATGGGGCAGGTTATTGTCAATTTTTTGGCACAGCCGGAAGAATTTGAAAAATTGATGGCACATGCAAAGCCTACCCATTCAAACAATATTGCTTGGAAATGGATGGCAGAACAAGGACATGCCAATGATTGCGACACCTCTTGCAATTTATGTTTGCGGGATTACCAAAGTCTTGCTTATCATGGATTATTAGATTGGCGATTGGCTTTAGATATGGCACGTTTGCTGATGTCCGATTCTGCTGTGATTGATCTCCTTTCGCCTTGGAATCAATCCGCCAATCCTTGGCAAAACCTCGTTCAAGGAAAAAATGCCCGTATTTCGGCAACATTACAACGTCTTGGTTACAAACCGCCCACCCCATTTGGCACACTTACGGGTTATGTTCATAAACGTCCAATGCGTCAACTTATCCAGATTGTGCGACATCCTTTATGGCAAGATAATCAGCCTCAATGGCTTGCAGCCAAGATGGTAGCAGAAGCACAGTATCCTGATTATGAGATTCAAGCAGCCAATCCATTTATCATCCTCAGACGACCTGGGGATTATGTGTGATACCATGGTTAACTGAAATGTTCGCCTTATTACAGTAATTGAGTCTTATCATAAAAATGCGTATTAAAACCGGAATAGGGCAAGATAGCCATCGTTTTGATTTTGAAAATCATACTAAAAAATTGATACTCGGTGGTGTTGTATTTGAAGGGGAGACACCTTTGCAGGGCAATAGTGATGCTGATGTGGTATTACATGCTTTGTGTAATGCCATTTCCGGGGTGACGGGTGTCAATATTCTCGGCGCAGTTAGTGATACTTTATGCTTAAAACACGGTATTATAGATAGTCGTGTTTATGTACAAGAAGCCCTTAATTATTTAAAAGATTGGCGCTTATGTCATTTATCATGTAGTATTGAATGTAAAAAACCCAAAATAACGCCTAAAATAGCTGAAATGAAAACCAGCCTCAGTGAATTATTAGGTTTAGAAAAAACCGATATTGGGATTACTGCAACCAGCGGGGAAGAGTTGACGGCGTTTGGACGTGGGGAGGGCATACAAGCCATTATTATTGTAACCGCAGTGAGTGATGTATGATGCGTTCTATTATAATCTGGGCAAAAGAAAATTGTGAAACTGACAGAAGCGAAGCTAAAGTTTATGCACGACTTGACCACTGATAACTGATAACTTAAATATGGATACACCAAAACCTTCATTAATTGACCGAATTTTAACCCTACCACAGTACCTGATTCCCCAACATTTACTTTCTAGGTTGATATTAAAACTCACCCGTTTGCAAATGGGGGCATTTACCCACTGGCTTATTCGACGATTTATTAAGCATTATGATGTCGATATGAGCCAAGTCCAATCATCCGATGTGCGTGATTATGCAAGTTTTAATCAATTTTTCACTCGCGCCCTTAAACCGACAGCCCGTCCCCTGGCGGATGTAGAAATCATTAGTCCAGTCGATGCGAAAATTAGTCAAATCGGTAAAATTGATGAAAATCGCTTGCTGCAAGCCAAAGGGCGCTTTTTTCGCTTAGAAGATTTATTAGGGGGCAATCAGAAAATGGTGAATCTGTTTAAATCCGGCTTGTTTGGCACCTTATATTTATCACCAAAGGATTACCATCGTATACATATGCCCATCACGGGGCAATTGACAGACATGATGTATATTCCTGGTCGTTTATTCAGTGTCAATCAACGGACTAGCGAAGTCGTACCTAATTTGTTTGCACGTAATGAGCGAGTTATTTGTTTATTTGAGACGGCACTTGGACCAATGGCTTTAATTTTAGTGGGCGCACTTTTTGTGGGTAGTATAGAAACCGTATGGATGGGGACTGTGACTCCTAACCGTTGGTCTCAAATTCAACATTGGCATTACGATGAAGTCCAGGTTATACAACGCGGGGATGAAATGGGGCGCTTTAATATGGGTTCGACAGTGATTGTATTATTAGACGCTAACCGTATCGCCTGGTTATCAAAACTATCAACGCAAACTAAAGTATTAATGGGGCAAGGATTAGCGAAAAGTTTAACCATTAACCATTAACAATTGGCTTAATATCTTTATGAGCGACAAATAAACCACAACCCATTTTTTTTCCATCGCCTAAGCCCTGTTCTTGTAAGCTTAGTGATTCTTCCGGTTTCATATCGGCAATCATTAAGCTGCGAGTGAATAATTCGCCTTCGGGTAATTTAAAACGATGACTTTTTCCACAGAGTGCTTTACGACATGCAATACCTTGGGCTTGTAATTGTGCTATCGCCGTTTCTAAAAAAGCTTCTTCATCTTGTTCATGATTAGCAAGAATCTGTCGCGCAAATAATACCGGCATGGGAAGGAATGGTTTTTGTTTAGCACGCCCTATCTTAAAGGGATAACCAGCAACCTCCAACATCATACCACTCAGTGCCTGGGCATTTGCTAGACAATGTTGAGGTAGACGCAGGGTTAGTTTGGTCCGACGCGATAAATATAACAGTTCATCTGGCTTATCAGGGCGATGCCAACCATGACCGGATTGTGCACCATGAATCATCAGCAATCCTGCCTGTGATTCTTGCTCAAACCAGGGCAATGCCTTAGAAATCGCTTGCGAAAGAGCATAAACATGATCAACAGGTAAACAACGACAATCCAAGTCAAATACCAGATCGACAATCATTTGAGGGATAAGTACCTCTTTTTGAGACGTTTCTTCTTGCCACAACATAATATCAATTATCCATTTGTAGGGGCAATTTTTTGTGGTTGCCCTCGTGCGTATGAAACTTCGTTCCGAAGTAAATTATTTTTCTGAACATCTATATATCATAAATACTTTAATAATTGCAAGAAATACATAAAAGCTATTTATTATGGATGATATTTTATTGAAAAAATTTATTTATTTTTCAATGAGTTATCTATTAATTTGTTTTTTTTTGCCATTTTTTTTGCAAAGTGTGTGTTTTTTTTTGAATTTCGTGTATAATATCTTTCAGCTAAAAAATATTTTAGCCAATTTCACATTTGCTCTTAGAAGCTGAGTGAAATTTATACCAACTTTATTTGGAGATAATCAAAATGAATAAAACTATTACAACAGCCGTTGCCTTTTGCTTTGCTTTAGTTGCTAGCCCTATGGTTCTTGCAGCCGATGATAGTGCTGAAACTACTCCTGAAGCTGTAACTGCAACTAGTGAAGCTACTGAAGCTGCTGCTCCTGAAGCTGCTGCTACTGAAGCTGCTGCTCCTGAAGCTGCTGCTCCTGAAGCTGCTGCTCCTGAAGCTGCTGCTCCTGAAGCTGCTGCTCCTGCTGAATAAAAAAGATAACACACGCATGGCTATTAAGGAATGTCCATAAAATAACTTCGGCAACTTGCCTAAGTTAAGCCAGGCGTTCGCGGTGATTTGCCCCTACAATTATCACATAAGACGTGATTTTTGTAGGGGTCCAACCGACGAAGTCTTCAGAGTTAAATGGCTCAAAACAATAATACTCCCCACTTTTAGATGTTCTGAAAACCAGGACACTTATGTTTGCCCCTCCGAAAATCCGAAAGCTTGACAGTTCTAACTAAATATCCTACCTGTTAATTAATTCCTTCAAAAAAAAAACCTATAAAAAAATGTGCAATCCACCATAAATGGCTGGAATGTTGTTAATTTTTGTACTTAAAAATTAATGATCAAAAATCCGATTTTTTCAAAAAATCGAATTTATAAGCGTTAACAATTCACAAAGACTTCTTCACTAAGTTTCACAATTAAAATAAATTATGCCTCCTAAACAACAACAGGCAGAAAAATCCTTACCCCCTTTACGGGCAAATTTAAATTTATATCCCAGCACTCGCACAGTGGAAGGTGCCCCTACCTGGGTCATTTATGATCCCGTTCGACATCGTTATTTTAATGTGGGGCGTTTAGAATTTGAAATGCTACGTCGTTGGGAAAGGCAAAAAACATTAGATCAATTAATTGAAAAGGTTAATCAAGAAACCAGTTTTCATATTTCCATCGAAACGGTGCAGCGTCTAGTCAAATTTTTGAGTGATAGTCAATTATTGAAACTGCAAGGTGAAAAAGTCATCAAGCATTTAAGTCAACAAGCCAAAAAAGCTAAGCAATCTATCGTTAGTTTTCTTTTACACCGTTACTTATTTTTTCGTATTCCTTTGGTACATCCTGATCGTTTTTTAAATGCGACTTTGCCTATTGTGCGCCTTCTTTTTACCAAAACTTTTGCTATCATATTAACCATTTGCGCCTTTTTAGGTATTTATTTGATTTCTCGCCAATTTTCGGTATTTATGAGCACTTTTCCTTACTTCTTTTCCGTGGAAGGTGTTTTGATCTTTATGGGGGCTTTATTGTCTGCAAAAGCAATCCATGAACTGGGACATGGTTATACCGCAAAATATTATGGGCTTCAAGTGCCGACTATGGGGGTGGCTTTTATGGTGATGTGGCCCATACTGTATACAGATGCATCGGATGCTTGGAAATTAACTTCGCGCCGTCAACGATTTTGGATAGATTCTGCCGGTATTATTGCAGAATTAGGTTTAGCGATAATCGCGACTTTATGGTGGAACTTTTTACCTGATGGCCCTTTTCGCAGTGCGGTATTTATGCTGGCGGTAGTCACCTGGGGTATGACTTTATTGGTTAATCTGAATCCCTTCATGCGTTTCGATGGCTACTATATGCTGAGTGATTATTTGGGTATTAATAATCTACAAGAACGTAGTTTTGCCCTAGCACGTTGGTGGTTAAGGGAAAAAATATTGGGTTTAGGTGATCCAGTGCCAGAGCGTTTTCAGCCCCATCGACACCATATTATGTTGATTTATGCTTTTGGGACTTGGCTTTATCGTTTTTTTTTATTCTTAGGCATTGCCCTTATTGTCTATTTTTTCTTTTTTAAGGTACTGGGTATTTTTCTGATGATGGTAGAAATTACCTGGTTTATACTGAAACCCATTTACCGTGAAATACGTTATTGGCTAACACGACGAGCAGATATGCAATTAAATCGAAATACTTTCATTTTTTTATTATTATTAACAGCCTGCATTGCCCTATTGGTGATACCCTGGCAAACGACAATTGATGCACCTGCAATTTATCGTTCTAAAGCGCATCATGATATTTATGCGCCTATGTCATCGCGTATTGTGGCAGTGAATGTGCAGCCTGGGCAAATGGTAGAAGCCGGTGAAACCCTATTTATTTTAGAAGAACCCGATATTCAATATCAATTAGAATCGGCGCAACGCCAAGAAGCATCATTAAAATTACAATTAAAGCTTCAACCTAGTGATCGTATCTATTTAGAACGCAGCCATGTTTTGCAAAAACAGTTAGCAGAAATCCAAGCAGAAATACAGGGCTATCAGACGTTGCAAGCATTATTGCAAATAACAGCGCCTTTTGCCGGTGATATTGTCCATGTTGCTGATGCCTTAAAAAAGGGGCGTTGGATTAATCCCAACTTAGTTTTAGCCCAGTTAATTGATAAATCGGCTACTCGCATTACCGCTTATGTGAATGAAAATAATTTAACTGAAATCGCTATTGGGCATACAGGACATTTTTATCCCGATGCACCTGATGAGTCTCCGATTAAGGTGAAAATTACAGCCATTGATCCCGCTAATATTACACAATTACAGTCTAGTGATCACTACATTGCGTCTATCTATGGGGGTGGTGTTCCAGTCAAACTGACACCCAACAAACATTTAATTCCCCAAGAAGCAATTTATCGGGTTTATCTATCTATTATGGAGCAAACCAATATCCCTAGTCGTGTGCATCAAGGGCGTGTCGTCTTAAAAGCGATGAATAAAAAACCGCTGATTCAACGTGCTTGGATATTAATTAATACGGTATTAATTAGGGAAAGTGGATTTTAATGAATATCTATTAAGTACAACAGATTAATGAAACAAACGGATAAGGCTATAAATGTTCAGAAAAATAATTCACAATTGGAGCAGGTTGCAAACCTGCTCCAGCAAAAGGGTATTATATTTCATCCCCTGGTATAGGCTCATCCTGCGTAAGTTCATCCTGCGCAGGTTCATCTTGCGTAGGCTCATCCTGCGTGGTATCAGCTTTAGGCGGTTTAGGATTTTTGGGCGGTTTGGGCGGTTTGGGCGGCTTATTTGGATTAGCAATCTCTACTTGACCAGAATACTTGCTTCCACCACCGATTTGATCGTAGATGAAAAGGTAGTAATCCTGAAAAGTGACACCGGGATACGGAAAGACCAAAGCCTCAAAGTTGTCAGCATAAGCGACAACGTGACTGTCCTTATCTACCAACTTTAAGGTCAGTGTTTGATTTTGGATATTTGTTTTTTCCCAATTTCCGCCATCTGCCGCTTTCAGCTTTTTCACAGCCGGTACCTTTAAGGTATCTTCAGGCTCCAATGTGACCAAGAATTTGGCATAGTCCCAAGTATTGCTGACAAAACTTTCCTTTAGCTTATCACCATCCTTTAATGATTTCATGGCTCGGTTGTTGGCATTAAAGGTTTCCAAGAGAAATGTCATACTTTTTTCAGGGTTACTGGGCAGTATTGAAAGTTGATAATCACCAGCCAGGAGAATTTTAATGGGCTTGGTAAACACTTTTTGTCCACGTTTAACTTCTCCTTCAAGTTCAATGCCTGCAGGACCTGTCAATTGATATGCAATATCTTGACTTGCATTACTGAAATATAGAGACATCACATAACCAATAGAGAGGTTAAAGTCACCCACGAAAGATGCGCCCGCAGGAACGGTGAACTCATAATCCGTACCAGCACTTAATGCTTGTCCAACAGGGACAACGATTTCTTCATCTTTTTTGCCAGTCTTTGCATCCAGATTGGCGATATAAAACGGTTGCACCAGATCGGCTGGTACATCTTTGACCATGTGTTGTTCATGAAAAACGCTAACACCGGCATAAACAACAACGCTGTCAAGGTCGAGTTTGAAGGTAAAGTCGTTGGGATCAAAAACGAACTTTGCTTTTGCAGCATCTTCAGGGGTAAGACCCAGACCATTTAATCGAACACCATCAAATATGATAGCATTACCCTCTACAAGCGAGGGGTTAGTGGTATAAAAGTCCACCGTATAATCTTGGGCATGAGCGACCATGCCGAAGAAAAGTCCATAAATCAATAGTATTTTTTTCATAATATTACCTATCAGTTAGTATTTGGCATTTTATGTTTTTTGAGTAATCAACAAAATCCGAAAATATTAGGAATATGATATAGATTATTTTTGCCAATTGCAAGTATTTTTATAAAATCAATTTTTGTACAGGATATTTTTATTTAACTTATTGATTTTAATAATCTTTAATTGTACTGTACAAAACTATTCATTAAAAAACATGACTGAATATTTATTTATTTTTATTAGTACGGTTCTTGTTAATAACTTTGTGCTCGTCAACTTTTTAGGGCTATGTCCCTTTATGAGTGTTTCGACTAAACTAGAAACCGCTATGGGAATGGGATTGGCTACCACTTTTGTGTTGACATTATCTTCCATAAGCAGTTATTTAGTTAATGAATATTTATTAATACCTTATGACTTAGAATTTTTACGGACCATCACCTTTATATTAGTTATTGCCGGGGTGGTGCAATTCACGGAGATGGTGGTTCATAAAACGAGTCCTTTGTTATATCAAATTTTAGGTGTTTTTTTGCCCTTGATTACCACGAATTGTGCCGTGTTGGGAGTTGCCTTGTTAAATGTACAACAAAAACATAGCTTTATAGAATCGGCTATTTATGGTTTTGGAGCAGCTATTGGTTTTTCACTGGTATTAGTCCTATTTGCGGGATTACGTGAACGTGTGGCTGTGGCTGATGTACCAGAAACATTTAAAGGTGCACCGATTACGTTGATTACCGCAGGCATTATGTCAATAGCTTTTATGGGGTTTACAGGGTTAGTCAAATGATGATAGCTACAGTTGGTATGCTTGGAGGACTGGCTTTATTGTTTGGTTTATTGCTGGGTTATGCTACGGTGCGTTTTAAAGTAGAAGGTGATCCGGTAGTGGAGCAAATTGATGCCATTTTACCACAGCAACAATGTGGAAAATGTGGTTATCCAGGTTGCCGCGCTTATGCTAAAGCCATTGTTAAAGGGGAGGCAGATATTAACCAATGTGTACCCGGTGGCTCACTGGATATTTTAACTTTAGCAAATTTATTAGATCGAACACCTAAATCCCTTGATATAAAATATGGCGTAGAAGGATTGCAGAAATTAGCAGTGATTGATGAATCAACTTGTATTGGTTGTCTTTGGTGCATACAAGTTTGTCCGGTAGATGCTATTTTAGGGGCACCTAAGCAAATGCATACGGTCATTGCCCAGGAATGTATGGGCTGTGAACGGTGTATTGCGCATTGTCCAGTTAATAGTTTATCGATGATATCTATCCCCTTAACGGCGGATACTTGGAAATGGCCTTATCCTGTCTTGCCGTAAAGATGACAAAATTTATTTAATGGAGCCTGTGTGATGACACAACCTTGCTTATTTCAGGGTGGAATCAAGCCCGATGAACATAAAAGTTTATCTAATCAAACGCCAATAGTTCAGGGCAAACTTCCACCTTTGTTAATCTTGCCCTTATTACAACATATCGGTGCGCCAACAGAACCTATTGTAAAGGTAGGTGAGCAGGTATTAAAAGGTCAAATCATTGCCCATTGCAATGGGAAGGATTGCCGTTTTATAATAAGTACCCCCATTCATGCTTCTAGTTCCGGCACCGTTATCGCTATTGAACCCCGTGCGGTGCCACATCCGTCCGGTTTAACGGCACCTTGCATTGTGATTAAAACTGATGGGCAGGATAAGTGGATAGAACGGTTACCGCTTACCCACTATAGCGATTTAACCCATGATGTGGTACGTAACCACATTGCGAATGCGGGCATAGTGGGATTAGGAGGCGCAGGTTTTCCAACCCATATCAAATTAACACATGATAGTTATTTTATAGATACCCTAATTATTAACGGGGTTGAATGTGAGCCTTATATTACTTGTAATGACCGCCTTATGCGTGAACATCCAGATGAGATTATTGCTGGTATCCAAATACTCATGCATGTTTTAGGTGGAGTCAAACGGTGTGTTATTGCGGTGGAAGATAACAAACAGGAGGCTTATCTAGCTTTATTAGAAGCGGCAAAAGAACAGGTGGAAGTGGTACAAGTACCAACTCAATACCCAATGGGCGATGAATGTCAATTAATTCAAGTCTTGACTGGAAAAGAACTTGGACATAATCAGTTACCGGCTAGTATTGGCATAGTGGTGCATAATGTAGAAACGACTAGAGCAGTTTATCGTGCCGTACAATTAGGGCAACCTTTAGTGTCACGAATTGTCACAATCACCGGAAACGCCATAGAAAAACCACAAAATCTTGAAGTTTTATTAGGGACACCGATGCACATTGTCATTGATCAATGTGGACGGCAAGATGGAATAGAAAGATTAATTATGGGTGGTCCCATGATGGGTTTTGCTTTGCCCAATGATGAGATGCCTATTATTAAAACGACGAATTGTTTAATTCTTTCCCGTGCTGATGAACTGCCTCCCTTGCAAATGCCTTGCATTCGTTGTGGGGCTTGTGTCCAAGTGTGCCCCATCAATTTGTTACCACAGCAACTTTATTGGTATGCTAAAGCCAAGGATTTTAAAAAAGCTAAAGATTATCACATTTTTGATTGTATTGAATGTGGAAGTTGTGCTTATGTGTGTCCAAGCCATATCCCTTTAGTTGCTTACTATCGTTATGTTAAAGCGGAAATTCGTGCTAATCTTCATGAACATAAAAAAGCGGAGATTGTCAAGCGACGGTATGAATTTCGTACTTTTCGGATGAAACGCGATCAAGCTGAAAAAGAAGCCCGTTTTGAACGGCTCAAAACAGTATCTAAGGTAGATAAAGAAGCGATTATTAAAGCTGCCGTGAAAAGGGCTAAGGAATTAAAATTCAATAATACCCGAAATTAAACCTGCCAGGTTTTTAAAACCTGGCAGGTTTGGACATTTCAGACTCATAAAGCAAAAATTCGTTCAGGGAGTTGACAAAAGAGCTTAAATACAGTACAGTTAATAATTTATGGTAGGAAATACCAAACAGGACTTAATTAAAAGTGAAAATGAGGAAACCTTAGTTGTGGTACGCCACCTAATGTCTGGGCGGTAGATATTTGTCAAGACAGCATTTACAGCCGCCCCACTCCTTTGTGCTATGTTTACCCAGAAGAGGTGAACTTATGGTTAGTCAATAAAAAACGCTCCGGGCATAAGGTAGATAGGGTGGTGATTAAAAATACCCATACCCAAAAAGAGGTTTTTATACGTTGGCTCGCTTCAGAAGTCACATTGGTTTGGCCAAGGGGCAAGATGCCAATTCAATCAGGTACCACCTACTTGATAAGGCTTAAAAAGAGTCGGGGTCATTACCATAGAAAAATCATCTTCTATCGAATACCCGCTCATTTGTCAATAGATGCTAAAGTGACTGAAATGAGAAAAAAGGGTTGTATGAATCAGGCGGCTCAGTTAGAAGGGCAAAGGGCTTGATTTAAGGGGTTAAAGAAATCCGATTTTTGAAAAAATCCGATTTCTAATCGGGCAAAAACTTTCCGCGAATCTATGTCACGTATTTATAGATAGACAAAGCTATTATTATGATTCGTTACTTTTACCTATTCCTATTTTTAGGCTGCTTAAGCTCTCTACAAGCTCTGCCACTTTTTGAAAGGGCTTTCCAACAAGGTTATGCGGAAAACTTGAATAACGCAGCGGCAAAATCCTTTGCTTATGGCTATTTAGGACAATTGTATGAAAACGATAAACGTTATGATGATGCCTTATTATTGACGCGACAAGCACTCTTTTCAGCTCAAAAAATCCGTGAGCAAGCTCATATATCTTACTTATGGTATTGGCAACTTGGACGTATTCTCAAAGCACAAGGTAATCAAAGCGGGGCTATAGCTGCCTATCAACAAGCTGTCAAAAACATCCAACCGGTTCGCATACCATTAACCATGACGGATTACTTTTTTGACAGTTCAGACGAAATAATTAACTTCGTTACTTCGTTTCGTGAAACCACCGGTTCCGTTTATTTTGAATTAGCTGATTTATTATTGCAACAAGCCCGTTCTGCTCAAACGGCGAAACGCGATAAATTGCTAAAACAAGCTAGGAATGTGATAGAAATTTTTAAAGAAACCGAATTACAAGATTATTTTCAACATGAATGCCTTGAACTCCAAACTAAATGTATCGACTTAGATCAAATTATTGATGCAGAAACGGCTGTACTGTATCCGATTCCACTCCCTGATCGTTTGGAATTATTACTTCATCGGCGCAATAGTTTAACCCAAGTGACGGTTCCCATTCGTGAAAAAATATTACACGATCAAATTATCTCTTTTTTGTTGCCATTACATAACCCCCATCCTGAAAAACTCACTAGAAATGTGGCTGCTTCGGCATCTGATCTATCTGCTCTAAAGGAAATTTGTTTTCCGCAGCGGCGGAACCGCGTACCAGCAATCCAAACTTTTTTAGAACCCGCTCAAACACTTTACAGTTCGTTAATTAAGCCTTTACTTTCTCAATTACAGGACATCAAAACTTGGGTCATTGTTCCCGATGGGATATTACGCCCTTTGCTGCCCTGCACGATGGTCAAACATTTCTTATTCAACAATTTGCACTGGCGATCACACCGAACTTTTGTCTCAAGAAACCGCTCATTCGAGCCAGAAAAAAAAACGATTTTATTAGGCGGATTGTCTGAAGCGGTACAAGGTTTTTCTTCTTTGCCTTGTACTGAATATGAATTAAAAAGCTTACATACGTTATATGATGTCCATCATAAGTATTTGATAAATAAGGAATTTACAATTTCTAACCTCTACCAGAACATCAAACATAATAATTTTTCTATTGTACATATTGCTTCTCATGGTCAATTTAGTGCCAATCTGGAAGATACGTTTATTTTGACTTATGATGATAAAATGAGTATGGATCAGTTGTTATCGAATTTTATCGGCAATTACAAAACCCTGCCCTTTCCAAGGCGGAAGCATTGCAAAATGCTCAAAAAATGATGCTAACCAATAAGGATTATGTACATTATCAGCATCCCTATTATTGGGCGGCATTTTTGTTGATTGGAAATTGGTTTTAGTCTATGGATTTTCAGATAAGGATCATGCTGTGGGGTAACCACAAGGGATTACCCCTTTGGTACCTTAATTTTTAAGTTAAACCAGCAATTAATCAATTATGATACGTTATACACCCGATGATTATAATCAATACGATGTATTAAAAATACCTCTGTTTTTAGTATTGGCCAATTTTTATTTGCTCAAGCATTATCTTATTATTGCTTTGCCTATCATGGCACATATTCCAATGATTGGAATGGTAGTACAGCCATTAATACAAATAATGCCGTCAGGCCAATTTTCCAGTGGTACTTTGTTATATTCTTGCATTCCTGCATTATTGGTCATCATCAGCATGGCAGGACGGAAGCCCACTACTGGCCATTGGTTACGTTGGATATGGCAAAAGGGTCAATGGTTATTGTTATTGGCAATTGTATTGGAAATGGCTTTTTTTACCTGGTATTTTGTGCAAGGCACCAAAAAAATTAATGAAGTGAATTTAATGTTTATTTATATCGATCTCGTATTGATATTTTATCTGATGAAATCACAACGAGTGCGAGATGCTTTTGCTCAATTTCCAAAATCAGATAAAAAAGGGATGGCTTAAAAGAAGGATTGAGGCCGCTTACATAACTGATAACGAATTAAAAATAACAATTAATTAAAAAGGTGATTTAGAAATATTTGAACAAAGTTAAACGGATGAAAGGATGGGCAGGATTATTTTATCGGTGCGGATTATACTCCACACGGGCACAATATAGCATGTTATGTAGGCTTTTGTTGCCTAATGGAAACGTGAGGTGCAAGTTGCAAAGTTGCTCCTGCCCTAAAAAATATGTAAAAAATGCCTTCAGTTTGTTATAATGGGTTTCTAAGCTTGCTATAGTTTTTCAGATAAATAATTTCAAAAAAAATATATAAAATTTCTTTTTCTGAACATCTATAACAATAGGTACAGATTTTTTGCAAAGATTGATTTATGATCTTTGCTATTTCCGTCTTATTTTGCATAGATTTCTAATTTTTGCTAAGTAAGTTATGCCAGCTTTATCAAAAGGCTGGGTTTTAATAAAAAAGCCAATCTAGGTTGGCACATTTAAGTGATGAGGTTTATATGTCAGATCAAATAGTTTCTGGTACAGTAAAGTGGTTTAACGATAGCAAAGGCTATGGTTTCATTGAACGAGACGGTGGTAACGAGCCAGATGTGTTTGTACATCATAGTGCCATTCAAGGAGATGGGTTCAAATCTCTACAGGAAGGGCAAAAAGTCACTATGGAAGTCACACAGGGGCAGAAGGGTCCACAAGCCGAAAATGTGATACCTGCTTGAAGTTAAACATTTTATTGAAGATTCTCTTGCGGAATGGGGTTTGAAACCAATGCCATTTTTTTAAAAAATGGGCGATAACAAAGGTTCACCCCTACAATAACATAATACGTGGGGTCTTGTAGGGGCTGACCTGTGTGTCTGCCCGATACTTAATGGCATTTTTGAAACACCGTCCGTTTGAGTAATGGAAACGTGAGGAGCAGGTTGCAAACCTGCTCCAACTACAAGGATTGCATGTATACTTCACTGCAATCAAATCTGTGAATCTAGATAATTTGCTGATAAATACGACATTAGCAAATTAAATTTGGTCAAAAATAAATACTCTTTTTTCAAAAAACGGTTTTAATCCCTTGCTTATATACAATTCTTGTCGTTATGGTTGAAAGATTAAAAACGCCGATTTCACTGAGCAGATTTCTTTATATCATACTTTTCTTCCATGCGTTTGAGTGAATTTTCCACTTTAGTTATTTTTCATTCTTGTTGCATTCGTAACATGCTTATGACTTCTGCACGTCCTTCTCTTCTTCCCCACTCTACATCTCTTTGTCGAAAATAGTGAATCTTGTAAAATTAAGTCAGTCTTTGTATCACTCGATGTTCTAATTTTGAAAGTATTCAGGCTTAAATAAATACTATTTTTGCCAAAAATAGTATTTCTAATAATCGTTTACGGGTAACTGACAACTGACAACTGATAACTGAATCTATGACTTTTCAAGCTTTAATTCTTGCCCTACAGGAATATTGGGCTAATCAGGGCTGCGTATTGCAGCAACCTTATGATATGGAAGTCGGCGCTGGGACGTTTCACCCAGCCACATTTTTACGTGCTATTGGTCCGGAGCCTTGGAGTGCGGCTTATGTACAGCCGTCTCGTCGTCCTACCGATGGACGCTATGGGGAAAATCCTAACCGTTTACAGCATTTTTATCAATATCAAGTGGTTATTAAACCATCGCCTTTGAATATTCAAGAGTTGTATCTTGGCTCTTTGAAAATGTTGGGTATTGATCCCTTAGTACATGATATTCGTTTTGTGGAAGATAATTGGGAATCTCCAACACTCGGTGCCTGGGGTTTAGGTTGGGAGGTGTGGCTTAATGGTATGGAAGTCACGCAATTTACCTATTTTCAACAGGTGGGCGGTTTGGAATGCAAACCCGTCACTGGGGAAATTACTTATGGTTTAGAACGCATTGCGATGTATTTGCAAAGTGTGGAAAGTGTTTTTGATTTGCTATGGACTGATGGACCATTAGGGCGTATCACTTATGGGGATGTTTTTCATCAGAATGAGGTGGAAATGTCGGCTTATAATTTTGAACAGGCGCCGGTTGATAAGTTATTTCAACAGTTTGATTTGTATGAAAGTGAGAGTAAGTCATTGATTGATAAGGGATTATCTTTACCTGCTTATGAAATGATGCTTAAAAGTTCTCATACTTTTAATTTATTGGATGCCCGTCATGCGATTTCGGTAACTGAGCGACAACGTTATATTTTGCGAGTACGAACGCTCGCACGGGCGGTGGCAAGTGCCTATTATGAGCGCCGTCAGTCTTTGAATTTTCCAATGTGTGTCAAGGGGAGCTAAAAAATGTCTGAAACCCGCGATTTATTGATAGAAATGGGTACGGAAGAATTGCCCCCTAAGGCGTTGCAAGTACTCTCAGAAGTTTTTTCATCTACTTTATGTAAAGGGCTTGAACAGCAAGACTTGAATTATCATGTTGCCACCCCTTTTGCGACACCGCGCCGTTTGGCGGTATTAATTAAAGGTGTGGCGATTCAGCAGACGGACCGTAAAATAGAAAGGCGTGGTCCTGCTATTGCGGCTGCTTTTGATCAGAATGGACAGGCGACGAAAGCGGCTTTAGGATTTGCGCGTTCTTGTGGTGTCGAAGTGACTGATTTAGAAAGACTGGAAACTAAGAAAGGGGTGTGGTTGGCTCATCGTAGCATACAAAATGGGCAAGCCACCACTGCCTTGATTCCAAATATCATCGAAGAGGCATTAGCTGCCCTACCGATTCCTAAGCGAATGCGGTGGAGTGATTTACCTTATGAATTTGTGCGCCCCGTCCATTGGATTGTGATTTTGTTTGGTGATGAGGTGGTTGAAACTGAAATACTGGGGGTGCGTAGTGGGCGCGAAACGCGAGGGCATCGTTTCCATCATCCACAACCTATTCATTTAGACACACCTAGCGATTATGTTAAATGCCTGGAAAAAACCGGTCACGTCATACCTTCATTTACAACTCGTCATGAGTTAGTGCGTGTGTTGGTGGAAGAAAAGGCTGAAGAAATCGGTGGGCAAGCTGTGATTGATGAGGCTTTATTAAATGAGGTGACTAGTTTAGTTGAATGGCCCGTGGTGGTAGCGGGTAGTTATGATGAAACATTTCTTGAGGTTCCAAAAGAGGCACTTATTGCCACTATGAAGGAACACCAAAAATTTTTTCATTTGGTTAATTCAGAAGGTGAACTATTGCCTCGTTTTATTGCTATTAGCAATATTGAAAGTGTTCAACCGAAAGTGGTTCAAACCGGCAATGAGCGAGTGCTTCGCCCCCGTTTAAGTGATGCTGCTTTTTTCTGGAAGAATGATCAGGCAAAATCACTAGAAAGTCATTTAAATCAGTTAAAAACCGTTATTTTCCAAAAGAAGTTAGGTAGTTTGTATGATAAATCTAAGCGCGTTGCCAATTTAGCCGGTACGATTGCGAAACAATTAGGGGTTGAAGAATTACAAGGTATTCGTGCTGCCATGTTATCTAAATGCGATTTGATGACGGAAATGGTGGGAGAATTTCCTGAATTGCAGGGCATTATGGGCGAATATTATGCTTGCCATGATCAAGAAACGGATGAGGTAGCGATAGCGTTACGCGAGCAATATCAGCCCCGTTTTTGGGGAGATGCGTTGCCCCAAACACCGTTAGGGCAAGCTTTAGCAATTGCAGATAAATTGGATACGCTAATCGGTATTTTTGGTATTGGGCAAATACCGAGTGGGGATAAGGATCCATTTGGCTTACGCCGCGCCGCGCTTGGTGTGCTGCGAATGACGATTGAATGTCAATTATCTTTAGATGTTCAAGCATTATTGGAACAAGCGCAGGCTGCGTATCCCGATAATTTAATCAAAGCCAATACCAGTACCCAAGTTTTTGATTTTATGTCAGAACGTCTCAAGGGATATTATCAAGATCAAGGGATTCCCCTGGATAGTATTGAAGCGGTATTAGTTTGTCGCCCGACTTCGCCTTTAGAGGTTGATCAAAGATTGCGTGGCATAGAGGCTTTTCGCCATTTGCCGGAGGCGATGAGTTTAGCCAGTGCCAATAAACGCATTCATAATATTTTGAAAAAGGCGAAAGAATCTTTTCCTGATGAACCAAATGAAACGTATTTTAATCATAGCGCTGAAAGGCGGTTATACGATGAAATGGAAGTTGTCAAAGAAAAAATTGCCCCCTTGCTACAAACCGGCGAATATCAAACCGCCCTCCAACATTTGGCGAGCCTACGCGAAGCTGTAGATCATTTTTTTGATCATGCCATGGTGATGGATGAAAATAGCACGATACGTATTAATCGGTTAGCATTTGTACAAAAGGTGCGCAACTTATTTTTGCAAGTCGCTGATATTTCATGCTTAAAGAGTGGTTAGTACAACATTATAAGAAATCCGATTTTTGAAAAAATCGGATTTCTCAGGAGTTAAAAATCATCTTTCACATTAACCATACATCCCAATAATATTATATCCACAATCAACGTAAGTGATTTCGCCTGTGATGGCGGAAGCTAAATCAGAACATAGAAATGCAGCAGCATTGCCAACTTCTTCAATGGTGACATTGCGCCGCAAAGGCGCATTTTTTTCAAAAGTATCTAGCATACTCCGAAAATCGGCAATGCCGGCGGCGGCTAAAGTACGTATGGGTCCCGCCGAAATACCATTCACACGAATACCTGAAGGACCCAAGCTATATGCCATATAGCGCACATTGGCTTCTAAACTCGCCTTCGCTAAACCCATCACATTATAATTAGGCACCGCACGTTCTGCACCCAGATAACTCAAACTTAACAACGCGCCCTTGCGCCCTTGCATCAAACTACGCCCCGCTTTTGCCAAGGCAGAAAAACTATAAGAAGTGATTTCGTGGGCTGTATTAAAACCTTCACGAGTGGCATTTTCTAAATAAGCACCTTCTAACTCTTTTCGCGGCGCAAAAGCGACGGAATGAACAATAATATCTAAGCCATCCCATGATTTTTGTAATTCGTCAAAAACTCTTTTAATTTGTTCATCGCTGCTAACATCACAGGGCAAAGTGATATTAGTATCACATTCAGCCGCCATCTTTTCTACCCTGCTTAGGAGTTTTTCATTTTGATAGGTGAAAGCCAATTCGGCACCTTCACGGTGCATCGCCTGGGCAATGCCCCAAGCAATTGAGCGATTACTCGCTAATCCAACAATCAGGGCACGTTTGCCCTTTAAAAATCCCATAATTTTCTCCGATAATTTGAGCCATTTTTATTAATAAGGGTGATTAAATAAAATACCATACTATTATTTATATTATAACTCGAATTGTCGCGTCAACATGATTGTGATTTGGAATGACTCAGCAAAATCCGACATATCTATCGGCTTCAATAGGGAATTAAAAAAGAGGTGTGGAAAACTGATGTGGTAGGCAAAGGTAGGTTTAGCTTCGCTGACCAGAGGTTCGCTATAGCAAAACCCACCTACACTTGCTAAAACCTCAAGCTCCAATTATTCCAGAACTATAGCATCATTCTTTGATGACAGTTTAGGAATATCAACATAGTGGTAACGCGCTCGCCATAAGTAGAGATACTCTTCGTCGAAGCTATAAACAAGCCGATGTTCCTTGTCAATTCGACATGACCACAAACCTGTTTTATCACCTTTTAATGGTTCGGGTTTACCAATACTGACTTTAGGGTTAACACATAGCTGTTCTATTATTGTTTTTATTCGTTGATACTTTTTATCAGATTGAAGTTGCCAATACTTCAAGTCTTCAATTACCGCAGGGAGAACCCGTCGAATAAGTTTCTTAGTCATTTTTTTAACAACTCATCTAGTTCGTAGTTGTTCCCAAGTTCTACCCATTGCTCAGAGGCAAACTCTTTTCTAGCTTGTTGCAACTGTTTGTCGTTAGCTGATAAGCGCAACAAGCGTTCTTTTTGGGTTTCTTGGTGAGGTGGTTCTATCAAAACAATAATTTCAACAGTCACACCCACTGGCAATTCTGGCGATAAAAAGTCAATTCGCCCCCCTTTCCCTACAGTGACTCTTTGTCTAACACCGTTAAACATGGTAACTCCTATATTTCTAGTTCCCAAACTCTGTTTGGAAAACGCAGTAATGGAACTTCGTTACGATCATTCATTCAAAATAATTGGAATCAGAGTAACATTAATTGATTAACTTTTATTTTTTATAGACATTATTATACCTTATGAATTTTGCTCTGACCAAATTATTAGAGGGTAAATTAAGTACAGCAACTAAAAGTCGTTAAACATTTTACGCTATCTACCTATATGGAGTCAACTAGTCAGGGAGCAACGCCACCAAAAGAATTTGAAAACTTATGAATCACTCGAATTGTCGCGTCAACATGATTGTGATTTGGAATGAGTCAGCAAAAACCGACATATCTATTGTTTCAATAGGGAATTAAAAAAAAGGTGTGGAAAACTGATGAATGTGGTAGCTCGCGTCCCACTGCACCGAAAAATTATTTTCGTTTCCCCATTGATTGAGGAAAGGTGGGTTTTCTACACACCCTACGCGAGCTATTTTAGCGGCAGATATTGTGGCTTCGATTCAAATTCGGTCAGTTGAGTCAGATAATAGGTGAATTATCATTTGGATTGATTAATGGGGCTGTTCTCCTTTAGAAAAATAATACTTAATAGGCGCAGTGTACATAAGTACTAACAACATCCCCCCTAGCATTGTACTAAGATGGGCAAACGCATCCGCCCATGGGACGTGAATAATTGGTTCAGAAATTAATGGCGCACTTAAAAACCCAAACACCGTTAGAACAATAAATAGGATTCTAGCCCAGCGTTTAAAATTCCAGATTCCTATATAAAAAATTGTCACTAAAACGGTGATAACTATTATGAGTAACAGTTCAAATGCAGCTTCTGTATTATTGACAGCATCCATATTTTGCTGTTGTGACGATAAATAATTTTGTAATTGACGAGGTAAAGTATCAATCAGCATGATATCTAAAACAATAGATATAATTCCTGTTAATATTGAGGCAATTAAAATAAAACGAAAAAAGACAATCGCTCCCATATCAGCATCAATCGGGGTAAAATTTTCTGTGGTATTTTTCACTTCCGCTTTTTCTTCAGTTTCAGATTCATCATTTCCAAACAAAAAGAATATGATTACAATAAATACAATTAGAGAGATGAGCCAATGCTCTTTAATAAAAGTCCAATTATCAATAATCTCCCATACGAATTTAAGCAAGAAAAATATATCTTTCTTCATAATATAACAAACTTTGTTTATTCCAATCGCTTCAGCAAGGTTGGTTTCGCTTTAGCGAAACCAACCCTACAATTCTACATTTGATCCATGCTACACTGGTTAAATAATATCTTTCCAATATTTTGCGCTAGAAGAATTATCTGCGGCTTGTGCTATTTTATAGCGTTGCGTTTCCGAGATTTTGATGGGGTTATTGGAATTAGCAGAATCAACCAATTTGACATTAAGAATGCTACTTTTCAGGTATTGTAAAACCGTTTGAAAAGACTTCTCTAAGTTGCTTTCGTCCTTGTCTCTCAAAGCACGTATGACCACTTGCTCCATAGCAAATTTATGCATTTCTAATGAATGCCTTCGTATCCACAACTTCATTAGCTTGATAGTGTCTTTCACACGACGGGCATCATCAATATGCATTTTTAGGCTAGTTCGCTTTCGACTATTTTCGGCAATGTTGTACAAATCGGCGTAGTAGAAGTCTTCATCCTTTGCTTGTCCCGTTACAACATCAACATGAAATTGTCCTGGTAGTTGTAATGTTAATGCAACTTCTTGTTCTATCATGCTATAGCCCACTTGGCTCAGGGAATCATGTACAGAAGCATACATGTCCATGAGTGGGCGGCGATCAGTATGTGGAAAGTAGATGACAATATCAAGGTCAAATGATTCCTTAATCATCGTCTTTTTGCCATAAGAACCGCCATAATAAATACGGGGTTCATATTGACGGATAGGTCCTAAATCTCCTATGATCCGCTCACGAGTATTTCTTAATGTTTCTAAGTCCATATCCGTTAGTCGTTGTTTTTCTAGCACGCCGACTAAATATTGGTGTCCTGTCATGAGTTTCCTCCAAATTCACTTTCTAAGAAATGCTCAATTCCTTCAAGCATGTTTTTTACTTCATTATCATCATAATTGCCAAAATTTGCATGGGCAGCTGCATTCCCAGTCGCGAGCCAAGCTTGAATTAAGCTTCGTTGTGGTTCTTGATACCGTTCTTTCTTTTTTTTCAGTTCATCATTCAAACAGGAAGCCTTCTTTGCTGTCTTTTTGGAACCATACGTGAGTTCCAAACCTTCTTGGCGTGCCATTCTTTTCAACCCATCTTCTAAAACAGTTCTGCATAACATAGCAGCAACATTTTTGTCTTTCAGCTTATAGAAGTAGTCTTTAGCCTGTTCTAAAACAGTGGCATAAATTTCTCCAGCAATTAAGAATTCTTGACTAACTAAATAACCGCCTTCTAAGTCGCTCAAGCCTCCCCTTAACAACCCCACAATTTTCTTGATTTGCGTTGGCAAATGAGTCTTGCCACTGGAAAGTTCCTCATTTCGTCTAAATTGTGAGCTGTTTTTACCAAAAGTGGTCTCAATAATATTTTCGACTTTGCTTAACCATTCAATTCGTTTAGCATTATCGCCAATGATTTTATAACCCTCTTTTGAGAGTTGTGGATTGTTTGCGAGGTTTTCACCTTCTGCTATGAGTTCCTGAATACGCCCTGCATAGCGTTTTTGTTTAATATTTAACATTTTAACCTAATAAATGCTGTGGCTTTTTTATAGATGTGAACATTTTGCTATTTTTCGCATCAACGGAAGCGACCGATTAAAAATAAACCCAAATAAATTTGGACACCTGTACTGAATACTATATATGTACTGTTCAAAAAAGGTCAACCCCATATCAAAAAAATTTTTCAACGCACCGTAAAAGGAAGAATGGTGTGCCGCGAATAATGGGGCTCAACAACACTATCGGCTACTGGTAGATTTTCAATTTCACCTAAACGAAAATCCACATTGTGGT